>OGFR01000302.1_pt1 | contig 46534 bp, 35 predicted proteins | sample 1571001 | NCBI WGS metagenome assembly OGFR01 (sample SAMEA2582064, study PRJEB24529) | metagenome | biome: Human gut stool | place: China | collected 2011 | reverse complement strand
GTACAATTTGATAAATTTTTTCATAATCGCCGGCGGGCCTGGAAGGCTCACCGGCTCCTCCCTTTTATGGAGATTTTTTCTCCATCTGATATAGAAAAAACGTCATATCAGAAAACATTCCTGTTCAATTCCCATTTTCCCTTTGATCATGTGCTCGATGAGTTCTTCCATGAGTGGTTCCGTTCCCCGCATGTCTTCCAGTTTTTTCAGGGTTTCCGGTTTTATCTCATAACCACGTTGTATATAATAGTCGTATTGATCTGCGTCCATACTTAATGGGCGGACCCGGGAGCAGACATGTTCACGGATATGGCGAAAAATACGGATGCCGCCGTAGTCCAAATCCCCAGTGTGATAAAATTCCACATCAGGAAGAACTGCCAGAAGCTTTCTTAAAAACTCACATTCCAATGGAGAAAAGAAACCATGAGAAAATATGATCAGAGTTTCCTCCTCGTAAGGCATGGAAACATAGTTAGCCTTATTTTCTACAGTTATGATCTTTCTGATATTCTGACCGGCCGGAACTTCCGCATGGCGGAGCGTTTTCGAGTTGAGCACCGTTCCATAACAAAAGTCCTCCAGGGAGATTTCTTTCCCCTTCACGATGATTTTCAGATTTCCCTTCACAGCAAGCTCCTGGGCGTATTCCTCCAGATAAACCTGAGATAAAATTTCTTTATCATTCATAGCCTCATCAACATCCGGATGATACGCAGACAGAATTGAGACAACTCTTGTTCTCAGCACATTTTCAAATACTTTGGTACTGCCCAGTACCGCAACACTGAACACTCGCTGATAAACCGGCTCCTTCAGCTTTTCCAGGGCATCCAGGCAGGTAAAAAGCTGTTCCCCGTACTTCGACAGATCTGGAGACTGCTTCCCCTTTTCCAGAGATGCCGCCTGATCCTCATAATACGCTTTCAGCCACCCGGTCTGAGCCTGTTTACTCCATTTGCAAAGCGTCTGCATCTCTTCCTGAATCCGCCCCCATTTCGGAGTCAGGCCAGACAGTTCATAGAACCGCCCAGCCTGCTTCAGACAATAAGTAATCTTTTCGATGTCATTTCCGTATTCCAGCCATTTGATCTGAATCAGTCCGCGCTGTTCCAGCATCCGGGCTTCCTCCAGGAGTTCTGATTTTCCTGCCCGGTTAAAATCCTCCTGCTGGATTTTCAGGCTCCGGTTTCCCGATGCGTTTTCCCTCCAGTCCACGCTGCTGCTTTCGATCTTATCGAGAATCCGGCGCACCAGATAATCCTTCTCCCTTTTATTCTTCATCCTCTTCCTCTGCCAGATCCTCCTTCAGCTGCTCAAACTCCGGTTTCTCGAACTCCTGAATGGAAATATTTTTCTTATTCGGATTTGCAAATACGAAGATCTTGTCCACGGTTTCCAGATAGTTCTGGATCTTGTCGTTGGTGGCGCTGATGAGGGCCTGAAATCCCAGTCCGCGGATCAGCTTGATGCAGCTTGCCACCTTCTCCGCATCCATCTTGGAAAATGCTTCATCCAGCACCACCAGACGGATGGTCGGGTTTCTCCTGAGTCCCGGCTTTAAGTCGATCTTGTAGGCCTGGGCAAAGCTTGCCAGCAGGGCCACGTAAAGCGGATTCTGTCCCTCGCCGCCGGAGTTTTTGCGGATCATCTTACTGAGGCGGATCTTCAGAACTTCGTCCTCATTCTGGATCAGCTGCTGCATATCAAAGGAAAGATAGGTCCGGTAGTCAGCGTATTTTTCCATGTTGCGTTTGGCTGTTTCCAGTTCCTCCGGGGTCGCGTGATCAGGCGGGATGAAGATGTCGATCAGCTCATTGATAAGCGGTCCATACTGGCTTTCATGCTCCATGGTAAAGAGATTCAGCTGGTTGTCCAGTCCAATATCCAGATCCGATGGCTTGATCTGCAGGGCATCATCCATGAACATATCGTAAAACCGTCCATCGCTGCCCTTATTCTTTCCAATATAGAACTGATAGCGGTCCTTACCGAAATCGAGGTGGCTGATGATGCGGTTTAACTCGTCCTTGCGCTGTAATGCTTCCTTAATGGCACTGCGGATCTTGTACATGAAGTCATCCTTGAAATGCTCCACTGCTGCCTTTGCCTGCTCTCCGGCACGTTTCCGGTATTCCTCCAGGCGATCGCAGGCAAGATCATCCAGCAGCTTCTGATATTCCTCGTTGTTCTCGGCTTCCACAGAAAAATTGCGGTGAGGATAGGTGCGCAGATAGGCATTCCGGAGTTCCCGCAGCTTCTGCATTTCTTTCTCCTGCTCTTCTTCGGCCTTTTCCTGCTTTCTCAGATATCCTCCACACTGCAGATCATAGCGGATAACCGCACCGCTCGCCTGCTTTTGCTCCAACAGTTCCTGAAACTCTGCGTCAAATTCTGGCTGCTCCACATGATTTCGTTCTTTTTCTGTCAGGGTTTTTTCCAAATTCACCAGAGTCCGTTTCTCATTTTCTCCAGCCCACTCTGACCGGCTTCTCTGATCTTTTATCTGTTCTAATACCTTCTCCCGGCGCTTGCACAGTTCCACAATGGATGCCCGTTCTTCTTCCCAGGCCGCCACGTTTTGGCTCTTTAACTGTTCCAGACGCTCCCGCAGGTTTTTCTGCTCCTGCTGCTTTTCCAGATAATCTGCCTTGTCCTTTTTCCAGCCAAGGTAGATTTCCAGATCCTGGCTTAAGAATTCCAGACCAAGCACACGCTCGCCATCCTTTAACATAGTCTGCAGCGGTTCCATTTCCTCCTGCAGTTTCCGGATGGATTCTTCCAGAAGCTTCACGCGCTGACGCATACTCTTTTTGCCGATATAAGCAAACCTTGTATACAAATCTGGATTGATGTGCTGGATCCGGTAGCTGTGGTACAGCACGCAATCCTTTGTAATGCCGACGCGGCAGCTGCGCAGTTCGTCCACGCTGTCACACTTGATGACCTTGCCTAACTGGAAATTCATGTAAGCCTGGGCGTAATCGCGTCCAGCCTCCACTTCTTCTGCCAGTGCACCCTTTAAAACCGGCTGCTCATCTGCCAGAACACGCTCTGTGTCCAGCACAGCAACCCGGTAATATTTTTTCGGGTCCAGCTCCTTATAGATTTCCATCGCAGCCTTTGCGTACTTTGGCTCCACCGTCAGAAGCAGCTTGTTGTTGCCAAGATAGCCCTCAATGGCATTGCGCCATGCGTCATCCCGCACTTCCAGAAGATCCGCGAGAACCTCTACCTCCACGCTCTTTCCGGTCTTTAAGAAAAGCTGGGTCTGAAGGATATTCCGAACGGTTTCCAGTTCTTTCGGATAAGCTTTGTTTCCAGCCTTTAACTGGGCAATCTCCTCCTGGGCCTTCTTCAGCTCTTTGCTCTTTTCCCGGATCTGGCTGCGGGCATCCTGCATCTGGCTCTCCACTTCTTTCCGCATCTGAAGCAGATCTTCCTGCAGGCGTTTTAAGGCTTCCTCACTGATCACACCCTTCTCAAAGGCCTCGATATCCCAAAGGGTGCTGTTGGATGCGATTCCTTCCTCGTTCCAGGCCGCCAGTTTTTCGGCTGTCTGCTTCCAGCGGGCCTGGCTGCTGCCCAGATGCTCTACCAGCTCGTTAACGGCCTTTAACTGGCTTTTCAGTTCCTCGTAGCCGCTGCTGGAAATCTTGCGCAGAAGCTCTTCGCTTTTCTCCGTCAGTTTCTGAATCTCCGTTTCCATGGCAGCCACATCCTGAGCCGCTTTCTCCTGGTCTGCCTCCAGTGCCTGGATCTTGTCCTGGCTTTCCTGGATTTTCCGTCGGTCCTGCAGCATATCAAACTTGCCCGCAAAATATCCGCACAGTTCTTTTTCTTTCCGGGCTGCTGCCATAGTCTCATGCTGCCCGCAGATAGCTTTCAGGCTGTCGATCTCCCGGCAGGTATCTTCAATCCGGTGTCTTAAGCGCCCATACTCCGTCACGCTCTGCTGCATGTCTTCGATATGGATATCCTGCTCCATGCAGATATATTCTTTTACAAAATCCTCCAGCTTAATATTCATGCGGAATGGGATCGCACGCTTAAACAATAGCGGGAATTTTTCCGCATCCAGTCCGCCTAGATAGATATCATAAAGCTGTTTGCGAAAACGTTCATTATGGGAACCAAAATAGCATTCCTCCCTGGAAAAGCTTTCCATCAGCCAGTTTTTTACCTCATTGATTGACATGGCCCGGTCTGTTTTGCGGTATTCATGATCCGGTATCGGTCCCTTATGCCAGAAAAACATACGACCGATCTCATTCGTAGCAGTCTCGACATCAAAAACAACGCCCACACACTGACTGGCTCCGGTATCTGTCTGTCGAAGCTCCAGCACGATGGTACTGGAAAAATTCTGATTTCGCAGATAAGAAAAGCTGTTATCTTCTCCGATATTGATCATGCCGCGCAAATACTCGATCAGACTTCGGTCAGAATCATCTGCCGCTGCCTTATTAAAAAAGCCACGGCCGTCTGTATTGGCATAAAGCACGATCTGCATGGCATCAATGACGGTAGATTTTCCACTTCCGGAATGCCCGGTAAAAAAATTGATCCCATCATCAAAAGAGAGGGTCCTGTGTTTAATATAATGCCAGTTGTTCAGGCATATCCTGGACAAGGCTTCAAATCTCTGATTTTCCATCTTCCTCTTCTCCTTCGCGGAATGTTTCCAACAGTTCCCGCACATCGTCCCCCATCAGGATCACATGAATGGTTGGATAAACTACCAGACGGCTGAATCCATCCAGTTCCTCCAGCACATCGAGCGGTTCTACTACCTGATACTTTTTCAACATGGCCAGGCTTCTGCGAATCTCGGAGACAGAGGGCTGTTTTTTCAGCAAACGGTAGGTAGCAAGTTTTTCATGGATCTCGCTCAAGGTGGTGACGACATTGGCCGATGTAGATACCGATGACATCTGCTCATCGTAGATCAGTTTCAGGATCAGAACATAGAGTGTAGCCAGTTTCGGGAGTTTTTCTCCCACAACCTGTTCTCCCCGGATATAGATCAGGCCAAGCTGACTGTTTTCCACAACCTCAATCCCCATAATAGAAAAGTATTTCTGAATAAATTCCAGGTGACGGTTGCAATCATAAAATGCCGGATTGGTCTGGCTGCGCTTTGCCTTACGGTCATAGATACGTTCCAGCAAAAAGGTCTGCCGGTATAATAAACGGATACTTTCCGAAACCTGTTCCTGCTCAGCTCCGGAAAGTGCCTCAAAATAATCGATCATCCAATTTTTCCTTTCTTTTATCAATACACCTATTATACAATAAATCCATGCCTTTTTCGACGAAATACCAAGAAAAAAACAAAAGCCTGACATTTCGCCAGGCTTTCGCTGTTTACTGCTCATTTTTTTACAAATACCAGTGCCGGATACCGGTATCCGGCATGCTCTACCACAGGCACTTCCTGATCCAGAACCCGGTACGGACTGTCCTTACGCACGGAATCATCGTACGCAAGAACCAGCTTTTCAAAATCCTCCGGTGAGGAAACGGTATCTTTTGTCACGGCAAACCGTCCGTTGACCATCCGCTCCAGTACAAAGGCACGAATCTGTTTCCGACTGTAACGGTTCTTCATACGGTTCAGCTGCAGGATTTCTTCTCTTGTCAGCTCTTCCGGCTCCTCCTCCGGCATCAATTCCGCCGTAAAATCCTGGCGTGATTTATACCGTTTATACAGGGAATGATCAGAAATCACCGTAAACTGGGAAAAATTCATCCTGGAAGCCGTGTGAGCCAGTTTTTTCTCCAAATCTTCCTCCGAAGAAGCTGATAAATCATTCAGCAGCTGAATGACCAGCCCCTTCATATTATCCTGCTGATTCAGGAGATAATTAAGTCTGGTCACCGTAGCCCGGATATACCGGGTATGCTCCGTATCCATGTTGCAGATGCGATGTTCAATATCATCAAAACCGCGATCGATCAGATCCAGCTGGCCGATAATGTCCTCCGGAGTCAGGTCCAACCCACGAAGCTGCTTATTCCGCACACAGACGATATCCAGCCAGGAAACATCCTGGCGCATCTGCATGAGCCAATGCTTGATATCTGTCTTATACAGGTAAAAGTTATCCGAAGTCTTTAAAATATGATATTTTTTCCGGACAATCTCCTCTACATAGCCATCCAGATGCTCCTGCAAAAGATCTCCGTAGCTTTTCTGTTCCAGAAGACTGGCAAAAAACTGATCCATGTTATGAAGCATATCCTGCAACGTTTTGTTCAATCTCCTGGTATTCACCAGCGCTGTCTTTAACAATGAAATATTGCAGCGCGGATCATTCTTGAAGGCAAACAAAATTGCATAGATATTCTGAATATAAACCTGAGTGTCATCCTCATCTTCTCCTGCCAGATGTGCAAAAGCACTGACAAAGACTGCTGCATAGTCCGGAATGACGATATTTACGCTCATATTGAGGTAATCATCCACCTTCCTGAGCCATCCGGACTTCAGCAGCCAGTTTAAAATGCGGGTAGCCAGTGGCTCCAGCATGTCCAGCTCATCCTCCAGCTCGTCCTGAACCATCACCACGCGTGTTTTCGCAAAATAATCACTCAGGGTCTGAATACAGATTTCCCTGCTTAGGAAATAGTTGCTGTATTGATATTCTTCATTAATCTGCAGCAGTGCGTCAATATAAACCTGACGGTTTTTTGAACGGAATAATCCCCAGAAGGAATCCGGAATTTCCAAAAACTGATTTTCCATAAGGTATGCTTAGATTTCGAGCAGATCGCTGAAGGCCTTCAGGGCACCATCTGTCTCATGAGCCAGTACACGCTTTGCAAGAACTTTGCCCAGCTGTACGCCTTCCTGATCGAAGCTGTTTACATTCCATAAAAAGCCCTGGAACATCACTTTATTCTCAAAATGTGCCAGAAGTGCACCAAGAGCACCCGGATTTACCTGCTCACCGATGATGATGCTGGAAGGACGGCCGCCCTCGAAGTTTTTATTGCGGTTCTCGTCTGCCTTTCCGCAGGCAAATGCCATGATCTGGGCTGCTACGTTTGCACAGAGCTTCTGCTGGCTGGTACTTCCCTGGATCACTACATCGGTCTCCATCTGGTTTTTCTTAAAGCCTACAAACTGCAGAGGAACAATATCGGTTCCCTGATGCAGAAGCTGATAGAAGGAGTGCTGGCCGTTGGTACCCGGCTCACCAAAGATCACCGGTCCGGTCACATAGCTTACCGGCTCGCCGAAGCGGTTGACAGATTTGCCGTTGGACTCCATGTCAAGCTGCTGAAGATGTGCCGGAAAACGGCTTAATGCCTGAGAATACGGAAGCACTGCAGTACACGGATAACCAAGCACATTGCGCTCGTAAACACCGATCAGGGCATCTAACATAGCAGCATTCTTTGTTGCATCTGCTTCTGCTGCCAGCTTGTCTGCCTCTGCCGCGCCATCGAGAAACTGTGCAAACACCTCCGGGCCAAATGCAAGGGAGAGTACAGCGCCTCCCACTGCGGAAGTAGAAGAATAACGTCCGCCGATGTAATCATCCATAAAGAACGCTGCCAGATAATCACTGCTCTTAGCCAATGGAGAAGTCTCACTGGTTACAGCGATCATGTGTTTGGAAGGATCGAGATCTGCCTTCTTTAACGCATCTTTCACAAAGGACTCATTGGTCAGGGTTTCAAGCGTAGTACCGGATTTGGAAACCAGAACAAAGATGGAATGTGCCACATCAATGCCATACAATACGGCTGCGGCATCATCCGGATCTACATTGCTGATGAACTTTGCCTCCATCTTGAAAGTGCCGTTCTTCTTTGCCCAGTTTTCCAATGCCAGATACATGGCTCTCGGGCCAAGGTCACTGCCGCCGATACCGATCTGAACAACCGTAGTAAACTTTTCTCCTGCAGCATTCGTGATGTCCCCATTGTGAACCTTGTTGGCGAATTCTGCGATACGCTCCTGCTGCTGCTTGTAGAAAGTACGCTTGTCCACGCCATCTGCGATAACTGCATCACCCAGCTGACCACGGGTCATATGATGCAGGACCAGACGTTTTTCTCCAGTATTGATGACTTCGCCACTGTAAAGAGCTTTAAATTTCTCTGCCAGCTGCGCTTCATCAGCCAGTTTCTTCAATGCGTCAAGTACAGTATCATCTACCTGCTTTGCTGCATAGTGGTAAACAAGTCCCTCTGCCATCGGCACACTGTATTTTTTAACGCGCTCTGCGCCTTTCTCTCCGGTCATTGCCTCCGCAAGATTCACACGGGCTGCCTTTTCCAGCTCCTGATAGGAAGTAAGAGTATCCAGGTTATTCCAGGTAATCATATTTTGATTCCTCCTTCAATCCATTATACTGATTTTTAAGTCGATAATTTTCTGTCAATCATGATAATTATACTCTCAGATTTTCTGAATTTCAAGAGTTTTCACGGACAGGAGACACAATAACCCCTTTTTTGATCTGCTTGTTACCCGCTTCTTTCTTATCGATGAAAAATCACGCCTGTCAGAAGTTTCAGCGTTACCCCCACGGACAAAACAGAACCGCAAAACAGAAATAACCGATTGACCAGCCCTGACGCGGAACAGATTCCCAGGCTGAATCGCTTCCGGTACGGATACAGAAGCTGTTCTCCTTTGTGGTTCAGAAAATCAAGAACCAAATGGGATGCAAAAGCAATCCCAAAATATGGGACCAGTATTGGCAGAAATACGCCAACACTGCTCATAAGCAGGCCTCCTGCCAAAAAGGAATGGAAAAAGGAACGGTGCGGCGTCTTCTTTCCGTAGGCACAGATTGCCAGAAAGGCGGCACAGGCCAGCACAATGCGGCTGACCGAGCTGTTGCTCATCAGCCGCTGATACAGGCCCAGATGCCAGTGTGCTTCTACCACCACGATACCGATCACTATCGTTTCCAGCACAAATATAATCTGATCCGCTCTGCGGCTGCTCTCCGAAGTTCCGCAATCTATATCACTGATCACAGAGCCTACAGCCGCTGTCCCGGCACCAAGGATCAGCTCCGGTAATGTATGGGGCTGAAGCAGCAGCAACGAAGCTGCCACGCCAACCGCCATGTGTGTTTTTCCAAGCATATCTTTTCTCTCTATTCTCCTTCTATATCTCATTCTGTCTTCTGTTATATGCGAACCAATTCTTATATTTGTCAATGAACTCGATTTCAAGATATCACATTTAAGTCTACACGTTTCAAGCCTACATTCAGATTTTTCGTAGACTTCTCGTAGACTTTTGCCATTTTCCAGACGATTTTTTTAATTCCTGGATATAGTTGAAATCAAAAAGAGACTTCCAGAGTAATCTCTAAAAGTCCCTTTTCGCTTGATTTTAAGCCATTTTTAATTAGAACTTGCCAGCGGTTGCTGCTTCCTCAACGGCTACAGCTACAGCTACAGTCATACCAACCATCGGGTTGTTACCTGCACCGATCAGACCCATCATCTCTACGTGAGCCGGAACGGAAGAAGAACCTGCGAACTGTGCATCGGAATGCATACGGCCAAGGGTATCGGTCATACCATAGGAAGCCGGGCCTGCTGCCATGTTATCCGGATGCAGGGTACGTCCGGTACCGCCGCCGGAAGCTACGGAGAAGTACTTCTTGCCTGCTTCCAGTCTCTCCTTCTTGTAGGTACCTGCTACCGGATGCTGGAAACGGGTCGGGTTGGTAGAGTTACCGGTGATGGAAACGTCTACGTTCTCTTTCCACATGATTGCAACACCTTCCGGAACGCTGTTTGCGCCGTAGCAGTTAACCTTTGCGCGAAGACCCTCAGAGTAGGATTTGCGGAATACTTCCTTAACCTCGTTGGTATATGGATTGTACTCAGTCTCGATATAGGTGAAGCCATTGATACGTGCGATGATCTGAGCAGCGTCTTTTCCAAGACCGTTTAAGATAACGCGAAGCGGTTTCTGACGAACTTTGTTTGCTTTCTCAGCGATACCGATTGCGCCCTCTGCTGCTGCGAAGGACTCGTGGCCAGCCAGGAATGCAAAGCACTCGGTCTCCTCTTCGAGAAGCATCTTGCCGAGGTTACCATGGCCAAGACCTACCTTACGGGTATCTGCAACAGAACCCGGGATACAGAATGCCTGCAGGCCCTCGCCGATTGCTGCTGCTGCCTCAGCTGCTTTTCTGCAGCCTTTCTTGATTGCGATTGCTGCGCCTACGGTGTAAGCCCATTTAGCGTTCTCAAAGCAGATCGGCTGAATACCCTCAACCATCTTGTATACATCAAGACCTGCGTCTTTGGTGATCTTCTCTGCCTCTTCAATGGAAGCAATGCCATAGCTGTTTAATGCTTCATTGATCTGTTTGATACGTCTCTCATATGATTCAAATAATGCCATGATTATAGTCCTCCTTCTTTACGCCTGTCTCGGGTCGATGATCTTAACTGCATCAGCAACACGGCCGTACTGACCTTTTGCCTTTTCCCAAGCGGTGTTCGGGTCATCACCCTTCTTGATGAAGTCAGTCATCTTGCCAAGGCTTACGAACTGATAACCAATGATCTGATCGTCTGCGTCCAGAGCGATACCGGTTACATAGCCCTCAGCCATCTCCAGGTAACGAGGACCTTTCTTTAAGGTTCCGTACATGGTACCAACCTGGGAACGAAGACCTTTACCAAGATCCTCCAGGCCGGCACCGATCGGCAGTCCATCCTCAGAGAATGCGCTCTGAGTTCTGCCATATGCGATCTGTAAGAACAGTTCTCTCATTGCGGTGTTGATTGCGTCACATACCAGGTCGGTGTTCAGAGCCTCCAGAACGGTTAAGCCCGGAAGAATCTCTGCTGCCATTGCTGCGGAGTGAGTCATGCCGGAGCAGCCGATGGTCTCCACCAGAGCCTCCTGGATGATACCCTCTTTTACGTTCAGGGTAAGCTTGCAGGCACCCTGCTGCGGAGCACACCAGCCCACACCATGGGTCAAACCGGAAATGTCGGAAACCTGCTTGGACTGTACCCATTTTGCTTCTTCCGGAATCGGAGCAGCGCCATGATGAACGCCCTGTGCAACTGTGCACATCTCTTCTACTTCATGTGAATAAATCATGTTAAAACTCCTTTCAACTATGTAATGTCCTGAAAGTACGTGCTGCACGATGTTTCCGCAATTTTTTCAGCCCTGTACCCGGCAAATGAAAGATTGTCAAAAACATCACACCATACTTGAATACATTTTCTCACAAAAGTGACAAATAGTCCATAGTTTTTTTGTAGAAATTTAAGAGCAGATACCTCAAATATATGTGGCACCTGCTCTTTTTTTCCATTATTTTATGTTTGATTATTTATTGCTTAAGTACTCGTGGATACCCTTTGCACCGTGCTTTCCTGCTTCCATAGCCAGGATTACGGTTGCAGCACCGGTTACGGCATCACCGCCTGCGAACACTCCGGCACGAGAGGTCTGTCCGTTCTCCGGCTCCGCAACGATACATTTACGCTTATTGATCTCAAGTCCCTCCGTAGTAGAGGAAATAAGCGGGTTCGGAGAGGTACCGAGTGACATGATGACGGTATCTACATCCATCACATACTCGGAGCCTGCAATCTCTACCGGACGGCGTCTTCCGGATGCATCCGGCTCGCCAAGCTCCATCTTCACAACCTTGATGCCCTTTACCCAGTCATTCTCATCGGTCAGGATCTCTACCGGGTTGGTCAGAAGGTCAAAGATCACACCCTCTTCCTTTGCATGGTGAACTTCCTCCACACGGGCCGGAAGCTCTGCCTCACTACGACGGTACACGATATGTACCTCAGCGCCGAGACGAAGTGCTGTTCTTGCAGCATCCATGGCTACGTTGCCGCCACCGACTACAGCAACCTTCTTGCCTGCTACGATCGGGGTATCATAGTCCTCGCGGAAGGCTTTCATCAGGTTGTTTCTGGTTAAGTACTCATTTGCTGAGAACACGCCGTTTGCATTCTCACCCGGAATACCCATGAATTTCGGAAGTCCTGCTCCGGAACCGATGAAGACAGCCTCAAAGCCCTCTTCGTCCATCAGCTCATCAATGGTAACGGATTTGCCGATGATAACGTCTGTCTCGATCTTAACACCTAATTTCTTTACGTTCTCGATTTCAGAACGGACAACGGTCTCTTTCGGGAGACGGAACTCCGGAATACCATAGGTTAATACTCCGCCCGGCTCGTGAAGTGCCTCGAAAATGGTAACATCGTAACCCAGCTTTGCCAGATCGCCTGCGCAGGTCAGACCAGCAGGGCCGGAACCGACAACGGCAACCTTCTTGCCGTTTTTCTTCTCCGCTGCCTTCGGAACAAAACCGTTTTCTCTGGACCAGTCAGCCACGAAACGCTCCAGCTTGCCGATGGAGATTGGCTCACCCTTGATTCCGCGGATGCATTTGCCCTCACACTGGCTCTCCTGCGGGCACACACGGCCGCATACTGCAGGAAGTGCGGAAGACTCAGCGATGACATTGGCTGCAGCCTCAAAGTTTCCGGCCTCGACTTCTTTGATGAAGCCAGGGATATTGATGGAGACCGGGCAGCCGCCCATACACTTTGCATTATTTTTACATTTTAAACATCTGGAAGCCTCTTCCATAGCTTCTTCTTTGTTGTATCCATAGCACACTTCCTCAAAATTGGTAGCGCGCACCTTTGCGTCCTGCTCTCTGACAGGAGTCTTCTTTAATACGTCCATTCTTAATTATCCTCCGATCACAGACAGCTTTATGCTGCCTTGTCTAATGAATCCCAATGAGTGAGTCTGATGCCCGGATCAACCGTTGCAGTGTCCGCAGCCGCCATGATGGGTATCACCCTCGACTGCCTTTAACATAGCTCTGCCCTCTTCGGTTTTGTACATCTGCTGACGCTTCATTGCCTCATCAAAGTTCACGAGATGACCGTCAAACTCTGGTCCGTCAACGCATGCGAACTTCACTTCATCACCAACGGTTAAACGGCATGCTCCGCACATACCGGTTCCGTCTACCATGATCGGGTTCATGCTGACGATAGTCGGGATATTCAGCTCCTTGGTCAGTTTGCATACAAATTTCATCATGATCATCGGTCCGATGGCTACGCACACATCATACTGCTTGCCCTGGTTCTCTACCAGGTCTTTGATCACCTCGGTTACCATGCCCTTGCGCACATAGGAACCGTCATCGGTGGTAATGTAAAGATTTCCGGCCTGCGCTTTCATCATGTCTTCCAGGATCAGCAGTTCTTTATTCTTGGCACCAACGATAACATCAACATCGATACCATGCTGCTTCATCCACTTAACCTGCGGATAAACCGGTGCAGTACCAACGCCGCCTGCTACAAATAAGTACTTGCGGCCCTTTACTGCCTCGATATCTTCCTTTACAAACTCGGACGGCTGACCAAGCGGTCCCACAAAGTCCTGGAATGCGTCGCCTGCCTGTAACTCAGACATCTTTAAGGTAGATGCGCCTACGATCTGGAATACGATGGTTACGGTACCCTTCTCACGGTCGAAATCGCAGATGGTAAGCGGGATACGCTCGCCCTTCTCATCCATCTTCACAATGACAAATTCACCCGGCTGGCAGGATCTTGCCACTCTCGGAGCTTCTACATCCATCAGGAAAATCTTCTCCGCAAGCTTTTCCGCTTTTAAAATCTTATACATTTCCTTCCTCCTGTTTTGCGTTCTGCAAATTGTGCATGCCATCTATAGCAGCAAAAAACTTTTTAGATATGCTAAAACTATTTTAGCACTTCCCGGTTCAAATGGCAATACTTATTGTTAATAACATAACATATATTATACAGCTTTATTTCTTTTTGTACAGCCGATATTCGTAACAAAGGTCAAAATATGTCTGCTCATCGCTTTCCTGAACCATTTCCCAGGCCGCATCCTGGTCCAGATTCGGAAAATGTGTATCTGCCGCATAGGCGAAATCGATCCAGGTGATCTGTGCCTCATCACAGTACGGGAGAAACTGCCGGTATACGCTTTCCCCGCCGATGATATAGACATCATCCGTATGATAAGCACGGAGCAGTTCCATCACTTCTTCCACGCTGCCGCATACAGAAGCTCCTTTGACCCTGTAATCCGGATTGGTCGTAAGTACAATATTCGTCCGCCCGTACAGAGGCTGTGCTCCCGGCAGACTCTCCAGCGTTTTTCTTCCCATGACAATAACCTTGCCCATGGTTTCGTCCCGGAACATTTTCTGATCCTGGGGAATGGACACCAGAAGCTGGCCTTTATTTCCGATGGCCCAGTTTTTATCTACTGCCGCAATCAGTTTCACGCTATTTTACGCCTCCTCTTCCTCAGCCAGGATCAGTTCCTTTGCATAAGGCAGGGTTTTGATCCAGTCGCAGAAGGTATGCCATTCATCCAGCTTATGGTTCTTTCTGGAAAAATAGATATTGATCAGGGTTTCGTAATTTAAGGTGCAGGTGCGCATCTGGTTGTAGCTGGAGGGCAGAAGCTGGATCATGTCATACCAGTATGCCTTGTCCTTGGTCTCCACATATTTCAAGCGGATCTTTTCCAGCTGATCCACAATGGTCTGCATATAGGCCTCGCTCTCCGGTGTCAGATGGTCATGGCTGAAATCATCTAACTCAAAGGGTTTGCTGTGGATCTTATGCATGGTGCTGGTGGAGTTTGCCACCGTTGCCACCTTGTAGGTATCATATTCCTTCCACCAGTACATGGGCGCAGTGATATCCACCGATACAAAGACCTGGCGGATATATTTGCGGTGGTCACTTCCGGCGCGGCGCAGGCGCTTTGCCAGTCCCAGATCATTTGGTCCCAGCACGTAATTGCCGTCCTCATCATAAAAGCTGTCCATCCGGTTCCAGCTGTTCATAGGATTGCGTGCCCCGCGCATGGCATTTTCCAGATTCATGACGCTGGTACGTTCTAATTTAATCATGTTGTATTCCTTCCTTATGGGATGTCAAAACAATGGCTGCAGCCTGTATATGCTTTTATATTCCGCAGTCAATCGTTCTGATTATAGCAAAGCTGGGATTTCTCGTCAACATCCGCCAGTTCCCGGCTGCTCCCGGCAACAAAGCGGGCCACGTCCTCCGGATGCGCCAGCAGTACCTTTCTTCCTCCCACATCACCACTCAGTGCAAGCAGTTCTTTCCGGTATTCCGGTGCAAAGATGACTGGATTTCCATCCATGCCTTCCCAGGACGCACAGACCATTCCCCTTGTATTTTTACGGAATGCTGTCACAAGTCCGCGAATGGTTTCGCGGGTCAGCCACGGCTGGTCACTGACCGAAAAACAGACCGCGTAATGCTCCGGGATCTGTTCCAGGGCGAGGTGAACAGAATGGGAGATTCCCATAGAACTTTGATTGTTCTTTACCGTCTCAAATTCTTCTCTTCCAAGATCCTCCAGAATCTCATCATACTGGCTCACCACAATCTTTTTCGCAAAAAAATCCTCCGGCATGGCATTTACCTCATCTGCCACATGGCGGTACATCAGCCGGCCATCCACCTCCGCCAGCAGCTTGTTTCCGCCGAAACGGCGGCTGTCCCCGGCTGCCAGAAGCACCATGGCAACCGGCATATGGTCATGAGGACGGAAGCGGTAATTCAAAACAGCCTCCAGCACACCTCCACCGATGGAGGATGCCTTGTCGGAAACGGTAAAGCAGTGTGCCACATCACAGCGTGGATCCACATCACCGGATTTCATGCCGGTGGTCACTTCCACACCATCCTGCAAAAGCCCCCGCACAACGCCGTCAATCTGCGCCAGCACCGGAGTTTGGTCCACATAGCCCACCACATCATTCTTTTTCACTACTGCACCAATTTCCACTGTTCCTTTAAAAATACCGGCTGCCGGAGCCTTAATGAGACGTTCCAGTCCATACCCGCCGATCAGTCCCGGAATCCCGGTATTTGGAATGGCGCTTCCCTTCCAGATACACCGGCCCAGATAATGGCCACGTTTCGTCTCTACAACGCAGTGACAGTCTTCCCCGGCAGTAAATCCTGGTCCAACACCAACCACAAAGGGAGCATCTGTGATCTTTGTTCCAAGATTGCGTTTTGCCAGAATGGCGTCAACCACCACATCCGGATGAAATTCATGGATACATCGTGCTGTTTCATCCACCATAACAGCTATATTGCCATTTTGGATCTCTTGCTCTGCCACTTTTACAGAATCACACAGCACACCGGTCACATCCTCCACCTGCATGCGCCCCTGATAAACTGCCGGAGAAAATGCCACAGTACGCCGCACAGTAGTCGGCACCGCAATATCCGTCATCAGGATCCGGAATCCCGCCCGGTGCAGGCGCAGCGCAATGCCGCTGGCCAGATCTCCGGAGCCTTTGATCAGAACCCGGCCCATACCGTCCGTTATTCCGGTAAGTCTCTGTTTTGATTCTGTGTTTGTCATCATCGTGTCAGTTGTTTCTGTATCAATCATGGTATTTCTTCTCCTTTTCCTGGTTGTTCTGGCACATCCCGACTGCAGATTTCCCGGCAGCATAAAGGCAATTTTTTCTGAAAGCTTCTGCTCCGTTTTTGTGTCTGCCTGGTTCAGCAGAATGCGGTAATAGCGGCCATCCACGCCTTTTCGGCTTCCACGCTCATCCATCAGAAGGAGCGTCATATCCTCTGCGCCTATGACATCCTGTGCCTCCTTATGAAGCCAGCCGCCATTGGACGCGAACCGGAAGCAGCTGTCGCCGAACTGCTTTCCACCGGCTGTCAGCCCCACACAGGCTATGATCAGCCCGGTCTGCGGAATCAAAACCGGTTCCGTATCTGATGGAACTTTTAACGGCAAACGCTTGGCTCCGTCTGCCTCAATAAGGATCACATCAAACTGTGAGAGCAGCCGCTTCATCACACGCTCCTCTCCGAGGTCCTCCGGCATGGCAAGCTTCCACGCATTGTCCGGATCCTCCACCTGTTTTCCTGCTGCCAGAATGAAACCGCCCGGATTCCGGAGCGCACCGGCATAACTCGCCGCATCCAGATCTGCAAGCTTCGGTATCACTTCAGTCCTGTACTGCTCCGGCTTCGCAATGTGCGTGCTGGTAGTGATCAGGATCCGGGCGCCTTTTGCGGCAAGCTCTTCTGCCAGATCATACATCGTGCTGGTCTTTCCTCCCGCACCTACTATGGAAATGACTCGTGGCAGAGTCCTCCAGTCTGCGAACCCCAGTGCTGCCAGAATGCTGTCCGTCTCTTCAAAAATCTGTTTTTCCGGATTCCAGCGTTCTGCTTTCACCGAAGCGGCAATTTGTTTCTGCTCCATCCTTGTTCTTTCCCCCTCATCGTGCTATAATTTCTCCATGAAATTATTATACCATGTTCGCTCTCTCCCGGATAGGACATATGACCGGATTCTCTTTTCCTGCGGTCTTTTCCTGCTTCTGACAGAGTGTTATAAACAATGCTTTTTATATTTTATCATCGACAAGTGCCATTACGACTGGTGGTTTTTTCCATTTCAGCTGTGCAGTCTCCCCATGTATCTTTGCCTGCTTCTTCCATTTCTGAAGCATAAAAGTATGAAAACTGCTGTCTGCACCTTTTTGCAGGATTTCAATCTGCTTGGCGGGCTGGCTGCGCTCATCGTATCAGAAGGCTTTCGCGGCATCCACTGGACACTGACCCTGCACGGGTATATCTGGCATCTGCTCCTGGTCTTCATCGGACTGTTTGTTTTTGCAGGCAGACGTTCCGATTTATGCCGGAGGGGGTATCTGCAGACACTCCCTCTGTTCCTGGCCAGCTGTTCCATTGCTTTTTTCATCAACATCCTTGCACCGGGACATGGACAGGCCGATATGTTCTACATTTCGCCCTATTACCCCAGTACCCAGCCGGTTTTCCATGAGATTGCGATGGCTGCCGGCATTATCCCTGCCAATCTGTTATATCTCTTTACCATCTGCCTGGGTGCAGCACTTGTGCACTTCCTTTTCTATCTGCTGGAAAAGCATTTCACCGCAGATGCGAAAAGCTGAAACACATATGCAATTTCCCATAATACAGAAAAAAGGTCTCATGCCGGCAAGCACGAGGCCTTTTCTCTTTTCTCGTCTTTTAGATTTCATCCCGCGATTTTCGCCGCGCTGCCATCCGCCTGCGAATCACGATATAACAGATAATGTGAGCCGTGAAGGTAATGATCCAGCTGACCGGATAAGAAAGATAAAGCGTGGTCACTGTCCGGTGCATTGCAAATACAGAAAAAATCCATACCACACGGAACAGGCAGGCGCCGGTCAGTGATACCAGCATCGGAACAACAGAATGGCCAAGCCCCCGCAGACCGCCTACCATAGTGTCCATAATTCCGCACAGAAAATAGCTTCCGTTTATGATCCGCATACGCATCATGCCATAGGAAATCACTTCCGGATCAGAGGAGTAGATCTGCAGCAGCTTCGGTCCGAGCAAAACAGCTCCGCCGCCCATCACAACACCTACCAGAACGACCAGCCCCAGGCAGTCCAGAAGGATCTTTGTGACGCGGTCCATCTTGCCTGCTCCATAGTTCTGGCTGGTAAAGCTTAAGGTTGTCTGGTAAACTGCGTTCATTGCATTGTATACAAAACCCTCCACATTCGCCGAAGCCGTACTTCCTGCCATGGCAATGGATCCAAAGGAATTGATGGAGGACTGGATCAGCACATTGGATACAGAAAAGATTGCTCCCTGGAATCCGGCAGGCAGTCCGATCTTCATGATCTGCTTTACCTTAGACTCTGTAATCCTCATCTTTTCCCGGCACAGGCGGTATGCGGAATCTGAACGTGCCAGACATTGCACGATCAGTACTGCGGAAATGCACTCGGATACCACGGTTGCGGTTGCAACACCGGTCACTCCCATAGAAAAAACAATCACAAAAACAAGGTTTAGCACCACGTTGACTGCACCCGCAAACAGCAGGAAATACAGTGGTCTTCTGGTATCGCCCACAGCTCGCAGGATTGCTGCCCCAAAATTGTATGTAAGGGTTGCCGGCATACCGATAAAGTAAATCTTCAGATACAGCGCCGCTAGCGGCAGTACATCATCCGGCGTTCCCATCAGGCCCAGCATCGGACCGGAAAAGAAGACTCCCACAAAAATCAGAAGAAAGCCACCGGCCAGAGCAATCATCATGGCTGTATGCACGGTTTCTTCCAGATCCTTGAGTTTTTTTGCACCGGAATACTGAGCCACCAGTACATTGGCACCGATGGAAAGTCCAACGAACACATTGATCATCAGGTTGATCAGTGCTGTCGTGGAACCAACCGCAGCAAGAGATTCCCTGCCGGCGAAATGTCCCACTACAATAATGTCTGCCGCGTTAAATAACAGCTGCAGGATACCGGATAAGATCAGCGGAACCGCAAACGCCACAATCTTCGGAAAAAGCGGTCCGCTGCACATATCCATTTCATAGGTTTTCCCTGTTTTCTTTGCTAACTGTTCCATGTCACCCTTCCCCTCAAACACAAACATCTACAAAAAACGGTAAATCAAAAGTGCAATGGCTACACCAATGATGCTGGCCATGGTAATGCGGATGGTCAACCCAAAGGTAATGACCAGCACGCCAAGATTTAATACCAGCGGAGTGTCTAATCCAAAAGACTGTCCGAAATTCAGCCAGGACAGCAGGCTGATGCTCTTGGTTGCCTCTCCCAGAAAGCCGCCGAGCACGATTCCTGCTAGCAGCAGTAAAAGCAGAATCCAGAAATTCTTATTTCTCATTGTTTGTTTCCTCCCCGTTGCCTTACATCTGTTTGCGTACGATCATATATTCATCACCCAGGCGGTAATAGGGACAGTCATAAAAACGATCCTCCATAAAGCGCGCCATCTCATCCTCATCCAGGTTCACTTCGCACACATAGCACTCATAATCCTCATCATACTCGTAATACAGACAGCTTTCACAGCTTCCCTGCTGCTTTTTCTTTTTCATGGATACATTCCTTTCAGGTAAATGTTTTCTCAAGACCATTCCCTGCTTTACACGATCTACTTTTCCGGCGCCGATGTTCTGGGCGGTAAAGCTTGAAATTCCGTTGCCAAGCGTAGTGAAGCTGGTAATGGTAAAGGTATTCAGTTTAATTGCCGCGGAATAACCGGCAATCACAGAGGAACCAAAGGAGTTGATCAGTCCCTGCACAAAAATATTGCCGATGGAAACAAAGCTCTGCTGCAAAATACTCGGAATCGCAATGCGGGCGATCCGCTTTAACATATCTGCGGAAAAGTACTCTGCTTTCTTATCTGTCTTAATCTGCCTCAGGCGTTTCACCATGGTAATAAGTGCCAGCACACAGGCGATGCCCTGGGCAATAAAGGTTGCCCACGCCACGCCGGCTACCCCCCAGTGCAGGCCTGCCACAAACCAGTAATCCAGAAAAATGTTGCCCAGAGAAGAACCGATCAGGAAATACATCGGCGTTTTCGAATCTCCCAGCGATGTAAAAATACCGGTTGCTACATTATATAAAAACAGAAATGCAAAGCCCCCGATATAGATCCGCAGATAGAGATCGCCCAGATTAAAAATATTATCCGGTGTCTGGATCATGCGCATCAGAAAACGACTTTCCAGAAGTCCGAGTCCCGTCAGAATAACAGAAAGAACCGAAGCAGAAATCAGCGTCGTGTACACAGAAGTCTTCATCAGCTCATAACGCTTTGCGGATTCCCCTCAGTCAGGTCTTTCATCACAATATATTATCCTCACATTCCTTAAAATCTGAAGCGGCGCTGCCTGAAAAACGACATTTGCGAGCACCGCGCCTTTAGAATGCTACCACTTTTTGGAGAATTATGCAATCCGGTTTTTCTGTTTTCACGCCGGATCAGCATTGGATAGCCTTCTGCATGGTCATGGAATAGATCCATTTTTCCCGGACATTTTTTCGGGTTAGCTGGGTCAGAGCCCTGGCATAATAGTCCAGCTGTTTCTGATAATGATCCAAAAGGATTCGGCTGCTCCGGATCCGGTCTGTCTTGTAATCCACCAGGATCAGCTCTCCATCTTCCTCAAAATACGCATCAATGATACCCTGTATCACCACCAGCTCGTCGCTGTCCACCGGCCCGATCTCCCGCGCCGGGATACCCATGACAAATTGCTGTTCTTTATGAAGTTTTCCTGATGCCTGGGCCTTAGCCATGCGTCGTCCTGTCTCTGAGCAGAGGAAGGTCCAGAGCACAGTGCTGTCTACCATCTGCAGACTCTCTGACGTATACTGCTTTTCTTCCACAAACCGCGTCAGCCAGGCATCCACATCTTCCAGACTCCGGATCCTGTCAAAGGGAAGAAGTTCCAGCGCACGGTGATACGCACTGCCGCGGGCAGCTCCGGTCCCGGAATCCACAGATGCGTCCGATGCTTTTTTCACAGGCTCAAACGGTACCTCCGACTCATCATCGGCGGGCTGGCCCATTTTTTTCACTTCTGATACCGACATCTTACTGTGCAAGGTTACATCTGCCATGTAGGGATAGACAAATTCCAGGTGTTCTTTCAGCTGCATTCCAAAATCTCTGTCGTACTCCTGTTTCGTATCAAACTCCAGAAGCATATCCTTTGCATTCCTTTTCAGTACCTGACGCTGCAGCTCACTGCCAATAAATTCCATGACCGGAATTTTCCTCACCAGAATTCCCAGTCCGTTTCCGGTTTGGCCGGTACACATAAGGATCCAGTCCAGAAAGGAGGCCGCACCGGAAAGAATGGTATAGGGAATCTGTCCGTTCGCAAGCGGAATCTGGCTGTACTTTTCCAGAGTCTTCCCGAGGCTTCGGTCTGTTCCGGTCATGATCAGCTTTTCCTTTGCCCTTGTCATGGCAACATAAAGCACACGTAATTCCTCTCCGAGACTGTCCAGCTCCATCTTCCGTCGCAGTACGTTTTTCTTGATCGTAGAAGTTTTCACCCGATGCTCTGCATCCAGATAATCGGCGGCAATGCCAAGTTCCGGATCGATCAGGACTTTTCCGTATACATCCTGCCTGTTGAACTTCTTTCCCATTCCTGCCAAAAAAACAACAGGGAATTCCAGTCCTTTGCTCTTATGGATACTCATGATCCGCACGGTGTTATCTTCCTCTCCCACTGTGGACGCTTCGCCGAAATCGGAGTTATATTTCTTCAGATTTTCGATATAGCGGATAAAATGGAACAGCCCCTTGTAGCTGGTTTTCTCATATTCCGACGCTTTCTCCACCAGCATATCCAGGTTCGCCCGTCTGGTCTCTCCTGCAGGCATCGCCGAGACATAATCATAATAGCCTGTTTCCTCGTACAGCCGGTAAATCAGCTCATGGATCGGCAGATAGGAAGCAAGCAGACGAAACTGCTCCAGCTTTTCAAAAAAACCATTCAGGCGTTCCCAGCGCACAGCAGCTGCGTAGATACCGCGGTCCTGCCCCTTATCCGCGCAGCTTCGGTAATCTGCCATCATCGTTGCCAGTTCCCGGTCACTCATGCCAACCACCGGTGATTTTAAGACCGCTGCCAGAGGAATATCCTGCATGGGATTGTCGATCACTGCCAGCATACTTAACACGGTCTCCACTTCCAGCGTATTGAAATAGCCCATACGGGACTCCGCATACGCCGGTATTCCTTCATTTAAAAGAATCTGCAAAAGCGTCTCCGTCCAGCCCGCAGTACTGCGCAGGAGAATCACCATATCGCGAAACTGGGCCGTTCGATAGCCTCCGCCCTCCCCTGCTTTTTTATCCCATACCAGAAAGCCATGCTCCGGATCTGTCATCTCCCTGATCTTTGCAGCGATCAATTTCGCCTCCAATTCCTTTGCGGTGTAATCTGCCGTTTCCTCATCCAGTCCTGCCAGAGCCTCATCTCCGGTGTCGACCATAAGAAGCTCTGACAGGCCGCCCACTCGTTCCGGCTCCGCTGCCTCTGCAAAGACCGCGCCGGGATGCAGGGCCGCATCCTCCGTATAGCGGATATTTCCGAGATTTTCCGTCATGATCCGGTAAAAGATATCATTGATCCCGGTCAGCACCGTATCCCGGCTTCGGAAGTTCTGATGAAGCTCGATTTTGAGATCCGGGCCGTTTTCCTCCGGTTCAGACGGATAGGCATGGTATTTTTCCAGAAACAGTTCCGGTCTTGCCAGGCGGAAGCGGTAAATGCTCTGTTTTACATCCCCCACCATAAACACATTGTGCTGGCCGAAACGCTCACGGGAAACTGCCTTCAACAGCTCCTCCTGTACCAGGTTACTGTCCTGATACTCATCCACCAGCACTTCCCGGTACTGCATGCTCAGTTCATCAGCCGCGTCCGTATAGATGTGTGTTCCATCCTCCCGGACCTGGATCAGAACCTTCAATGCCTCATGCTCCAGATCGTTAAAGTCTACAAGATTTCTATCCCGCTTCTTTGCCTGAAACCGCTCTGCAAACTGTTCTGCCAGATCTAACAGCACTCTCGTTGCTTCCCTGGTTCCCTCCAGATCGGCAAACATGTTCTCCAGAGTGTCAAACGCATACAGCTCTTTCATTTTTTTGATGGCAGTCTTCACCCGGTCGCGGCATCCGGTCACATAGGCCTTTTTCTCCGGATCAACTTCCCTGCTCCGCACTGCAGCAAGCCTCCCAAATCCGGCTTCGGTAAGAAGTCCGTGAAAGGCAGTGAAATCTTCCGCCTCCGAAAGTCTCTTTAACAGAAACACATCTTCCAGAAATGCCGGCTCATAGGCACAGAGAAATTCATCATCCCGGCAGATATCACTGGCATCCTCCATCTGAATCCTCAGTTCTGCCGCCTGGCGTTTTAAATCCTGAAGCAGAAACTCCATCCACGGGCCCGACTGCTCATCTGCCAGTTCCTTCCGACAGTCTGCGATCCACTGCTCTGGATAGGGATTGCTCTGGGAAAAATGGTAAACCTGCATGATGTAATCTTCAATTCCGGCATCCGTCTTTCCCTGGGCAAAGGTCTCAACAAACTGTTCAAAACGGCTGCCGCCAGAAGCGTAAGCATCCTCCAGAAGCTCAGCCATAACATCGGCCCGCATAAGAAGCAGTTCACCCTCATCACCGATGCGGAATGCCGGATCCAGGTCCAGCAAATGAAAGTGCTCTCTGATCACATTCAGGCAAAAACTGTCGATCGTGGTGATCTGGGCATGATGGACCAGTGTGGCCTGCATCTGAAGATGGCCATTTTTCGGATCCTCCCTTAATCTCTGCTCTATGGCCGCCGCGATCCGCTCCCGCATCTCTGCTGCCGCCGCATTGGTGAAAGTCATAACCAGAAGTTCATCGATTCCGGCCGGGTTTTCTCCCTCTGTCACCATACGGATGATGCGCTCTACCAAAACCGCTGTTTTTCCGCTTCCTGCCGCCGCACTGACAAGCAGATTTTTTCCGCGGCTTTCAATGACCCGGCTCTGCTCCCTGGTCCAGTTTACTGCTGCTCTCTGCATATTTCCTCCCAGATTTCCTCTGTTTTCCGGTTTTTCCACCGGTTGAATTCATAGCCGGATGTTTTCCGGTCAAACCCGCAAACTGCATGATATGGACAATAATCGCAGGCGGTGCGCTGGCCGTTTTTGTATGGTGCCACACCAATCTCACCATCCAGGATTTTCTGTCCTGCTTCCTTTAATTTCCGGTGCACAAACTGGCTTAACCGCGCAAAGCGTTCCCGGTTTGCCACCGAAGAACGTCCTGCCTGTACCTCACCGTCTTTTAAGACTACCGGGATCACATCTGATTCCTTCTCAATCGTCCGGTCCAGATGACGGACCACTTCCAGCTCGCTGTTTACCAGACCGTTCATGCGAAGCTTCTTCAAAATCTCCGCATCGATCTTCTCCGGATCAGGCTGGCCCTTTTTCTCTGCCAGCGGATCCGCAATGTTGTAATACAGAATGCCTGCCGGAACGATTTCTTTATCCGGATAATGATGCTGTGCCATCTCTGTCACTGCATCCATATAAACCACCAGCTGGAGCTGCAGGCCATAGTAAAGTGCCAGCAGATCAAATGAAGTGCTTCCGGATTTATAATCAATGATCTTGACATAGACCTTTCCGCCATCCTCACAGACATCCATACGGTCAATCCTTCCGCGCAGATGCAGAACCTCGCTCTCTGAAAGAGCAATCTTCATGGCACTTAGGTTATCTGCCGCAGAGAAGGATACCTCAAATCCGGCCGGAATAAAGTCACCTTTTTTGATCTGCTGCTGCAGCGCCCACACCGTCCGTTTTGTGATCTGCCCCACCCGCTGGGCCAGATAGCGGTTTCTTGCTGAACTTCCAAGAATGGTATTTCCATAGTTTTCTGTCACGGCAGCCACACATTCCTCCACCAGCATATCTCTGGTTTCATTCGTCATGGTATGCCAGTCATACTGTTTTTCCTTCACCCTGCGAAAACACAGATCAATGGACTCATGAAACAACGTTCCAATATCGGAAGAAGCCAATTCAAATCGTTTCCGTTCCAACAGCTCCAGACCATACCTGAGAAAATGACTGTAGGCACAGGCAGCATACTGCTCCAGCCGGGTCACGCTGCCGCTTAGGATTTCCCCGTACAGAGCCTTTGCTACCGCATGGGAAATGCCCTGCTGCTCGTAAACGAAAAAAGCTGCATCCATGAAACGGCGCAGAGTCTTCTGATTGTCTTTTGAGGACGCAAACCAGCGGTATAATTCCAGAAACTGCGCTTTTTCCTCATCCTGCTCCAGTTGTCCGTCCCGGTATTGTCCCAGTTTCGTGGACAGTCTCTGCTTCGCCTCTGCCACAGAGTAAATTTCAGAATCCATCTGCGTCTCCTGATCCGTCAGAACCGCATCCGGGAACATGGCCCGCAGCTCCCCAATGAGAAAGGATGGACGACGACTCTTTCCGTCTGCGCCGGTACGACACCAGGACAAAATGAGCTGCTTCGATGGCTTGGTCATCATCAGATACAGATAAAACCGCTGCTGGAAGCTTTCTTCCCTCGCGGTGGGGGCCAGTTCCAGATGATGCTCTCCCAGGAAATCCCTGTCACGGTCTGAAAGCAGGCTTCCCCGCTCTTTTCTTGCCGGTACGATTCCATCGTTGACGCCGGCAAAAAAGAGCACCCGGATATGAGCCAGACGTGTTCTGGTAATGTCCCCCACCACAACCCGGTCTGCCACTGCCGGAATAACACCTACCTTCAGCTCCGCAAAGCCGGCATCCAGAATTTCCAGATACTCTTTCCGGCTCACGCGCTCCTCTCCCAGAAGATCTGACAGGCGCTTTAACAGTTCCGTTACAAGACCGTACACCTGGCCATACTCCTTTGCCAGTCGGTGTTCCCCGATTTTTGTAAAATACTCCTGATAGCTTTCCAGCTGTTCCTCTGCCCTGCAGTCTGCAAGCAGCGTAAGCACCGCTTCTGTCATGCCTGCTATCGTCAGATCCGCCTGACGGAAACGCTCCTGCATGGCAAAAAGAGGCGCCAGCACCCGGTCCTTAAAGGCATTCACCTCTGTCACATTTAAGTCCCCGGCACCCCGGTAGGTCCGCTCCCAGGTTTCCCGGAATCGCTTTCCTCCGCGGATTCCCATGGCCAGGATATAGTTTTCCAGTCGGTCCACCATCGTACGCTCCTGACTCACCAGACCGGTACGCAGATAGCGCATGACACTCTCGTAAGAGAAGTCCTGGCGTACTGCCTCAAGAGAGGCCCGGATCAGTTCCACGAGACAATTATCAAGTACATTTTTCTTGTCATCCATAAAATGCGGGATCTGATTCTGGGTAAACTGATGCGTGATTTCTTTTCCGTATCCTGGAAGATCCCCTGTGATGACCGCGATCTCCCGATAGCGGGCTTTTCCCTCCTGTACCAGCCGCTGGATCTCATGAACGATATGACTGACCTCACCCGATGGATTGGAGGCCTGGAAAAAGACGATACTGTCTGTAGCTTCACCGGTATACGCAGTTTCTGTCCCATAACGGAACAGATTCTGCTCCAGCCAGGCAAGCTCCGGACGCCGGGCAAACCGGCGGTTTTTCTGTTCGCCAAGTATAATATCCGGCAGTTTTTTCACCTGATTCTTTTCCGCAATCTCCGACAGGCGGACTGCCATCTGACGGCTCATGTAAAACAGGTTCTGAATCCCCATTTTCCCGTAAATACCTGCCGCTTCGTCGGCCGTCACCGTTATATAAACCTGCTTCGCGTAAACCAGAAACAGCTCCGTCAGCCGGTACTGGACCGGTGTAAACCCTGTGTAGCCATCCAGGGCAATGACGCTGTTTCGGATCAGCCCTGACTCCGGGATCAGCCTGCAAAGCACATCCAGTACCTGCTCTGTCGTAATGTAATGCCCTTCAATATATTCCTGAAAGCTCTGCTCTACCAGGGCCAGATCTTCGAGCTTCTGCCTTAACAGCGGAGACCTGGCTGAAGGCGCCATCTCCCGCAGTGCCTCCGGTGTGATGCCATATTGATAAAACTCGGAAAGCATGGATTTTAACTGTCCTACAAAGCCTGGTTTGCTCAACTGTCCGCCAAATAAGACCAGCTGCCGTTTCTGGGCCGCAGCCACCTTGCGCAGCACCATGGACTTTCCCATGTCATCCAGCACAGAAAGCTGTTCCACCGCCAGCTCCTCAAAAATCCGGTAGGCCAGGCGGGCAAAGCTCACGATATCAATATTCATGGTACCGTGGTTCGGATGCCGGGTCACTATATCCTTCTGGGTCTGCATGGTAAACTGCTCCGGCACGATCAGAAAATACTGCTCTTGTGGATGTTCCATGGAAAGGCGGATCACTTCATCGTACAGATATGTAGTTTTTCCGGAACCGGAACCGCCCAAAATCAGCTGCAATGCCATATGCTCTTTCCCTTCCTGTATCTAAATTCTGTTCTGAATACGTATCTTTCAGTATAGCATAAAAGAGAATCCCTGAGAATAGATTATAACAAACATTCCCGGAGGTCTCCCATGAGCTCCAAAACCAAGATCATTGTCCTTCGAATGAAAGAGATCATCTACACCGCAATCTTTGTTGGTCTCGGGATCCTTCTGATCCTGCTTTTGCTGGTGATGTTCCGCCCAGGAAAGGAGAGCACTCCTGCCTCCGCAAAAGCGCAGTACATACCAGGCATTTACACCTCCTCCATTACTCTTGGTACGCAGGAAATCAATGTGGAGGTATCGGTAGACGCAGACCGGATCACCTCCATTACCATGACACCACTCAGTGATGCCGTGGAAACCATGTACCCGCTTATGCAGCCATCCTTAAGCAATCTCACCGATCAGATTTTAACCGCACAGTCTCTGGAACATCTGACCTATCCGGAAGAAACCCGCTACACATGCCAGGTGCTCTTAACTGCTGTGAAAAAGGCCCTGAAAAAAGCTGCGCCCACAGTCTGACCGTTTCCGGTCAGACTGTGGGCGCAGCTTTCTGTTATGGCAAAGCCTTATGCTTCAGCCTGGTCCTGTTTCGTTTCTGTATCGGTTTCTTCTTCCGGATCCGCAATTCCCTTACAGCGGCGGAAGATCTGCATGAATTCTTTTCCGGTGATGGTCTCCTTTTCAATCAGAAAAGCAGCGATCTGATCCAGCACATCCCGGTTCTCCGCAAGCAGGCGCTTTGCCTCCTCATAAGATTCTTTCAAGATCCGCATGACCTCATCATCTACCGCGGCAGCGGTTGCCTCTCCACAGTCCATCACGGTGCGTCCGGAAAGATACTGATCCTGACGTGCAGCCAGCCCCATCAGCCCGAACTTATCAGACATGCCATACTGGGTTACCATGGCGCGGGCAATACCGGTGGCCTTCTCGATATCGTTTGCGGCGCCGGTCGTCACGGAATGGAACACAAGCTCCTCTGCCGCCCGTCCCGCCAGAAATACAATGATCCTGGCTTCCAGCTCCTTCTTGCTGTTTAAGTATTTCTCCTCCTCCGGCACATTCAGCACATAGCCAAGCGCCCCCATCGTCCTCGGTACAATGGTGATCTTCTGCACCGGCTCCGCATCCTTCTGCAGGGCACTTACCAGAGCATGCCCAACCTCATGATAGGAAACAATGCTGCGCTCCTCTTTGCTGAGAACACGATCTTTCTTTTCCTTACCCACAAGAACAACTTCCACGGCATCAAACAGATCCTTCTGGCTCACGGCATTTCTCCCATTCTTGACTGCCAGGATAGCTGCCTCATTGATCATGTTTGCAAGGTCCGAACCAACCGCACCTGCGGTTGCCAGCGCAATTGCCTGTAAATCTACCGTTTCATCCAGGGAGACATTCTTGGCATGTACCTTTAAAATATCGACCCGGCCCTTCAGATCCGGGCGGTCTACAATGACGCGGCGGTCGAAACGGCCCGGACGCAGGAGGGCCGGATCCAGCACCTCCGGACGGTTGGTGGCTGCCAGGATCAAAAGACCCTTGGAAGTATCCATTCCATCCATCTCGGAAAGCAGCTGGTTTAACGTCTGCTGCTGTTCCGATTCTCCTCCACCAGTTCCCCCGCTTCTGCTGCGGCCGATGGAATCGATCTCATCAATGAAAATAATGCAGGGGGAATTCTGCTGCGCCTGCTTAAAGAGGCTGCGGACACGGGAGGCACCCACGCCCACATACATCTCCATGAAATCCGAACCGGACAGAAAGAAAAACGGAACCTTTGCTTCTCCTGCCACAGCCTTGGCAAGCAGTGTCTTACCAGTTCCCGGCGGGCCCACAAGCAGGGCACCCTTCGGAAGCTTTGCACCGATATGGGTATATTTTCCCGGATTATGCAGGAAATCCACCAGCTCGACCAGGGATTCCTTTGCCTCATCCTCACCGGCCACATCTGCGAATGTGACGCCGGTCTCCTTCTGCATGTACATCTTGGCAGTGCTTTTTCCCACACCACCCATGCGCTTCATCATGAAATTCATCATGACAACAATCAGTACAAACGGAAGGATAAAACTGAGCAGAGACTCGATCATGGCCATGCTGTCCTGGCGCTCCCTGCGGATCTCAACACCGCCCGCCAGCAGCCGGTCTGTCAGTTTATAGTCCCGCTCCACCGGAACCGTATAGGTTTTTAAGATTGGGTTATACTCCCCGGAGTCTTCCTTATACTGAATATCAATCTGGGTGTTGCGGATGGTGACTGCCTCAATGTCTCCGTTTTCCAGCTGGGAAACGAACTCGTCGTAAGGAATCTCCTTCTGACTTTTGTCAATCATGTAACTTCTCATAAAAGCCGCGATCGCAAAGGTGATAAATACCGCGATCAGGACGATATAAAACTGGTTCTTTGGAAATTTTCCGTTGCTTCCGTTTTCACCATCCTGTGGCTGATTGTTCTGCTGTTTATCCATAAAAGAACTTTTCTCCTGTTTTTGCATTTATGAACCATTATAAAGGCAGTCTTTCCATAAATCAAGGACAGGTCACTTAAAAAAATAAAGTTTTAAAAAAACATCTGGATTTTGGAATAACAGCGCTGTATAATAGTTCCGTTATTTTTTCGACAGTTCTTTTGTTACACACCCCACATAATACAATTATCATAAAAGGAGGTTTTTCCATGCCTGTAAAGTATGTTTTCGTTACCGGCGGCGTTGTTTCCGGCCTCGGTAAAGGTATCACAGCTGCATCCCTTGGGCGTCTGCTGAAAGCGCGCGGCTACAAAGTAACCATGCAGAAATTCGACCCGTACATCAATATTGATCCGGGTACCATGAACCCGGTCCAGCATGGTGAGGTTTTTGTTACCGACGATGGCGCCGAGACCGATCTGGACCTTGGCCACTACGAGCGCTTCATCGATGAGAGCCTGACCAAAAACTCCAATGTCACCACCGGTAAGGTATACTGGAGCGTACTCCAGAAAGAACGCCGCGGTGATTTTGGCGGAGGTACCGTTCAGGTCATCCCGCATATCACCAATGAGATCAAGAGCCGCTTCCACCGCAACTATTCCACCACCGATACTGAGATTGCTATTATTGAGGTGGGCGGAACCGTCGGTGATATCGAAAGCCAACCGTTTTTGGAAGCTATCCGTCAGTTCCAGCATGAGGTCGGTCATGAAAATGCCATTCTCATCCATGTCACCCTGATTCCATATTTAAAAGCATCCGGTGAGCTTAAGACCAAGCCGACCCAGGCCAGTGTAAAAGACCTGCAGGCTATGGGCATCTGGCCGGACATTCTGGTATGCCGCAGTGAACATCCGTTAGATGATGGCCTGCGCGGCAAGATTGCCCTCTTCTGTAACGTTCCAAAGACTCATGTACTCCAGAACCTGGATGTAGAGGTCCTGTACGAAGCACCGCTTGCCATGGAGGAGGAGCATCTGGCTGAGGTTGCCTGCCAGTGCCTGAACCTTCCGTGCCCGGAGCCGGATCTGGCTGAGTGGCGTGCCATGATCGACGCATGGAAGCACCCGGAGAAAGAGGTAACGGTTGCCCTGGTCGGCAAATACATCCAGCTGCACGATGCTTACATTTCCGTAGTTGAGTCCTTAAAGCATGGCGGTGTTGCAAATCGTGCCAGCGTCAACATCAAATGGATCGACTCTGAAACTGTAACACCGGAGAATATCGGTGAGCTTCTCGCTGATGTCAGCGGCGTTCTGGTTCCAGGCGGCTTCGGCTCCCGCGGTATCGAGGGCAAGATTCAGGCTATCAGATATGCACGCGAACACCAGATCCCGTTCCTGGGTCTGTGTCTTGGCATGCAGCTCTCCATCGTGGAATTTGCGCGCGATGTCGTTGGCTACTCTGACGCACACAGCGCCGAACTGGATCCTTCCACCGCGCATCCGGTGATCCATCTGATGCCGGATCAGGACGGTATCGAGGACATTGGCGGCACCTTACGTCTTGGCTCCTATCCATGCGTCCTGAACAAGGATTCCAAAGCTTATGCACTCTACGGTACCGAAACCATCCATGAGCGTCATCGTCACCGCTATGAGGTCAACAATGACTACCGTACCGTACTGCAGGAGCACGGCATGATGCTTTCCGGCATCTCACCGGATGGCCGCATCGTCGAGATGATCGAGCTGCCGGATCACCCATGGTTTGTGGCTACACAGGCACACCCGGAGTTAAAATCCAGACCGAACCGTCCACATCCTCTGTTCAAGGGCTTCATTGAGGCATCTCTGGATTATCAGGAAAAGCATAAATAAAACACCTTACATTTTTCTGAATAATCGTGAAAACCTCTTGAATCCACGTTTTCACAAGGTTATACTGAATTATGAAAAAAACGATTACCGCTGACAAAAGAAAGGATGTTTTATTATGAAAATAAAGCGTTACGTTGCTGCAGCTGTCACTGCAGGTGTATTAGGAACCGTTACCCTTGCTACCGGCATCACTGCTCTGGCAGCCACCGGCTGGGTACAGAATGGAAGCTCCTATGTATACTATGATACCGACGGCACCTTACATAAGGGCTGGGTACAGACTGGCGACGGTTACTACTATATGGATCTTTCCACCGGCGTAATGTCCACCGGCATTAAGAAGATCAATGACAAATTATACTACTTCGGTTCCAACGGGATCATGCAGACCGGCCTGATCCACGATGCCGCATCTGACAAATATTACTACGGACAGTCCGACGGCACTCTGGTCATCGGCTGGCTGAATCTGGATGGAAGCTACTATCACATGGACAACGATGGTTCCCTTGGAACCGGCTGGAAGACGATTGACGGTTCCAAATACCACTTTGATCCGGCTTCCGGAAAATGCATGCTGAACGTGGCTATGCCGGTTGACGGCAACTGGTTCCTTTTCGGTGAGGACGGCAAGATGCAGACCGGTTTCCACAACGTCAACGGCGCAACCTACTACTTCGATCCGTCAAACGGCGTCATGGTAGCAGGCACCACCAAGACCATCAGCGGTGTAAGCTACACCTTCAATGCAGACGGTACCTGCACCACTACTCTCTCCGGCATTCCGTCCCACACTACCGGTTCTGAGAGCAGCAGCCAGCAGAACCAGCAGTCTTCCCAGGCAAGCGCTGCAGATGATGAAAACGGCAGACAGAATGTCGTTGTAGCTGGTTCTTCCAGAAGCTGACATTTATACTAACCCACATGCATAAAAATACCAGATCCCGAGCTTTTTCCGGAATCTGGTATTTTTGTTTTCTGTTTCCTTGTCAGTCACTGTATGAATCCACCGTTCCTGCGCATACTGCTGACAAAGGAGATGAATTTCATGAAAAACAACATGCTGCAAAATCTTGAAACCGTCCGAAAAAAGGAGCTGCCTCCGGTCAGACCGGCAGACAGCCCCGTAAAAATTCCTGTACATGACCCGTATGGAACCGATGATCCAGATACGCTGACTGTCCGGGCCGCATCCGTTACCGACTGTACGGGCCTGATTCCCTCCGGCACCGATTCCGACGAAGTTCTGGAATCTTATGCTGAGATTTATCATTATCCTGCAGATATCTTTCACGGATCATGATAAACCATACGGACTAATAATTTCCTTTTTTCAAAAGTTTCCGCAAATAAGAAAACGTTGTCTTTTCTCCGCGCTGCTTCAACATGATGAGGATCTTTTCCAGCTCTGCCTTTGTCTCAGTATGCATGGCACTGTTCAGATAAGGGCGTTCGCGCTGATAATACTCCCACGCTGACGCATCAGTGTAATCTTTTCCCCGATACACCTTACAGGCCGCAATGCGGTCCATAACCATCTCCACCAGGTAATTGACCGGCATCTTTGCTCCGGCAATGCCCTGACTGGTTCTGGAAAAATCAATCCAGTATTCGAAATGATGCTTGTTCCGGCCCTTGTGGTGGAGCCATGCGGAAGAATATCCTTTTTCTTCCCGCTCTGCCGCATTTGGGCTGCGGTCCCCCTGATAATAATGGACTCCTGTCAAAAATTCTGCTGGACTGTACTTGGAAAGATCATGCAGCAGTCCCTGTTTAAACAGCCCTACTCTGAAACAATTCTGCATAACCAGAAGCTTATGCTGTGTAATCGTAAGAAAATGGTGCCATGCCTTATGCTCCATCCTTCCAAACCTCCTGATATCTCGTATAAACGTTTCCTCTGTCTATCGTACCGCTTTCTCCAGCAGCCCTTTCAGTTCTTCCACTGTCACCGGATAATTTTTATTACAGAAGTGGCAGTTCATCTCGATGGTCTTGCCTTCATCGATCATCTCCTGCAGTTCTTTCTTTCCGATGCTGATCAGAGCCTTCTCGATGCGCTCTCTGGAGCAGTTGCAGGCGAACTGAGTCGGGATCTTATCAAGAATTTCCAGACCGAAATCACCCAGAATGTGCTCCAGGATCATCTCCGGAGTATTGCCCGCATCCAGCAGGGATGTGATGGATGTAATCTCTTTTAGGCGGTTCTCCAAAGTGGAAATAACCTCCTCAGAAGCGCCCGGAAGCAGCTGTAAAATAAATCCGCCTGCCTGGCGTACGGTATTGTCCTTATTCATCAGCACGCCCAGGGCCACGCTGGAAGGAGTCTGCTCAGAGGTTGCAAAATAGTAGGTTAAATCCTCCGCGATCTCACTGGTCACGAGAATCGTCTGGCCTACATACGGCTCCTTTAAACCAATATCCTTGATGACACTTAACACGCCAATACCAAGGGCACCACCGACATCCAGCTTTCCTTTCTCATTCGGAGGAAGCATAACCTCCGGGTTATAGGCATAGCCCTTGACATCACCTTTAGAATCAGCGGTTACGGTTAAACCTCCGATCGGGCCGTCACCTTCGATCTTGATGGTGAGGATGTCATCTGCGCCCTTCATCATGACGCCCATCATGGTGCCTGCCGTCAGAAGACGTCCCAGGGCTGCCGTTGCCACCGGGCTGGTATTGTGAGCCTTGCGCGCAAACTCAGTCAATTCTTTTGTCGTAGCGGCAAAGGCGCGAATCTGGCCCTCTGCCGCAGTTGCTCGGATAATATAATCAGACATACTGTCGTTCCTCCTTTTGTTGTAAGCTTACTTTCCGCACTCCCGCACAACAAAGTAAACCCGGTCGCTGGTTTCCTTCACCGGCTCTCTGGTAAAGGCATCGTATACAGCTACCAGCTCCATGCCGGCCTCCTTCACAGCCTTAAGCACCTCACTGATCTCAAAGGCCTTCTGGTAATGAGTTTCTTCGTATTTGGAATAACGGCCATCCTCGTCCCGGATAAACAGAGTCAGGTCATATTCATTGACCATCTCACCTTCGTCAAAATAATTTTCCCAGATAAAGCTGCTCTCTTCCCGGTTTTCCGCAATGGTCTGTTCACCCAGCTGTTCCCGGTATTTGTACACGGTATTCATGTCAAAGATGAAAATCCCCTTCGGATCCAGATAATTGTTTGCCAGCCTTAAAACCTGTACCAGATCTTCATAGTCTTCCAGATAGTTCATGGAATCGCAGATACTGACAATGGCACGAACGGTGCCGTACAGTTCAAACTCCCGCATATCCTGTTGAAGGTACAGAATCTGCTTCGGGTCTTCCATCTCATGCTCCAGCGCGATCTCCAGCATCTCCTCGGAAAGATCTACGCCGATCATGTCGTAGCCCTCCGCAGCCAGCAGCCGTGTAAGCTTTCCGGTCCCGCAGCCGAGATCCAGGAGCAGGCCGTCTGATATGCCATGTTCTTTTAAAAGACCGGTCACATAAGCGCACCAGTCCTTATAGGGAATATTGTCCATGAACAGATCGTACACGGACGCAAAACCTGTATATGCCTCCACGTTTGAAACCTCCTTCTATCGGAAAGAAAAGCAGGAATGTTTTTCGAACACTCCTGCTTACCGTTCATTTCCTTATGCGTTCTTGCCACAGCACTTTTTGTACTTCTTGCCGCTTCCGCACGGACACGGATCGTTCGGGAAAACTTTCTTTGCCTTGCGAACGGTTCCGGAAGCCTTCTGCTGCTTATACAGCTCTTTTCTCTTCTCCTCGCTTAAGATGGAATCCCACTGCGGAAGAGTATACAGCCACTCAGCCTTTGCCTCTACCATGTTGTAGTACAGCTTCTCCGGGTCGATCTCAATCTTAACCTGGGTGTTTTCATCCATGGTCTCGATCGGGTTCTCGTAACCCTTTAAGCTCTCGTTGATGCCATCCAGGAAACCGGTCATGATCAGGACCTCGGTCTGGTATTTGTCAGCCAGCTCTTTTACTGTGCCGGAAACAACCTCTGCAGGGTTGCTTAAGATCTGCTCGTAGATGCCCTTCTCAATGGTAAAATAACCAGTCCAAAGCTGCTCTCTCTGTTTATCATCCAGACCGTTGCCATAGGCAAGGTTTCTCCAGTTTTCTAATAAGGTTGCCATATTGTGTATCCTTCCTTCTTCTATAATCCTGTGCGCATGTTAAGTTCTTCACGTGCATATTCCCGATAAGTATATAACATTTCTCCATATTTTGCAAATCTTTTATACCGTAAATCCGCCATTTCTGTATAAATATTTCGGAATTCCATCCTCCATGGGGCGTTTTGGTTCTCCTTTGATCAGCGGACGGGCATAATCGAGGAATTCCTGACCGACATCACTTCCATGCCCGGTGATCCATTCCAGCGGCACTTTCTTTTCCAGATTGCAAACCTCGTTCACATCCACCAGACGGCATTCCATACGGTAAGGCTCTGTCTGCACGCGTTCAAAAGCCACCATCTTTCCTGTTTCTCCCGCCACAGCAGCCTCCACGCCCTTCTGTCCGGCCTCCGCTGCCTCTTCGATATCTGTTTCCGAAGCCAGCATACCGCTGCAGCGCTGATTCACGTTCAGTTCCACGGAGCGTACCTTCACACCAAAGCGGTGTCGGATAAAGTTCTCCAGAACCTTGCCGCAGCCAGTCAGCATCTTGTGTCCAAAGTTGTCCACCATGGCCTCATCTCCGTACTCACAGATGAACGTTCCGGATGCATCGGAAATACCCTCCGATACACAAACCACTACGCTGTTTTGTTTTTCCAGAGCGGCTCTTAAATCTTTTGCGAACTGCTCAAGTTCAAAATCCGCCTCCGGCAGATAAATGAGCGCCGGATTGTCTCCCTCAAACTTACGGGCCAGCGCACTGGCTGCCGTCAGCCATCCGGCATGGCGTCCCATAAGTTCCACAATAGTGACCGCCTTCTGCTGGTATACCGAAGCATCCAGCGCGATCTCACGCACGGAAGCCGCCACATATTTTGCCGCGCTGCCGTAGCCTGGCGTATGATCCGTCAGGACCAGGTCATTGTCGATAGTCTTCGGAATACCGATAAAGCGAATGTCACTTCCGTGATGGGCTGCGTAGCGGGAAAGCTTGCTGACGGTATCCATGGAATCATTGCCTCCAATGTACAGAAAATAACCAATCTCCATCCGGTGGAATTTGTCAAAAATGGTCTCATAAAAAGCATCCGTCAGGCTTTCCGGAAGCTTATAGCGGCAGGAACCGAGATACGCCGCCGGAGTCAGCTTCAAAAGCTCCAGTTCCGTTTCCGAAAGACTCTCTCCCAGGTCGATCGTATGATCCTGCAGCATTCCCTCAATGCCGTTGACCATTCCATACACATGGTCGATTTCCGGTGATGCAAGTGCCGCTTTCACGACACCGTACAGACTTGCATTGATCACAGCGGTAGGTCCGCCAGACTGTCCAACTAATAGATTTTTCATATCTGTCCTCATTTCTGTCTCTATCTGTAGCTATTTTCTGGTGTTACACATGTTTCCTTATTATACGAAGATTCCTGCCTGAATGCAACCATCCGGTTTCATATTTCATGTATTCTTTATAAGTTTTCACAAAAAATAAGCCCCAGCGCGTTCTCGCGCCGGAGCTTACTAAAAAGGGGAGGATAAGTATTTCTCTTTTCTTTGGTACTACTCCTATTATGTCCTCCCGTTCTTTCTTTATACATTTCAGGAAAATATTTATTTCTTTTCTTCGATGGTCACGCCATCATAAAAATATTTCAGGATTTCTTCATACCCCATACCGGCTTTGGCCATGCCCTGGGCACCGTTCTGGCTCATGCCTACACCATGCCCGTAGCCACCGCCGTAAACACGAAACTGAACCACCCCCTGTTCATCCGTTCCTGTTTCTTCTATAGCGAGGAAACCACTTGGAAGCAGAGACCAGCCGTCCGAGGTTTTTCCATCCATAAGGGTCAGCGTAAGGGAGGCATCTCCCAGTGCGCTGCGGATGGCATTCTGGCCCGATATTGTGGTTTCTCCCTCACTTCCCTTTACAAGAAGTTTCATGGCTACACCGCCCGGCCCGCGCTCTGTCACAGAAACACCGGTTATCTTTCCAACCCCGCCCACATGGGACGCAATGATGGTTCCGTTGGTTTTGAAATTCCAACGATAGAGCGGATAGGAAGCATCATATGCAGGAAAATTCTTTTTTTTGATGAACGAAGCAAAGGCCTCCTCACTGGCAAAGCTTAACCGGCTTCTTGCCGTCTGCAGACTCAGACAGCGCAGATACGGCGTATCTTCCGGATCACTGTCCCAGATAGATGCGTTGGTGGTAGTACCGCAGGATGTGGAAAAATAGTAGGCTGTAATTGGATTTTCGTTATAATAAAGCATTTTTCCATAGGTTTCCTGCACGGCCTGGGCCGTTTTCTCGTCCGGGTCTACGTTATTATAAACCTGAAACTGGGTGCTGTCATCAATCTGCGCGCCATATTCGCTGTAGCTGTTGCTCCTGCTCTGTACAAACGCGTATGTCCTGGCGCAGACTGCCTGAGCTTTCAGGGCTTCCTTTTCGTAGCTGGATGGCATCTCACTGGGAATTACCTTCTTTAAATACGCTTCCAGATCAATCTCATTCACAAGCACCAGACCGTTTTCCGTATCCAGAATTTCCAGACGTCCGCCATAGGACGGAGTTCCTTGCGCCCTGGCCAGACTGTTAACCGTCAGCTCGCTGCCATCCTGCGGCTCCAGGATCAGACGCTCGCTGCAGGTGCCGTCCCCGCTGGTCACAGAAATCACACTTGCCGGATCCAGCATGGTTTCAGAATCTCCCTGAATCTTTTTGATGCTTCCCGGACAGGTGATCTCGATTTTCTCATGATAACGGCTCTCAAAACCATTCCCCATGATCAACACGCGAATCCGGTCTGCAGCATCCTCCCGTTCTTTTATCACCGCACAGATTTTCCCCTTTGCCACGACGAATTCCTGGTTTTCACTTCCCACCAGAATATCCGAAAGCTGCTGCCGTTTTACATCCCCGTAAGTCTTTAATACCTTATATTCCGTATCCAGCGGTACAGTTCCATAGCCTTCCAGTTCAATGGATCCCGCCTGAACAGAAAGGACTTTTCCGCTGATCCGCTCTTTCTTTACGGAAACCTTTGTGATCTTTCCGTGGTCCATGGTCAGATCTGCCAGATTCCCGATCAGCTCAACCGTTTTTTTATAATTTTTCCGAAACGGGATCCTGCGCTGAATATCTCCAATATATACCATCAGCCCCTGGCTGTCCCCATCCAGGATCCACACATTCCGGTACAGGGTATTCTGTCCTTTATCTTTCTGCACATGGATCAGTTCGCCGTCCCGCAGCAATACGGACAGCTCATGATCTACATAGGAATCCAGTGACAGACCATAGAATGTGAGAGTACCCAGGCTGGTGTACGCAGTCCATGCCGGACAGCCCTGAATGTTTTCCGGAGTTCCGTATATACACACGGTTTCCGTATGTACCGCACCCTCCCGGTCTGCTTCCTTTAACAGCGAATCATATAGAAGCCACCAGTCCTCCGCTGGATATGCCTTCTCCCCGTTCCGACGATTTGCCAGAACAAGCCGTTTCAGATTTCCGGACAACTGCTCAGCGATCCGAGCCGCCTCACGATAGGTCAGAAATCCTTCGGCATGTTCCCGGTCGGCCGGAGTTTCTGCTTCGTCCAGATAGTCATTTTCATACAGATAATCCAGATAGGGAACATACCATTCTCCTACTTCATCTGCCGCAAAGCGGGATGCCCCATACGTTTTTTCCCAGGCATTTAACTCTTCCGGTGATAAAAGAGCAAGGGCGACTGACTTTGCAGCCGCCGCCCTGGTAATTCCTGATTTTTCCGGTTCAAAGATCAGGATCACCAGAATAAGCGTCAGGACGATCACCGGAATTCCGAGAATCCACCGGATCATATTCCATTTTTTCATAAATTCCTCTATTTTTTCATATAAGTCTGTTCTGTCTCATCGATATAATCCAGCCTGTCATATGAATCAAGGCTGTCTGACAGTGCTTTTTTCCCAAGCTTCCACGTTGTAAACTCTGTTACCAGGCGATAGATGACCGCAAACGTCGGAACCGCAATGATCATTCCCACAAAGCCCATAAGTCCGCCAAACAGCAGGATGGAAAACAGCACCCAGAAGCTGGAAAGACCGGTCGAATCTCCGAGGATCTTCGGGCCAAGAATGTTTCCGTCAAACTGCTGCAGAAGGAGTATAAAAATCAGGAAATACAGGCACTTCATTGGGTCTGACAGCAGGATCAGGAATGCACTCGGGATTGCTCCGATAAACGGGCCGAAAAACGGGATCACATTGGTCACACCTACGATGACACTGACCAGCAGCACATACGGCATATTTGCAAAACCAAGCAGCACAAAACAGATCAGGCCGATGATCAGGGAATCCAGCAGTTTTCCAATGATGAATCCGCCAAACACCTGATGCACATACCGGCCTTCCTCGATCACTTTGTTTGCGATCTTTAACGGGAATAGACCGTAAATGATCATTTTGGCCTGAGCCAGCAGTTTCTCTTTCATATTCAGCAGATAGACCATAACGATCAGACCGATAAGAATATCAAACACGGCCCGTACCACCAGTACCACTCCGCTGGATACGCTTCCAATGATCCGGTAAATGTTCGGTACCACTACATTTGTCAGCCAGTTCTGCAGATAATCTGCTGCTGCGCCGTAATGCTGCATGACCTGTTGCTCCAGATCCGGATTGTCTGCCAGAACCTTTTCCAGCCAGATTTCCAGATTGTTGATGCTGGCCGGCAGGGTTTCCATAACACCGCGAATGCTGTTGATCAACTGCGGAATCAGCATGGAAATGAGGCCGACCACCACAGCTACCAGCAAAAACAAGCTTGCCAGCGTACCCAAAAAACCTCCCAGCCGTTTCCGGCCTTCTTCCTGTGTAATGATCTTTTCTGTCATTTTCATGACGGCTGCCTGTACCCGGTTATACACAGGATTCAGCAGATAGGCAAAGACAGCGCCGTAGATCACAGGTGCAAGAATATTCGCGATTTTTGCTCCCAGCGCTGCCACCAGAGACCAGCGCATGACCACAAACACTGCCGCGACCAGAAGCAGCAGCACGGTCAGAGCTGTCACACCCCAGTATATGTAGGTGCGGTACTTATCATTCTTCATGTTCATTGATCCTTTCATGGAATATGATTCCCAGAACATGCATGGTTTAATCACAATGGATAACTATGCACACTATTTATAGTTTATCACACCGCAATATAAAGATAAAGTTAATAAATCATAAAATAACACAATAAAAGCAGCGGGTTCTCCGCTGCTCTTTTCTCTTTTGTAATCCCGAATGTGCCGTTCTTACTTATTGACGCCTAGCGAAGCTAGGTGGGCAACCGCACGCTGGTTTCTGCCTTCCACTCGATGGAGGCCTGACATCTGCCGGCAGATATAGGAATCCCTTAGTCAGTAATGTAGGTTCAAAATGGGTAAGGTTGTCGAACACTTCAGGAATTACTTGCTGTCTTGTTTGTTCTGAACTGATTATACAACATGTAGTGTTCTTTTTCAAGTTCCTTTTCGAAACATCCTCGAGTTTCCAGTTCATCTGCACTTTCTTGCTTTTTCCCGCAGATTCTTGTATACTGAAAACCGCATTCATTATATCATTTATCCTATTCCAGATTGGAGCACCATCATGCCAGACCAGACTTTATCCTATTTTCAGAAACAGATTCACCATTGCCAGCTCTGCCCCCGCATGTGCGGCATTGACCGCAGCATTCAGCGAGGTTTCTGCCAGGCTCCGTCCGGTGTAGTGGCTGCCAGGGCCGCACTGCACTACTGGGAAGAACCCTGCATCAGCGGCACCCGGGGAAGCGGCACCGTATTTTTCAGCGGATGTACCCTGCGCTGCTGCTTCTGCCAGAATCACAAGATCAGCCGCGACCTATACGGCAAAACACTGACTGCACGTGAGCTGGCCAATGTCTTTTTGCGCCTTCAGGATCAGGGTGCCAACAACATAAGCCTGGTAACCGCCACCCATTTTCTGCCCTGGATCATCCCGGCACTGGATCTTGTCAAAGACCGGCTGAGCATTCCTGTTGTCTACAACTGCGGCGGTTATGAACGGACGGAAACGATCGAGGCGCTGAAGGATTATGTGGATATCTGGCTTCCGGATCTCAAATACGAAAGCTCTGAACTGTCTGCGCGCTACTCCCAAGCTCCTTTCTATTTTCAAGCTGCCGCGAAAGCAATTGCGCAGATGATCCGCCAGACCGGGAACCCGCACCTCAAAAAGATACCCGAAGAAGCAGCCCCGGTCATGGACCGCGGAGTCATCATCCGGCATCTGGTTCTTCCCGGCAGTAAGGATGACTCCATCCGGCTGATGCACTGGATCGCAGAGCAGCTGCCAAAGGACAGCTTTTATATCAGCCTCATGAGCCAGTATACCCCCTATGAACAGAATCCGCAGTTTCCGGAACTGAACCGCCGCATCACCAGCTACGAATACCAGAAGGTTGTGGATACTGCCCTGGATCTTGGACTCACACAGGGATTTATGCAGAAAAAAAGCAGCGCCAGAGAAGAATATACACCGGCCTTTGATCTGGAAGGCCTGTAATATCCTGCGTAGCTGCGCTGCCGAACACGTTGTTTCAGACATGATTTAAGCGGATACCAAAGGTTTACATCTTTGATATCCGCTTTTAATTCACTTCGTCCACTGGACTGTACCTCACTTTTTCGGTTTATACGTTCCCTTATTCAGTTTTTGTTTTCTCTGACCTTCTGACTGTTTCTTATCTGATGTTTGTTTCTTATTTTCTTCCTGTCCGATTCTGAAATCTATCACCCTAACTGCACTTTCTCGTCATACAGCTAAAACAATTCTTTTCAGTTTTTAACAGGTTTCTCAAATGAAGTTTGTCAGGTTTCGTTCTGGTCTGTTGGAAAACTTTTAAATACTGCTAAACTATTTCGGTGGTCCGTACCTCCTTTTCTTAGATTTTTTGAAATCCGTTTCGTTCCCGGATTTCTGATCTGGAGTTTTCTGCTCCTTTTTGTTTCTCTTTCTTTGTTGTCTTTATAATAGCAGATTGTTTCTGATATGTCAATATGTTTTTGCATTTTTTATTAGTTTTATCTATTTATTTTGATTATTTTGTGTATTGTTTTTAAATTATTTGATTATTTCAAATTATTAATACACTGCTGCTTCCTGCACCATCAGCGTAGGATAACCGGCTGCCCGCAAGGTCTTTTCCATCCAGGCTGCATTATCCAGATTTAAGTAAGCCCCCACCCGTACCTTATACAGGCCATCCTGATAGACAAGAAATGCCGGATAACCGGCTGCCTGAAGCTGGCTGAGAAGTCCCTGCGCCAGATCCTTATCTGCGTATGCCCCAACCTGGATCTGATAATACTCCGGCTGCCCCTCCGGACTTCGCAGTGTATTCAGAATCCCGTCAGCGATGGCCCGGGCCGTGTGCTCAAACTGCGCATCAAACCGCTGGTTATCTTCCGGATTGTCCAGAAAACCAACCTCCACCAGAACTGCAGGCATTTCTGTTTTTCGCAGGACAATGAGTCCGGGCCGTTCTGTGGTCCCCAGGTCATTCCACCCCGCCTGCCCAAGCTCAGCATTGATGTTTGAAGCCAATTGCTCTGCCTCCCCGCCACGCGAAAAGATCAGGCTTTCTGTGCCGGAGGCAGTTCCCGGAACCGGCATGGCATTCCGGTGGAAAGAAACAAAATAATCTGCCTCCCAGTTATTCGCCATCTGTGCTTTCTGAAGTGGACTCTGGTACACATCCTGCACCCTGGTATAGCCCACATCTACACCATCCTCACTCAAAATCTGTCCGACTGCCAGCGCCATCCGCAGATTATCATTTTTTTCCTGTCTTCCCTGGTAAACCGCACCCGGATCTGTAGTCCCGCCATGACCGGCATCCAAAATCACTTTCTTTGTCTCTGCCAAAATAAAAAACTTCCTTTTCCTACTGTTCTCTTAATACAATATGAAAAGGAAGTTTCTCTGGTGTCGCAATGCAGCACGGTTCCCGCCTGCAGCTTTTTCCGGAAGCTTTTCAGGCTACTCTTCTACGTCCACCCCGCGCGGGCCAACATGAGTGGAAAATACAATCTGGGTACTGGTCTTGCCAAATTTCTGCAGCTGACCAATGAAAATATCCAGCTCCATGGTACTCTGGAAGGCTACTTTCAGCAGCATTGAATAGTCTCCGGTCACACAGTTGCACTCAAGTACATTGGGAATGCTTTCCGCATATGCATAAAACTTCGGCTTATCCTCCGGTGTCACATCCAAATTGATAAAGGCAATGATATGATATCCAAGCCTAATGGGATCTACCTGGGCATGATAGCCTGCGATCACGCCATCCTTCTCCAATTTCTCAATGCGGGCTGACACAGCCGGAGAAGAAAGAAAGGTATTCTCTGCCATGGTCTTTAATGAAATGCGCGCATTATCCTGCAAAAGCTTTAATATTTTTCTGTCGATGTCATCCATAATTCTATATCTCCTCTCCATATGAAAAAGAATGTGCTTTGGCACATTCTCGCGCCGAGGCGCGGTTGCTTCGGCAACCATCTACCTCTGCGCCGAGTGCGCTTCCTCGCGGAGCATTTTTATATGATAGGACGCAATTTCCTATCATATAAAAAAGGCGCCCGAACCCTCTGTTCGAACGCCTTTGCTCTTAACACTTAATCTTGTAATGTATCATACCCTTTTCTAATCTGCTTGTCAATAAAAAAATTTAAGAAAGAAAGCTCTTACGCTTCAGCCAATTACAAACAGCAAAACACACCCGGCCAGAAATCCCCAGAAGCCCGGTGTTTTCAGAAGGATCACTGCGATCGGTTTCTCCTGATAAACCCAGCCGGAAAACCATGGAATCTTTCGGTAATGGGAGGCAAGAATGATCACTGCGATCACCATGCTGACATAGGCAAAGATATTGATACAGCCATATCCGATCAGAGCAAGGATATTTCCACTGTCCATTCCATGAGACATCATAACCGGCAGTACTCCGCCCATCAGGTTGATCAGCATATGCAGCATGATGTTATAGCGGATTCTTCCGGTGCTGCTGTAGAGCCATGCAAAAACCATACCCAGAAGCAGCGCATAAAAAAACTGATAAAAATTTCCGTGAAACAGTGCAAAAAACAGACCGGAAAGGATTACGGCAGTCTTCTGTCCGTATGGTACGAGACGGTCGATCAGATATTTTCGAAACACAAGCTCTTCCATCACGGGCGCGATCAGCACCGTTGTCAGAAAGATCATACCCATATCCATCTGCTCAATCGCTTCTGCTACCGGATTTCCATACGCTGTTCCTCTGAGGATTCCCACTGCCTCCATCAAAAGGCCGCCGATCATATTTCCAAGATAGGTAAGGCCATAGCAAAAAACCAGCATGCCCAGAAACTGACCTAACCGGATTTTCTTTTTCTCCTTCATTTCGCAGGACGGAATCCGTCCCATCAGCCAGGCAAACAACGGAAAAGCGACACCGTACATAGCAAATTCTGACACCAGAAGAGCCGCACGCGTAAGCGCACGGCTCTCTCCAAAGATCAGAATAAGCGGCTTAAGCAGCGCGCCAAGAAGAAGCGGCGCTGCGGTAGAAACCGCCAGGAATGTGGTATACGCCCAGCATATCCTGGATATCTGTCTTCTGGTTTCCATAGAATTATACGTCCAGCGTGTCGATCTTGGCTGCTCTGGCCTCGACTTCCTTCTTCTGGATGTCGCCAGGAGCCTGCTCATAGCGGCTGAACTCATACTCATATAAGCCGATACCGCCGGTCATGGAGCGAAGATCCGTATTATAGCCAAACAGTTCAGACATCGGGATGTCAGCTTCGATCACCTGTTTGCCGTGGTGATCGGAGTTCATGCCGAGAACACGTCCTCTTCTGCGGTTTAAGTCACCCATAACGTCACCGGTAAATTTATCCGGAACGGTTACCTTCAGGGAAGCAATCGGCTCTAAGAGAACCGGATTTGCCTCCATAAAGCCTTTCTTGAAGGCCATCATGGCAGCGGTCTTGAAGGCCATCTCGGAGGAATCCACCGGATGATAGGAACCATCCACGAGGGTAGCCTTGACACCGACTACCGGATATGCAGCCAGCGGACCCTTTACGCAGCTTTCTGCCACACCTTTTTCGACTGCCG
>OGFR01000278.1_pt1 | contig 48919 bp, 46 predicted proteins | sample 1571001 | NCBI WGS metagenome assembly OGFR01 (sample SAMEA2582064, study PRJEB24529) | metagenome | biome: Human gut stool | place: China | collected 2011 | reverse complement strand
GCAAGCAAACAACGATATGTGAAAATAGAGGAAGGCGGTCTCATTCTCTTCCGGACCTTTATTAGTTCCGTCTAATTGCTATTTGGAAATCAGGCAATTAACCGAAGTATCTCTTTAACAGGCCCTCAAATGCCTTGCCGTGTCTTGCCTCGTCTCTTGCCATTTCATGAACGGTATCATGGATTGCGTCGAGATTTGCTGCTTTTGCGCGCTTAGCCAGGTCAAATTTACCCTCGGTTGCACCGTGCTCTGCGGCAACTCTCATCTCCAGGTTCTTCTTGGTGGAGTCGGTAACAACCTCACCTAACAGCTCTGCAAACTTTGCAGCGTGCTCAGCCTCTTCGTAAGCTGCCTTCTCCCAGTAAAGGCCGATCTCCGGATAGCCCTCTCTGTGAGCAACTCTTGCCATAGCCAGGTACATACCTACCTCGGAGCACTCACCCTCGAAGTTTGCTCTTAAATCTGCCAGGATATCTTCGCTGACGCCCTGAGCAACGCCTACAACGTGCTCTGCAGCCCATACCATTTCGCCTTCCTGCTCTTTAAACTTGGAAGCAGGTGCCTTACATACCGGGCAGAATTCCGGTGCAGCGTCTCCCTCGTAAACATAACCACATACTGTACAAACCCATTTCTTCATGACTTTTCTCCTTTACATGTGAATATTTGATATGGTTTTGGCCCGGATACCGGTACTGACCTGCCGGTATCTGTCCGTGATGCTCTGTGTAACCTGTGTGATACTTAATGGCCTTCCGTCTGAAAGCAGTTCGCGCAGCGTCCGAAAAAGAAGACAGTGTGGTCTTCAATCTGGTCTGCGGTACAGCTCTGTGCTTTCTGGTCGATGTCGGCAAGCGGTTCCATGGGAAGGTCTGTGACAGCACCGCAGCTTCTGCATACAAAGTGGTAATGCAGGCTGGTATCTGCGTCAAAGTGGTCCTTTCCATCTCCAAAGGCGAGCTTCTGTGCCTCTCCCAGTTCTACAAGAAGGTTTAAGTTTCGGTAAACCGTACCGAGACTGATGTTTGGGAACTCCTCGCGAATGCTTGCGTATACGGCGTCTGCGGTCGGATGATCCTTGCGGCTCATAAGACTTGCTTTGATGGATTCCCTCTGACGACTGTATTTTAATGTCTTCATGGCAGCTCCTTTTCATCAATAAATAATAGTAATAATTACTATGATTGAATTATAGCAAATGCGGAGCAGGATGTCAATCCTTTTCTCCGCATTTGCTATAAAAATTTTATATCATTTTCTTTGCCGTTTGTATGAATTCTTTGGTAGCCTGTGACATATAATGACCCTTGTGGTAACCGATGGCCAGAACGCCGTGAGCCTTTGGATGATCCAGGGAATAGAAGTTTAACGGACCCTGTCCGTTTTTCAGTTCCTCGATCTCAGCCTGTCCGGAGATGAACATGCGTGGATAGAAGGTGATGCCCATGCCTTTTTCAGCCAGGGCCAGCACCGTCTGGATATTCTCGGTTTCCAGCACGATATTCGGCGTGATCTGTGCTTCTTCGAACATTTCGTCTGCGATAGTACGGACGCGGTTTCCCTTGTTGATCAGAAGAAATGGGCAGCCGGCCAGAAGCTTTAAGTCCGTGTGTTCTGAAAGCTGTTGTTTTATCTCCTTTAAGCGGCCCGGGAACGCATGCTCCAGCACAATGTCAGGAACAGCCAGCAGGATTTCCTCTTCACAGATTGGTACGGTTTCGACATTTTCTACTTTAAAGGGAAGCATGTCAATGATCAGGTCAATATTTCCGTGGAGCAGGTCATTTGCCAGCTCGGAGGAATTGCCCTCCACCAGCTTCAGGTCGATATTCGGAAAGCGGTCCTTAAAGACCGGCAGGATTTCCGGCAGGATGACGCGACCTCTGGTGTGGGAAAGCCCCAGGGTGAGCTGACCCACAGAGAAGTCCTTGATATCGGAAAGCTCGCGGTAGGTCTCGTCCCGCAGCTCCAGCATTTGTCTGGCCTTAGCCTTCAGTGCCTGACCGGCATAGGTCAGGGTCAGGGGCGTGGTGCGGTTGAAGAGGATGACATCGAATTCTTTTTCCATATTGGAGATATGGTTGCTTAAGGACTGCTGGGAAATGAACAGCTTTTTGGCAGCCTTGGTAAAGTTCAGCTCTTCGGCGGCTACCAGAAAATATTCCAGGTTTAAAAAGTTAATCATGTGCCTGACCTCCCAGATAGAGTGGTTTATGTAAATACGGGATATACTCCGCAGCTTTTTCAATGGAGGTGTTTACGACCAGCTCCTCCGGGAAACCAATCTCATCTAAAAGTGCCTGTGCGCGGGTGTGGTTTCCAACGTCGGCATCGCTGTGCGCGTCACTGTCCATAATGACAGACACCTTGTACCTGCGGCACAGCTCCAGCATCGTGATATAATTCTCTCGTGCATTTAAACGATGGCATTCCGGGTGCAGGGAGCTGGAATTGACCTCAAGAAGCACATGGTGCTCTTTTGCGGCGCAGACTATGGTTTCGTAGTCAATGGGGAAGCGGCCGTCATCCGGGTGGCCGATGATCTGGACCGCAGGATTCTTCATAACGCCGAGATAGGCAGCTGTGTTCTGTGCTGTGGTCCCGCTGTCATAGCAGGGTTCATGGATGCTGGCAACTGCATAGTCCAGGCCGGCAAGATAGCGCGGCTCAAGGTCGACATTGCCTTTGTAGTCGATGATGTTCAGCTCACAGCCAAGCATCAGCTTTACTCCGAACTGTTCCCGGGGAACGACCCTGAAATTGATGAAATAAAACGGATGGCAGGCGCCGGGAATGCGGGGGGCATGCTCGGTTATGCCAAGGAGCCTTACTCCCTTTTCGGAAGCGGAACGGATCATCTCCTGCATGGTGTTGTAGGCGTGACCGCTCATGATCGTATGGGTATGAAGATCTAAAATATCGTGGATCATAGTCATTTCTCCTGATAAAAATATCGTGTACAAACTAATAGAATTATAACACGCTTTCCGGCCAAAAACCAGAAAACTATAGCAAATCTATAGCAAATTCGCAGGAAATATGGTAAAGTTATTATTATGGAATCGTTCCATGCCGGAACGGGAAAAGGAGTAAACATTATGAGTGAAGTAAAAGAAACAATGGAAGATTTTGCCAGCGAGCTGGAAGCATCTTATAAGGAATATGACGCACGCCGCAATAACGCATATCAGGATCAGGAAGGTCCGGATGCTGAGAAGTGGGCAGAGCTTGCACAACAGATGGAAGACAAGACCGTTTTAAAGGTAAAGGTAAAAGAGGCAGTTAAGGGCGGTCTGGTCGCCTATGTTGATGATATCCAGGGCTTTATCCCTGCATCCCAGGCAGCAGATCATTACATCGAGAAGCTGGAGGATCTGGTCGGCCAGCATCTGGAGGTGGTTCCGATTACCGTTGACATGGAGAAGAAGAGACTGGTTCTCTCAGCAAGAGCCGTCCTTCAGGAGAAGAAGGCTGCTGAGCGTGCTGAGAAGCTGGCCGCTGTTGAGGTTGGCTCTGTTGTGAATGGTACGGTAGACAGCTTAAAGGATTACGGCGCATTCGTAAATCTGGAAAATGGTTTAAGCGGACTCCTGCATGTATCCCAGATCAGCAATCAGCGTATCAAGCATCCGGGCGTTGTATTAAAAGAGGGCCAGAACGTGACGGTAAAGATCACCGGCGTCAAAGACGGGAAGATCAGCCTCAGCATGAAGGCACTGACCGCAGAGGGTGAACCGGAAGAGCCGGTTGAGAAATTTGAGTACAAAGAGACCGGTGAAGCAACCACCGGACTGGGAGCACTGCTGAAGGGCCTGAAGTTCTAGAAATTTTCATCCGGCTGAAGTGCATCAATCGTTACTGTATATGGTAATCAAAGGAGGGATAGATATTGGTATATATCCCAAATGCCTACAGTCAGCTGGATCAGTGGAATTCTGTGATGTTTCTGTATGAATCAGCACTGAAGGCAATCAATACAAAAATCGAGATCTTAAACGAAGAGTTCATTCATATGTATGGGCACACGCCCATTGAACACATCAAATCCAGGGTGAAGACCCCGGACAGCATCGTCAAGAAAATGAAGCGCAATGGCTATGAGGTGACCATAGAAAACATGGTAGAAAAGCTCAGCGACATTGCAGGCATCCGCATCATCTGTTCCTTTAACCAGGACATTTACCAGATTGCGGATATGATCGCACGCCAGAAGGATGTTACGGTCCTCTATGTGAAGGACTATATCCGTAAGCCAAAGCCAAATGGCTATAAGAGCTATCATATGGTGGTGACCATTCCCATTTACCTGACGGAGGGTCCGGTAGAAACCAAGGTGGAGATCCAGATCCGAACTATTGCGCAGGATTTCTGGGCCAGCCTGGAGCATAAGATCTATTATAAGTTTGAAGGAAGCGGTCCGGACTCTCTGCAGGCTGAACTGAAGGCATGCGCCGATATGGTAGATATGCTGGACGCAAAGATGTTTTCTTTGAATCAGTCAATCCTGGAGACCCGAAAGGCCCAGGAGGATGAACTGGAACCGAAAGAGTAATTTATGAAGATACTGACAAAAGATACCTGGCAGATCATACGGCAAAACTGGAAAAATATTCTTTTGTTCGAATTTTTATACCGTGGAATCACGACACCGGTTTATATGCGGCTTGTCAGCCGCGGGATCCGGCTGGCGTTGCGGGCAGCAGGGTACAGCTATCTGACACCGGCTAATATCGGGAATTTTCTGATACAGCCGGTAACGCTGCTTGCCTTTGCAGCAGCGGCGTTTGTCGGGATCCTGATCCTGTCACTGGAGACAGCCGGACTGGTTACGGCATTTCAGGGGTCAGCCTATTATCAGAAGCTGACCCCTTTGCATATCCTCTGGGGCGGTCTTCAGAAAATGAAGGATGAGATGGAAAAACGTAACTGGCAGCTGCCGCTGTTTCTGGCAGCCCAGTATCTGCTGATCCATCTGCCCTTTATCCTGAGAACCATAGTCCGTTATAAACCGGCCAATTTCATTTTTCAGGAATTGAAGAAACAGCCGGTGGCAGTGACCTTTCTGATCATCCTGCTGATCTTCGGGATTCTGGCAGTGATCCCACGGTCACTGACCGTGTATGGCTGCATGATCGAACAGAAGCATTTCCACAGCGGCGTGGTGCGCAGCTGGCAGATGACCCATAAACGTAAATGGAGGATTGCTTCTCTTGCCATGTTCTGGGAACTGGCGGTTATCCTGCTGGCTTCGGCTGTTTATGCAGTTTCGGTGTGCGTGGCGGCGGTCTGTGTGGTATATTTTTCCAGACAAAGCCTGGCGATGGCCGTGCTGCTTTCAGCGGCGGACCGTCTGGAGACCGGCATCATTTATCTGGCCTCCATGTTGACATTTGTGATGGTATTTGCTGCGCTTTCCGTGGCGTATTACCAGTACGGGAACCGCAGATTTCATGCAGAGCGCTGGGATTTCGGTTATCCGGCCAGGGGAAGCATAAACCGCAAGACGATGGCAGTGGTGCTGGCAGCGCTGCTCGGTGTTGGACTGTTTTATATTTATGACCTGGTCCGCAATGGTTCCGAGCTTTCAGAGGAGCTCCTGATCGAGACTGAGATCACGGCACACCGCGGCAGCTCCGTGACTGCGCCGGAAAACACAATCCCGGCCATTGAGAAGGCCATGGAAGAGATGGCGGACAGTGTTGAGATCGATGTTCAGATGACTTCTGACGGTGTGATCGTGCTGGGGCATGATGCCAGCTTAAAGCGGGTAGCAGGTGTAAACCGTTCGATTGCATCCATGACCTTTGCACAACTGGAACAGCTGGACGTGGGCTCCTGGTTTTCCAAAAGCTATGAGGGAACGCGGATCCCGGCTCTCAGCGAGGTGCTGGAGCTATGCAGCCAGAAAATCGGTTTAAATATCGAGATCAAATACGTTGGAAAAAACAGTGAACTGCCGGAGAAGACTGCAGAGATGATCAAGGCCTATGGAATGGAGAATCAGTGTGTGGTAACTTCCACAAACCTTCCGTACCTGAGGCGGGTCAAAGCGGTTCTGCCGGAGGTGCGTACCGGATATATCATATCTGCGGCTTACGGAAATTTTTATTCCAGCGAGGATATAGATTTCATCAGTATCCGCTCCGGCTTTGTGACGTCTGCGCTGATGCAGAATGCTCATGAACAGGGTAAAGCTGTCTATGCCTGGACCGTGAACAGCAAAAGTGAACTGGAGCGGCTGACACTTCTCGGAGTGGACGGGATCATCACCGACCGGCCGGTCCTGGCGCGGGAGATCGTTTACCGTGAGGAGGCAACGGAGTCGCTGTTTGAATATCTGAAGCTGGTGCTTCGATAAAATAAGAGAGTTACAGGAGATACAACCATGCGTGTAGTTTTACAGAGAGTGACACAGGCCAGTGTCAAAGTAGACGGTGAGGTTATCGGAGCCATCGGCAATGGCTTTCTGATCCTGCTTGGCGTTTCAGATGAAGATAATGAGACCGTGGCAGACAAGATGGCAGACAAGATCTGCAAGCTGCGGATCTTTGCAGATGAGAACGGAAAGACCAATCTGTCTCTGACGGATGTGGGCGGGGAACTTCTGGTGGTGAGCCAGTTTACTCTGTACGCAGACTGTCATAAGGGCAACCGGCCGAGCTTTGTCAGGGCGGGAGCACCGGATAAGGCGAACAGGCTTTATGAATACTTTGTAGAGCGCTGTAAGCAGTATGTTCCGAAAGTGGAGCATGGAAGCTTTGGCGCAGATATGAAGGTAGAGCTGTTTAATGACGGACCGTTTACCCTGGTGCTGAATGCCGATGAGAACGGAATCGTTTCATAGTCAGATACAATAGAAAAAGGGCGTTCTGCCGGAAGCCGGCATGAGCGCAGAAGGAGAATAAGCATGAGTGAGAAGGAGAAAACAGCAGGCAGACTGCTGGAAGAGCAGCTGACATTTTGCTTTCCGCATATCGGGAAGGAAGCCCCTGGGCAGATCGAAGAGGCGGCTGCATTCTGTGAGGGATACAAGGCATTTTTAAATGAAGGAAAAACAGAGCGGGAGTGCGTGGAGGTGGCTGTAAAGCGCCTGGAGGCAGCTGGCTACACAGCAGTCGATTTTACAAAACAGTATCAGCCGGGCGATAAGGTATATTTTGTGAACCGTAAGAAAGCCATCATCATGACTACGTTTGGCCAGAAGCCGCTGAAGGAAGGCGTGCGCATCAACGGCGCGCACATCGACTCCCCGCGTCTGGATTTAAAACCGAATCCGGTTTATGAAAAAAACGATATGGCATACTTTAAGACCCACTATTACGGCGGCATCCGCAAATACCAGTGGGGTACCACGCCGCTTGCCATGCACGGTGTAGTCATTAAGAAGAATGGTGAAAGTGTAAAAATTTCCATCGGCGAACAGGATGGTGATCCGGTATTCTGTGTCAGCGACCTTCTTCCGCATCTGGCTGCAAAACAGAATGAGAGAAAGCTGAGTGAGGGATTAAAGGGCGAGGAGCTGAATGTCATCATCGGTTCTGTTCCGTTTGTGGATGACAGCGTAAAAGAACCGGTGAAGCTGATGGCGTTAAAGCTGCTGCACGAGAAATACGGTATTACCGAGGCAGATTTTTACCGTGCAGAGATCGAGATGGTTCCGGCACAAAAGGCAGTGGATGTCGGACTGGACCGCAGTATGATCGGCGCTTACGGGCAGGATGACCGCATCTGTGCCTATACCGCCATGATGGCTGAGATACAGGCAAAAACTCCGGAATACACCACCGTGACGGCTCTGGTAGATAAAGAAGAGATCGGTTCCGAGGGCAACACCGGTATGAATTCGGATTTCTTAAAGCATTATCTGGAGCGTCTGGCCCAGATGCAGGGTGCGGATGTCAAGGATCTGTGCCAGCATACACTGTGCCTTTCCTCTGATGTAAACGCAGCCTATGATCCAACCTTCGGGGATGTGTTTGAGGCAAACAACTCCTGCTACATCAATAAAGGCTGCGTACTGACCAAATACACCGGTGCCCGCGGCAAATCTGCGTCCAACGATGCAAGCGCAGAGACCATGGCGAAGGTGATCGGAATTATGGAGGAGAATGGCGTGTACTGGCAGGCAGGTGAGCTTGGTGCGGTAGACCAGGGCGGCGGTGGAACCATTGCCAAGTATGTAGCGCATATGGACATCGATGTAGTAGATCTTGGTGTGCCGATTCTTTCCATGCATGCTCCGTTTGAGCTTTCCTCCAAGCTGGATGTGTACAATACATACAAAGCCTTCTGTGCATTTTACAAATAATGAACGAGACCTGAAAAATTTATGAAATTGTCGTGAAATGCTTTTTTTAACGGCCACAATATGCTATAACATATAGAAATATAGAAAGGCAAAATGAGGAAGATATTATGAAAAAATATGTGAGACTGACCCTTTGCTGCGCGGCAGCCGTAATGCTGGCATCAGGATGCGGCAAAAAGTCAGATACAGTTGAGGAGACCACCACCGCTGCAAGTGAGACCCAGGCAGAGATCACCGATAAAGGGGAAGTGACAAACCTTGGCCAGTACAAAGGTGTTGAGGTTACCAAGCAGGATACCACGGTGACAGAGGCGGATCTTGACCAGCGGATCGCAAGCATTCTGAAGGCGAATCCGGAGGTGACCGAGATTACAGACCGTCCGGCCCAGAAGGGTGACACGGTCAACATTGACTATGTTGGCATGAAGGATGGTGAGGCTTTTGATGGCGGCACCGCAGAGGGCTATGATCTGGAGCTTGGTTCTGGCGTGTTCATTGACGGATTTGAGGATGGACTGATCGGAGCAAATACAGGCGAGGAGCGCAGTCTGAACCTGACCTTCCCGGAGGACTATGCCAATGCAGATCTTGCCGGACAGGCCGTTGTGTTTGATGTAACCGTAAACAAGATTGAGGAGAAGAAAAACGCGGTATTAGATGACGCATTTGTACAGCGCGTTTCTGATTTCTCTACGGTAGATGAGTTTAAGGCAGACACCATGGAAACTCTTCAGAAGGAGAAGGAGCAGAGCGCGGCACAGCAGGTTGAGGATGACGCATTTGCGGCAGCTATGGACAACTCCGAATACAGCTTAAATGAGGCTGCAGTGGAGCAGCAGTATAACAACCAGGTAAGCTATTATGAGAATATGTTCTCCTCTTATGGCTTCACCATGGAAAGCTACGCGGAGATGATGGGTCAGACAGAGGATGAATTCAAGGCAACCTTACATACTGCAGCGGAAAATGCCATTAAACAGCAGCTTCTGATCGCTGCGGTAGCAGAAAAAGAGGGATTTACCGTGGATGACGCAGATCGTGAGAGCCTTGCAGAGCGCTATGGTACTGACGTAAAGACTCTGCAGGACACTTATGGCGCTGACATGGTAGATGAGACTGCCATGATCTACAAAGTAGTTGAATTCATCGGCAAAAATGCCGTTGTAAAATAAATACAGAATCCAAACATAAAATACCAGAAAATATAAGGGGGATATCCAGATGCAGCTCTTAAAGGACAGAATTCGGAAGGATGGAAAGATCAAAGCAGGAAACGTATTAAAGGTAGACAGTTTTTTGAACCACCAGATGGACACCGATCTTTTTGTGGAGATCGGTAAGGAGTTCAAACGCCGCTTCGCCGACTGTGAGATCAACAAGATCCTTACGATCGAGGCATCCGGGATCGGTATTGCCTGTGTCGTGGCACAGCAGTTCCATGTGCCGGTTGTATTTGCAAAGAAAACCCAGACCAAAAATATTGCAGGTGATGTTTATACCAGCAAGGTAGAGTCCTATACTCATGGACGTGTTTATGACATCATCGTCTCCAAAGAGTTCCTTGGAAAGGGTGATAAGGTTCTTCTGATCGATGATTTCCTGGCAAACGGAAAGGCGCTGGAGGGACTGGCAGCTGTGGTTGAGGAGTCTGGAGCAGAGCTGGTAGGCGCAGGCATCGTGATCGAGAAAGGCTTCCAGGTAGGCGGAGACATCATTCGTTCAAAGGGAATCCGTCTGGAATCTCTGGCAATTGTAGAGAGCATGGATGAGAAGACCGGAACCATCGTCTTCCGTGGAGATGAAGCGTGAGTAAAAGAAAAGCCCTGTTTTTTGACATTGACGGTACGCTGCTCAGCGAGGTGACAAAAACGGTCCCGGAAAGCGCAAAGAAGGCTCTTTCCCTGGCTCGTTCTCTGGGGCATCTGGTATTTATCAACACTGGGCGCTCATACGGAGAGATTGGACAGGTCCGCCATATTGCGGAGGTGGACGGCTGGCTCTGCGGCTGCGGCACCTATGTGGAATCTGAGGGAAAGACCCTGTTAAACCGGCTGATGCCGGTGCAGCAGGTGCAGCGGATCGCCCGCCTTGCAGTAGACTGCGACGCAGATATTTTCCTGGAGGGTCCGGGGGTGTGCTACTACTGCAGCCAGTCCGGGCGTATGCCCTTTGGCCAGCAGCTGCGGAAAAATTTCGGAAATACCATTGAATGGCTGGAGCCGGAATCAGTATGCGGCGAAATCAACAAGTTCTGCATTCTGACAGATGATCAGAGCGACCGCACCAGACTGTTCCGGAATCTGGATCTGGATATCGCGGTGATCGACCGTGGCGAGGGCTTTTATGAGTGTGTTCCGGAAGGATTTACCAAGGCAACGGCCATTGATGTGGTGCTGGAGACCTACGGACTGACTCTGGAGGATGCCTATGTCTTCGGAGACAGTACTAATGATATTGCCATGTTTGAGCATGTACCGAATGCGGTACTCATGGGAAAACACAGCCCGGAGCTGGAGCCCTATGCCAGTTTCCTGACAAAAAACGTAGAGCAGGATGGCATCTGGTATGCCATGGAGAAGCTAGGATTATTGAGTGAGGAAGTATAAATGAATAACAACACATTGCGGATCGGAACAAGAAAGAGCCGGCTGGCAATGGTTCAGACGGAAATTGTGCGGGAAGTGATTCTGGCACATTTTCCATTTTTAGAGATCGAAATCGTGCCCATGAGCACAAAGGGCGATAAAATTCTGGACCGTTCCCTGACCAGCTTTGGCGGAAAGGGTGTATTTACCAAGGAACTGGAGGACGCGCTTTTAAAGGGCGAGATTGATCTGGCTGTTCACAGTGCAAAAGATATGCCGATGGAATTTCCGAAGGGTCTGACAGTGGGGGCGGTTCTCTCCCGCGAAGATGCGTCGGATGTGATGGTGACAACAGACGGGACGCCGGTCAGGGACATGATACCGGGCAGTGTGATCGGGACCAGTTCTCTGCGCCGCCAGATCCAGATCCGGCAGATGAATCCACAGGTGAAGGTAAAGCTTCTTCGCGGAAATGTGCAGACACGGCTCGAAAAATTGAAGAGTGGACAGTATGATGGAATTCTGCTGGCTGCGGCAGGGCTGAACCGGCTGGGGATTGGTGGAGAAAATCTGGCTTCCGGGGCAGGTTCGGAGCGGTCCGGGAAGCTGTGCATGGCGGAAGCGCAGACAGAAGCTGCAGATCCCCTGTATTTTGAACATCTGCCGATGCAGCAGTTTGTTCCGGCGGCCGGTCAGGGCATTCTGGCAGTGGAAATCCGTCAGGGCGAGCTGACCGAGATCATGCGGGCAATTCATTCTGTGGAAACTGAGGCGGAACTGACTGCGGAGCGGGAATTTCTGACTATTCTTGGCGGAGGCTGCAACGCACCGTGCGGAGCACACTGCAGGCTGGATGAGGCAGAAAACAAGCTTTCCATGCATGTGATGTATGCAAGGGACGGTGTGCATCCGGAGTACCGGAGTGAAGCGGTGCTACTGGATGGCAGCTTGAAGGATTTGCCGGAACAGCAGCGGAAATGGGAGCAGGCGCAGACTGCTGCTACAGGAGCAGCCTGTGCAGAAAGTACGGAATCTGTGCGAATGACACTGCTTACAGATGCGAAGAAGCTGGCCCGCGACCTGGCAGTTCTGGTGCGCTGCAAACCGGTCTATCTGGTGGGCGCGGGTCCGGGAGACACAGGACTCTTTACAGAGAAAGGACTGGACTGTGTGCGCCGGGCGGACGTGATCGTCTACGATAACCTGATCTCCGGTTCAATTCTGAATGAAGCCCGGCTGGATGCGGAGCTGATCTACGCGGGGAAGCGCTCCGGAAGCCACCATATGAAGCAGGAGGAAATCTCAGCCCTTCTGGTGAAGAAAGCCCTGGAAGGATACTCAGTGGTGCGCTTAAAAGGCGGCGATCCGTTTATTTTCGGGCGCGGCGGAGAGGAAGCGCTGGAATTGTCGAAAATGGATATCCCCTTTGAGATTGTGCCTGGAGTTTCTTCCTCCTACAGTGTTCCGGCCTATGCCGGAATTCCGGTGACCCACCGGGGAATGGCCTCCTCTTTCCATGTGATCACCGGTCATGAGGATGGCAATAAGACAAGTTCCGCGCTGGATTACCAGACCCTTGCAAAGGAAGAGGGAACGCTGGTCTTTCTAATGGGACTGAAAAACCTGGACAAGATTGCAGACAACCTTATTGCAAACGGAAAGGATCCGAAGACTCCGGCGGCGGTGCTGGAGCGGGGAACGACTGCGGCGCAGAGAAGTGTAAGGGCGGATCTGGCGCATATCGCGGAGGCGGCAGAGAAAGCAGGACTCAGAACCCCGGCCATTTCCGTGATTGGTCCGGTGGTGGAATTAAAGGATACCCTGTCCTGGTTTGGGCGGGGTGTACTGTCCGGAAGACGGATTATGGTTACGGGCACCAGGGCTTTTGCACGGGAGATGGAGGAAGCTTTCCAGCCGCTGGGAGCAGAGCTGGTGGCTTTAAGTCTGATAGAGGTACGTCCGCTTTGGAATGAACGGATTGCTGAGACGCTAAGGCAGCTTGACAATTACCAGTGGATCGTATTTACCAGCGGAAACGGTGTGGAGCTGTTCTTCGCCTTACTCCGGGAACAGGGCATCGATCTACGTCGGCTGATGCAGGTGAAGTTTGCCGTAATTGGACGGAAAACAGCAGAGATTCTGCTACGGCATGGCTTCCGGAGTGATTTTGTGCCGGAGCAGTTTTCCGGGGCAGATCTGGCAGCAGAATGGATCCCGACCTTAAAATCGTATGAGAAGGTGGCATTATTCCGGGCAGAAAACGGATCCCATGTGTTAACGGAGGCGCTGGCAGCGGCCGGAATTTCCTATGATGATATTGGACTTTATGAGACCTGGACCGATCTGCGCCGCCAGGAAGAGTTAAACCGTGTGATCAGTGAAGTGGATTATGTGACGGTGGCCAGCAGCTCTGCAGCCCAGGCGCTGGCGGCGATGCTGGAGCCGGAACAGCGGAAGAAACTGACTGCAAAGCTCATTTCCATAGGTCCGTCCACCACAAAGACCATGGAGAAGCTTGGCCTGCCGATGTATGCGGATGCCGTGGAGTACACAGCGGAAGGTATGGCGTCAGTAATCCGGGCAGATGTGGAGGAAATGCTTTGAACTTTCCCTTGTTTATAAACTTGAAGGATAAAAAGGTACTGATCGTGGGCGCCGGAGCCATTGCGGCCCGACGCGCCACGGTGCTTACGGAATTTGGCGCAGAGGTGATGGTGGTGGCACCGGCGGCAGGAGACAGCGTGCGGGAACTCGCAGAAGCAGGCCGCCTTGTTTGGAAACGTCACGCATTTTGTGAGCAGGATCTGGAAGCCTTGAACCGGTCCTTCCTTGTCATCGCAGCCACCAGTGATCGGGCGGTGAACGACCACATTGTACAGCTCTGCCACGAGCGGCATATCCCGGTCAATCACGCCGGAGACCAGACTCAGTGCGATTTCCAGTTCCCGGCCATTGTGCGGAACGATCCGGTGGTGATTGGTGTGAATGCCGGAGGAAAAGACCATGGGCTGGTAAAGCGTGTGGCAGCAGAACTGCGGGAGTGGATGGCATGACGATCAAGGATCTGGCCAGAAACGTGTGATCGCGGCGGCAGTCCTTGGTCTTAAAAGTCAGGGCATCCAGATCGCAAATCCGGAGTCCGCATTTCTGGAAATGGACACCGTGAAACGGGTTGTGTTTCATGGCGCGGAAACATTTTTCGGCGGCTATTTCCTTGGGATTCCGGCAGTTGCGGTTGGCACAATGCTTCTGATCGTGGTATCGCTTGCGACAGGCGGAAAAGCACAGGAAAACGTAGGGGGAGATTTTTTTGAGTGATACATAAAAAGACCTTAGCGTTCACAAATCAGTGAATGGTAAGGTCTTTTTGGGTTTTGAGAACCGTTTTAAGAAGATTGAGATGTCTGCAAATAAGTTTCGGCAACTTTTTGAAAATGTAGAAACAGCGGATAGTATACATTGATAATATCTCTGAATTTCTCGGAAGCAAAACTTCCGTCATAGTCATGTGCAAGCTGATTTCGGGTTTTCAGCATCTGCATCCAGGTGTCATCGTCGATCAGACGGTTGGTGAATGCCTGCTGCAGAGTCTCTCTCGGAGAACCGGTGGCAAAATCCAGAATTCCCATATTTTTCACCAGAATATCTTTCATGACTTTCCAGGCAATGTCGAAGGTGAGACTGAAATTAAGAACGGTTCCCTCCAGAACAAAATCAGCGGACGGATCAGCATATCGGCTTTTTTCCAAATTTTTTAAGCTTTTGCAGAATGTGTTGTAGCGATTAATAGATTTGTTTTCCATATTTTCTGATATCCTCCAATAAATACTCGTTGTGGATGCTGTCGAAATCAAAAATATCGATTTTACGAAGGGTATCGATGCTTTCCAGATCTTTCTCCAGTTTTAGAATATCGCTGCAGCCATAAACAACGAAGTCAATGTCGCTGGTAGGAGTGGCGGTTCCGGTGGCAAAGGAACCAAAAAGATCCAGGCGGGTAACGTGATTGCGCCTGCAAATAGCGGAAACTTTTTCGATTAATTCCGGAATAGGCATAACATTCATAATTCAAACTCCCTTCAGATTCCCTGGAACTCATTATAAAAGATTCTGTTCGAGATTACAACACATTGCTGGGCAGGTATGCCTAAAATGCACCGGTGATCCGCAGTGAACACCACACCAGCAGCAATGCCATAACAGCATTCATCAGCTTATAGTAGTTGCTGTAAAATTGCTTCAGCACATTTCCTGCAAATGCCCAGATTAGGTTTCCGAGTGCGCCAAGGATCATCAGATAAACGGCAAAGAAAAAGAGAATGTGGATTCTGGATTCGTAAGGAAGGATGTAAGCGGAAAACATGGTAAGTCCGTAAATGATGATCTTCACATTGACCAGCTGCAGGATAAAACCCATAAGCCAGGTTGGCTTTTTCTCCTGGACCTGGTCGGATGGAGGACGCCGCTTTAAAGTCTGCCAGGCCAGATACAAAATATAGGCTGCTCCGAGATACTTCATGACAGGCTGGATTCCTGGGATCACTGTGCCGAGTGTACTGCAGAAAAACCCGGAAAGACACATCAGCGTGAGGGAACCGCTCCAGATGCCGGTCATAAAGCTCAGGTTGCCGGACACCCCGTACTTGCTTGCCGTGGAAAGCAACAGGATATTGTTGGGGCCCGGTGACCACACGGTGAGAATGGCGGAAATGGTCATCTCGATCAGGACAGACAGCGGCATGAATGATTCCCCCTTTTTTCTCGAAACTCTATAAATTCTGTAATAGCTTCATATTTTTATGATTACTGCAAATGTTTCTTCTCTTCATACTGTTTTAATAATTCCAGTGCTTCCTTTGACATCGGATATAGCACCGCAATATTAAACAGCGTCATCAGTCCGATCCCGACATCGCCCAGATCCCAGACAACCGTGTACTGCTCAAGGCCACCGATAAACAGCATGATAAGAGCCAGCACCTTGTAGGCAGTCTGGTAACACCAGCGGTTTCCAAAGAGGTATGCCACGTTGGAACGGGCGTAGAAGAGAATGCCGATGAAGGTGGAGAAGCTGAACAAAGCCAGGGTCACTGCAATAAAAATGACACCGGCATATCCCAGGTGGTACTGCATGGCGGTCTGCAGGAGATCCATGCCGGCAAGGCCGCCTGTCAGCTCTTCCGGAACCAGCAGCATGATCATGGCAGTGCAGCTGCAGATTACAAGGGTGTCAATCAGAACGCCAAGCGACTGGGTCAGACCGGTATGGACCGGATCTTTGCTCTGGGCGGCGGCAGCCGCGCAGGGAGCGGAGCCGGAACCAGCTTCATTGGAAAACAGGCCGCGCTTGACCCCGTTCATAAGAACAGCTCCAAAACTGCCGGATACCGCCTGACGCATGCCGAAGGCCTCTGAAAAGATACGGCTGAATACGGACGGAAGCTTTGGCAGATTGACCAGGATGATGAACAATGTAAGCAGGAAAAAACCAACCGCCATGATCGGAACCATAATATCCAGAACTTTTATGGTTGCGTTTTTCCGAAGCACAATGACTGCAGCCAGTAATACCAGAAGGATCGTGGTGACGATGGGCGGAATCCGGAATGCGTTGGCAAAAGCAGAGCTTACGGAATTGCTGATTACCTGGCTGATGCCGCACCAGCAGATCAGGCCGGAGATGGCAAACAGGGAGGCAGTCAGGGAATGTCTGAGGGTTTTTCCGGTTTTTGCTTCGACAAAATGGTGAATGTAGTAAGCCGGTCCTCCGTGATAGCCGCCGTAAAGAGGGTCCGGTTCTTTGTATTTTTGTGCCAGAGCAGCTTCTACAAAGGCAGTAGAAGCACCGAGAAGGGCAGTCACCCACATCCAGAATACGGCACCGGCACCCCCCAGGGAAACTGCAGCTACGACGCCTACCAGATTTCCCATGCCAACACGGGTGGCAGTGGAGATGATGAGCGTCTGAAATGAGGACAGGCTGTCCGGCGTTTCTTTTTTCTCTTTCAGGGCTTTCATCATGTCAGAGAACAGGCGAACCGGAAGCAGCCGGGTACGGATGGTAAAGTAGACTCCGGCCGGGATGAGCAGCAGAAGCATCAGGGAGATGCCCACAGAGCTTCCCATGACCGGAAGGGTAAACAGATCACCCCACAAAAAGGTATAAACGGTTTCAATGAGCTTTGTAATCAATGGTAAAAATCCTTTCTGAATCATGTTTTGGCAGCTGCGCAGGGAGGCGCAGCTGCTGCAATGCCTCTATTATATAATTTGTAGCGCAGTTTGTAAATCCGGAAGTCATTCTTGTTTTTTTTCAGGATGACCTTTATAATGATTCTGAAATGTTGGAACAAACAGGAAAGAGAGAATTTACGATATGAACAGCATGCAGATTCCTGCCCATGTGGAGCAGATCATTCATACCTTAAACAGTCACGGCTACGAGGCCTTTGCGGTAGGCGGCTGCGTGCGTGACACCCTGCTTGGACGCAAACCCGGCGACTGGGATATTACTACTTCCGCAAGGCCGGAGCAGGTAAAGGCATTGTTTCGCCGAACCATCGACACCGGCATCCAGCACGGCACAGTAACTATCATGATGGACCGCACCGGTTATGAGGTGACGACATATCGCATTGACGGCGAGTATGAGGATGGACGTCATCCAAAGCAGGTGGAATTTACTTCAGATCTTCTGGAAGACCTGCGCCGCAGGGATTTTACCATCAATGCCATGGCCTACAGTCATGCGACCGGGATCGTGGATGCCTTTGACGGTGTGGAGGATTTAAAAGCCCGCCGTATCCGCTGTGTGGGCAATGCCATGGAGCGCTTTACGGAGGATGCGCTGCGCATTTTACGTGCTATCCGTTTTTCCGCGCAGCTTGATTTTGAGATTGAGAAAGAAACCTTTGAAGCAATTTCCGTGATCGCACCGAATCTGGCCAAGGTGAGCAAGGAGCGCATCCAGATGGAGCTTACTAAGCTTCTCTGCTCTGAGCATCCGGAAAAGATCCGCGAAGTCTATGAGACCGGCATCAGTACCTATGTGTCACCGGCCTTTGCCGCGCTGGACTGGCAGAATGCCCGGGTATCTGCAGCGCTGCCGAAAGAAAAATATGTGCGCTGGGCAGCCTTTCTTCGCTGTGGAAACAGTCCGGAAAACGCAGTGCGGGTACTTCGGGATTTAAAGCTGGACAATGAAACGGTGTCCAGGGTAAAGACCCTGGTGACCTGGGCAGATGTAACCCCTGCGGCCGATGAAGCTGAGGTACGCCGTATGATGAGCCGCATGGAGCCGGAGGTCTGGGACAGTCTGATGGAGTTAAATAGCTATGGAACGGACATTCGTGCTCTGGTTACCCTGATCCGCGGGCGCGGCGACTGCTTAAGCTTAAAAGAGCTTGCCGTAAAGGGCCAGGATCTCATTGCCGCCGGAGTGAAGCCGGGAAAAGAGATGGGTACCATGCTGCATGAGCTGTTAGAGCATGTGCTTGAGGTGCCGCAGGATAATGAGAAGGAGACATTGCTGAAGCTTCTTGCAGATATGCACAGATAGGAAATTTATGGCAGAAACGTATAATCCCTGAAATCTTTTCATAGGTTGGAGAGTAACAGTTGCGGCGCCGGACCGCCGCACATGAAGTGGAGGGGTGAGCGTGAATGACAGCTATCTGGAGGTTTTAAAGCAGTACGAGGGAGAGGTGACAGGTGTCCGGCGCGGACGGGGGGCATGGATCTGTGAGTACCCGGACGGTCCCAGGCTTTTAAAAGAGTACCGGGGAACAGTAAAACGCCTTGAATTTGAGGACGCGGTGCTGGGACAGCTGGAACAGCAGGGAATATGCCGGACAGACCGATATGTGAGAAATCTGGAAGATGGTCTGGTGACAGCAGGGCCGGATGGAGTAAAATACATTCTGAAGCGCTGGTTTTTGGAGCGGGAATGCAGCCTCAGGGACCGGCGTGAGATCCTTTTTTGTGCCAGACAGATCGCGCAGCTTCACCGGGGACTGCAGGAAATTCCCTGGCAGGAGGAATGGAACTTAGGATCTACGGTTGCACCGGCTTTGTCGGAGGAGATGGCGCGCCACAGCCGGGAAATGAAGCGGGTGCGGAACTTCATCCGAGGGAAACGCAGGAAAACAGAATTTGAGTTACAGGTCATGCAGAGCTTTGATGCGTATTACGCCCAGGCTCTGGAGGCAGAAAAGGGGCTGGAGCCGCTGGATCAGAATCAGGCGGGAAACCGGCTCTTTTTGTGTCACGGGGATTTAGACCAGCATCATATTTTACCAGGAGATCAGGAGGCAGTGTTCATTGAATTCAGCCAGATGCATCTGGGACATCAGGTGAGCGATCTGTACCGGTTTATGCGGAAGGTTATGGAGAAGCATGGCTGGGATGAATATCTGGGATGCTCTATGCTGGATGCTTATGATGCCATGCTTCCCATGAGCCGCAATGACCGGCGCTGCCTGTATTTTCTGTTTTTATACCCGGAGAAATACTGGAAGCAGTTAAACTATTATTACAATGCCAACAAGGCCTGGATCCCGGAGAAAAATATGGAAAAATTAAAGACGCTGGAGTCGCAAAGGGAGGCAAGAAGGAGATTTCTGTCGAGAATAAAATAGGTACCACAGACAGGTTCATCTTCCTTTTTTTCCCGCACTGCGGTATAATTAAAACAGTTTTAAATATGAGGGAGCACAGGAGGAATGTGTTTTTATGAAAGACTACATGAAGATTTACCGGGAATGGCTGTCCAATCCGTATTTCGATGAGGATACCAAGGCAGAGCTGAAGGCGATTGAGCATGATGAAAACGAGATTAAAGAACGTTTTTATATGGATCTGGAGTTCGGTACCGCAGGACTGCGCGGTATTATCGGCGCCGGTATTAACCGCATGAACATCTATGTGGTACGCCGCGCGACCCAGGGTCTCGCAAACTACATCATCAGGCAGGGCGGCAGTAAGAAGGGCGTTGCTATCGCCTACGATTCCAGACACATGTCTCCGGAGTTCGCTGATGAGGCAGCACGCACCCTGGCAGCAAACGGTATCAAGGCTTATAAGTTTGAGTCCCTGCGTCCGACTCCGGAGCTCTCCTTTGCAGTGCGCGAGTTAGGCTGCATTGCCGGCATTAACGTAACCGCAAGCCACAACCCACCGGAGTATAACGGCTATAAGGTATACTGGGAGGACGGCGCTCAGTTTACTCCGCCGCATGACAAGGGTGTAACGGAAGAGGTTCTGGCCATTGAGGATCTGTCCACCGTGAAGACCATGAGCGCAGAGGATGCCATGGCAGCAGGTCTTTATGAAGTGATCGGCAAAGAAATTGATGACAAATATATTGCTCATGTAAAAGCACAGGTTGTAAACCAGGATGCCATCGACAAGATGCAGAAAGACATCACCATCGTTTACACCCCGCTCCACGGAACCGGCAATATCCCGGTACGCAGAGTGCTGAAGGAAATCGGCTTTGAGAATGTATATGTGGTACCGGAGCAGGAGCTTCCGGACGGCGATTTCCCGACTGTAAGCTATCCGAACCCGGAGGCAGCAGAGGCGTTTGCTCTCGGCTTAAAGCTGGCTGAGGAGAAGAACGCAGACCTGGTTCTGGCAACCGACCCGGATGCAGACCGCCTTGGCGTTTATGTAAAAGATACCAGATCCGGCAAGTACATTTCCCTGACCGGTAACATGTCCGGTTCCCTGCTGTGTGAGTATGTCCTGAGCCAGAAGGCAGCAAAGAACGCAATCCCGGCAGACGGCGAAGTGGTGAAATCCATCGTCAGCACCAACCTGATCGATGCAGTGGCAGCTTCCTACAGCTGCAAGCTGGTAGAGTGCCTGACCGGATTCAAGTGGATCGGCCAGCAGATCTTAAAAGAGGAGCGCACCGGTGTTGGTCATTATATGTTCGGTATGGAAGAGAGCTACGGCTGCCTGATCGGCACCTATGCCCGTGATAAAGACGCGGTTTCCGCAACCGTTGCCCTGTGCGAGGCTGCAGCATACTACAAGACCAAAAACATGACCCTGTGGGATGCAATGGTAGCAATGTATGAGAAATACGGCTACTACAAGGATGCAGTCAAGTCCATCGGACTGTCCGGTATTGAGGGCCTGGCAAAGATCCAGTCCATCATGGAGCACTTCCGTAACAACACTCCGGAAGGTTTCGGCGAGTATAAGGTACTTTCCGCAAGAGACTACAAGAACGATACTATCCGCGACATGGCTACCGGTGAGGTAACCCCGACCGGCCTGCCGTCCTCCAACGTGCTCTATTACGACATGAACGACAATGCATGGCTTTGCATCCGTCCGTCCGGCACCGAGCCGAAGATCAAGTTCTATTACGGAATTAAGGGAACTTCCTTAGAGGACGCAGACGCGAAGTCCGAGGCACTTGGAAAAGCATTGATGGCAGAAGTGGACAAGCTGCTGTAAATTAAGAATACGTGATACAGAAAAATCCCCCGTGAACTGCCAGGCAGCTCACGGGGGATTTTTTTGTGCTTTTACAGGAAATTTACTGATTCTGGAATTTTGCCAGGATCCGTGCGGTTTCTGCATTGATCATATCCTGGGTTACGTTCGGGTCACTCGGATCCCAGGTCTGCTCAAACGGAATCTCTGCTGCAATGGTCGGACGCTCAAACGGGCCTGCAACGGAAGAATTGTAAACCTGTACGGTAGTTCCCAGTGTACAGTGGTCATAAACCCATTTTGCGTCACCGCTCACCAGTCGGATGCAGCCTGCGGAACGGGCGATACCCATGTTGTTGTAGGTGCTTGCCCATACAGTCATCGGGTTTGCGGCATCGTAGATGATGGAGTGGATCAGAATCGGAAGTCCTGCACCGAGACGGGTTGCATACTGGGTGTATACATCATGAATCATCAGTCTCCAGCGGTATTTTTCCGGAGTCTTGAAGGTGCCGACCGGGGTATCATCACCAACGGAGGTCAAGAAGGATTTTACCGGGATGATGTAGCCGTTTCCGCCATCCTGCGCGTAAATGGTCATGCAGTTCATTTCCTTGTTGATCTTGATGAGATACGGACCATCGCTGCCGAGCAGGGATTCGACATCGCTCCACATCTTGCCGTCTTCTCCGAAGTAGTATTTCAGGCCGTCGATGTACTGCCAGCCGGTTACCGGAACGGAGTCCTTAAAATAGTAGCGGTCACTGCCAAGCCAGCCCCAGCCGGTGTAGCTGTCGCCGTTGCCGTGGATATAGCGCATCTGGCCGTCTACATACTGGATGCCATCTGCATGGGCAGATTTTAAGGTGTTGGAGGTATCAAGGCCGCTGGCGGTATTTTTGGCGAAATAAGCAAGACGGAAACCGGTCAGGTAAAGTCCGGTGTTCATGGTACCTACGGTCTCGCCGTTTTTACCCCATCCGGTCTGGGTGCCGTCGCTTAACAGGGCAGAATAGTAAATGTCATACTGGTCATTCACCGGGCCTGCGAAGCGGTACTGGATGGCCTCAACCGGATGCCAGGCATTGCCGTCAAAGAACGTCTGCTGACCGTTTAATGCCCAGCCGGTCCATCCGGTGGCGGAGTTATAAGCGCGGTACAGCACGTTTCCGAAAATATTCTCCAGAAAGGTGGAAATGGAAGAAAACGGCACGCCGTCGGTTGAGATCTGCTGGTCGTTGACAAAGGCGCCGGACCAGTTATGGCTGTCATTTAAGAGAACCGTAGTCTGCAGGCGCGGCTGACGCAGAGGAACGGAAAGGGGGCCGGTGTGGCTGGCTTCTGCTTCAGCCTCAGCGGCAGCCTGCTCAGATTCCAGCTGGTTTGCCTGATCCTCGGTCAGGGCATTGTCCTGGCCGCTCGTAACGTCCTGGGAAGCTTCGGAAGCCGGGGCGGATTCCGGTGCGGTGGTCTGCACGTTCTCTGCCTGGGATGCGCCTGAAGTTTCCGTGGTGGTGGAACCGGGAGCTTCCGTGGAGAATGTGTGGCCGTCAGAAGTGGTTTCTGTGGAAGCTGCAGTGCTTCCCGGACCGACAGCTCCCGGACCGGTCACCTCGGTCTTTTTGGTAGTGTCAATGACGCCGCTGGTTGCTGCGGTGGCATCTGTTGCCGCAAGGGCGCTGGTAACAGATCCGGCCATCATTATGCCAGCCATCAGCAGTGCGAATCCTGCTTTTGTATGTTTACGCATGGTTAAAAAACCTCCTGAAAATAATAAATATACCATTCATTGTTAATCTATCATAAATAGGGTGAAAAGACCATATCTGATTTACAATTTATTGGCAATCATGTAAAATAAAAGGGATTAGCAATAAAAATGTAAGGGAATTGTCACAGAGTTGGGAAGAAAAGGAAAAAACAGGATCATGATGGTGCACGAAGAAAAAAAGGATATGGAAAATAAAAGACGGGAACCTGGTTTTGAAACAGAGTGCAAAGGCTCCGGCATTATGGTCAGTGTCTGCTGTATCACATACAATCAGGTCTCCTATATCCGGGACGCGCTGGAGGGCTTTGTGAACCAGCAGACAGATTTTGCCTATGAGGTCCTGATCCACGATGATGCGTCCTCAGATGGAACGGCAGAGATCATCCGTGAGTACGCAGAACGGTATCCGGACCGGATATTCCCAATCCTGCAAACGGAAAACCAGTACTCAAAGGGACTGACCAACGTCAGCGGAACCTTCAATTTTCCGCGGGCCAGAGGAAAGTATATTGCCATGTGTGAAGGGGACGACTACTGGACCGATATGCACAAGCTTCAGAAACAGGTGGATTACCTGGAAGCGAATCCGGGCTGTTCTCTTTGTTTCCACAGCGCAAAGATCGAGGTGCAGGGAAAGGCACTGACGGAGCATGCCATGCGTCCCTATAAGGGCAGCCGCATGATCTCTCCGGAGGAGATCATTGACAAGACCTCCGGATATCCCACGGCATCCCTGATGTTTTACCGGGAAATGGTAGCGGAGCTGCCGGAATTTTATAACAACGCACCCATCGCGGATATTCCGCTGCAGCTGCTTTCTGCAAACCGCGGCTGGGCCTGGTACATGGATGAACCCATGTGTGTGTACCGCCTGGGCGGTGCGGCTTCCTGGACTACTCTCATGAAGCAGGGGGATTACGAGAAAAAGCAGCAGGATTATGCGGAGGCCATGACGGCAATGTATCATGGCTTTGATGCTTTCAGCGGAGGCCGGTTCCACAACACGGTGGAGCATGCCATCCGGCGGCTTGTGTTCCTGACCCGGGTGAATACCAAACATTATGAAACTGTATTAAATAAGGAAAACCGGGAATTTTACCGGGAACTGAATGCAAGGACAAGGTTTTTTATCCGGTTTGAGACTTCGGCACCAAAACTGTATGGGTGGCTGCAGAAGCGGTTCCATCAGAAATAACATCGAAAGAGATCATTATGAGTAACGAAACAGGAATGAAAAATAAAGTGGCAAGCGGACTGTTCTGGAAGCTTCTCGAAAACGGAGGAGCCCAGGGCATCCAGTTTGTGATCGCGATCCTTTTGGCAAGGCTGCTGACTCCGGCAGAGTATGGCGTGGTCGGGATCATCATGATCTTTATCACCATTGCAAATGTATTTGTCCAGAGCGGTTTTTCCACGGCACTGGTGCAGAAAAAGCAGGCTGACGAGGTGGATTTCTCATCGGTCTGCTATTTTGAACTTGCGGCATCGTTTGTATTTTATGCGTTGCTGTATCTGGCGGCGCCGGCTATCGCGGAGTTTTACGCAATCCCGGTATTAAAGCCCATTGTGCGGGTACTGGGTATCGTGCTGTTTCCGGGGGCAGTCATCTCAGTGCAGACGGCCTATGTGTCCCGGAACATGGAGTTTCGGGGACTCTTTTTTTCCACCCTGGCTGCTTCTGCCATTTCCGGCGTCATCAGTATTTTCATGGCGTACCGGGGGTTCGGCGTGTGGGCTATGGTATGGCAGCAGATCAGCTACTACATCAGTCTGATGATCGTACTGTTTCTCACGGTTTCCTGGAAGCCAGGCCTGTGCTTCGGCTTTGACCGGATCCGGACCATGTTTGCCTTTGGATGGAAGCTTCTCTGCGCTTCCCTGTTAGATACGGTATTTAATAATCTGTATGGACTTTTGATCGGAAAGATATATAATGAAGAGTTGTTGGGCAGCTACAACCGCGGAGAACAGTTTCCAAAGCTGATCGCCACCAACCTGGGGGCGGCCATTCAGGCGGTGCTGCTTCCGGCTTTTTCTGCCTGTCAGGATGACAGGGATAAGGTGCGGGATATGGTGCGCCGGGCCATCCGCTTAAGCTCCTTTGCGGTGATCCCGATGCTCATGGGACTGTTTGCGGTGGCGGATACGCTGGTGCTTGCCCTTCTGGGAGAAAAATGGCTGATCTGTGTACCATTTTTGCGGATCATGTGTGTTTCCTACTGCTTCTGGCCGATTCATATCACGAATCTGCAGGCCATCAACGCAGTGGGACGCAGCGATATCTTTTTAAAGCTGGAGCTGGTGAAGAAGGCTTTGAGTATTCTGGCCCTGGTCATCGGCATGCAGTTCAATGTGTTTATCATGGTGTGCATCAAGGCATTTCAGGATTTCGTGTGCACCTTTGTCAATGCGGCGCCGAACAAAAAGCTGCTTGGCTATGACATTGCCCACCAGTGGATGGATGTGGCCCCTCCGGTTGCATTATCTGTTGTGATGTGCGGAGCTGTCATGGTCTTTGGCACGTGGCTTCCGTCTATGTCGGTATGGCTGAAGCTTGTACTGCAGATTGTTTGCGGGGCCTTTGTATACATTGTGCTGGCGGCAGCCTTCCGCCTGGAAAGCTTCTGCTTTCTGGCAGGCATGGTAAAGGAGAGGCTGAAAAAATGATGGAGAATGAGGTTATGAAAAAAACAGTGATCGTTACGGCTATCGGGTCGTTTTCTGCCCAGAACGTGATTTCTGCCTGCCACAAGGCAGGTATGCGGGTTGTGGGCTGCGATATATACCCGGCTGAGTGGGTGGTAAACTCCCGGGATGTGGATGTGTTTTACAGGGCACCCTACGCCACCGGCCGGGAACAGTATCGGAATTTTCTGAAAGAGCTTTGTAAAAAAGAACAGGCCAGCGTGCTGATGCCGCTGACTGATGTGGAAATTGACGTGATCCAGCAGTGGAGGACAGAACTGGCGGAGGATTTCAAAATGCTGGACGCAGAGGTCTGGCTTTCCGATGTTTCTGCTGTCAGCCTTTGCCGGAATAAGGAGAAGATGGAAGTGTTCCTGCGTGAGCGGAAACTCTGCCGGACCATTCCGGGTGTGCGCCTGGCAGAGCTTGAAACCATATCATGTTCCTATCCGCTGGTGGCCAAGCCCTTTGACGGACGGAGCAGCCAGGGTCTCCGGATCCTGGAATCCAGAGAGGATCTGGAATTCCTGCTGCATACCTGCAGCGAGGAGCAGAAACAGCAGTATCTGGTGCAGCCGAAGATCGACGGACATGTTATCACTGTGGATGTGGTGAGAAATCCGGAAACCGGACAGATATCCTGCCTGCCGAGGCGGGAGCTTCTGCGCACCTTAAACGGTGCGGGAACCTCAGTCTGCGTATTCCGAAACGGACTGCTGGAGCAGCAATGCCGGGATATTGCGGAAGCGGTGGGTATCCGGGGCTGTGTAAATATGGAATTTATCGAGGCAGATCAGGAAAAGAACGAGTATTATTTCCTGGAATGCAATCCGCGGTTTGCGGGCGGTGTGGCATTTTCCGGCGCTGCAGGCTACGATATGGCAGATGCCCATATACGCTGCTTTACCGGAGAAAAACTGGATGAGCTGTCCGTGACCGGCGAGCAGTACATTGCAAGACGGTACGCGGAGTATTCCATGAACAGCCAGGATAAAGCAGCTGGCGCAGGGCAGACGGACAGCCCGTGCAATGCCACAAGTCAGGCGAAGGGAGAGAATGACAGATGATAAAACGACATGAAGAGCCGGTTATGGTGACCCGTTCATCACTGCCGCCTCTGGAAGAATATGTGGAAATGTTAAAGCCCATCTGGGACAGCGCCTGGCTGACCAACATGGGCGAATACCATGAAACCTTAAAGGAAAAACTGAAAGCATACTTAAAAACGCCGAATCTGGAGCTGTTTGTCAACGGCCATATGGCGCTGGAGCTGACGCTGCAGGCCATGAAGCTGACCGGTGAGGTTATCACGACTCCCTTCAGCTTTGCCTCCACCACCCACGCTATCGTGCGAAACGGCCTGACTCCGGTATTCTGTGATATCAATGAGGAAGACTATACCATCGACGTGGACAAACTGGAAAGCCTCATCACGGAGAAGACCTCCGCAATTGTTCCGGTTCATGTATATGGAAATCCCTGCGATGTAAAGCGCATTCAGGAGATTGCGGACCGTCATGGCTTAAAGGTCATTTATGACGCAGCCCACACCTTTGGTGAGGAGCTTGATGGCGTTGGTATCGGTGAGTTTGGCGATGCCTCCATGTTCAGCTTCCATGCCACCAAGGTATTTCACAGCATCGAGGGCGGCGCGGTGGCATTTCATGACCCGGAATTAAAGGATCTGCTGTATCAGCTCAAAAACTTCGGCATTACCGGTTATGAGCAGGTGGAGTATGTGGGTGCCAACGGAAAGATGAATGAGTTCCAGGCGGCTATGGGCCTCTGCAACCTGCGCCATGTGGACGCGGACATTGCTAAGAGAAAAGTTCTGACAGAGCGTTACCGGGAGTGCCTGGGCGGCGTGGAAGGCATCCGTCTCTGCAAAGAAAAGGCTGGCGTGCGTTACAATTATGCTTACATGCCGGTGGTATTTGAGGGCTACGGCGCAGACCGGGACGAGATCTTTGCGGCGCTGAAGGAGTACAACATCTTTGCCCGCAAGTATTTCTATCCGTGCATCAACGATTACGCATGTTACCGGGAACAGTTCTCTTCGGATGACACACCGGTGGCAAAGCGGATCGCATCTGAGGTGCTGACACTGCCGTTATACCCGGATCTTTCCCTGGAAACAGTGGACGAGATCTGCGATATCATACTGAAATGTGGAGAAAAGACGAAATGAACAAGGTGCTGATCGTAATTCCGGCCTATAATGAGGAAGCGAATATCGAGAATGTGGTACGGGAGCTGGAGGATAAGTATCCGCAGTTTGATTATATTGTGGTCAATGACGGCTCCAGAGACCGGACAGCAGCCATTTGCCGGGAAAATGGTTTCAACCTGCTGGATCTTCCGGTGAATCTGGGCCTTGCAGGCTGCTTTCAGGCAGGAATGAAATACGCTTACCATAAAGGATATGAATATGCCATCCAGTTTGATGGTGACGGGCAGCACCGGCCGGAGTTCATTGAGCCTATGATGGAAAAGATGAAAGAGGGCTATGAAATTGTCATCGGAAGCCGGTTTGTGAATGCGAAGAAGGACTGGTCCATGCGTATGCTGGGAAGCCGTCTGATTGAAATGGCCATCCGCCTGACAACGGGCGTGACAGTCAACGATCCGACCTCCGGCATGCGGATGTTCGATCGGGAGATGATCAAAGAATTTGCCCTGAACTTAAACTACGGACCGGAGCCGGATACCGTGTCTTACCTGTTAAAGCAGGGAGCAAGGGTGGCCGAGATTCCGGTGCACATCGCGGAGCGGGCCGGCGGCGAGAGCTATTTAAAGCCGATGGTGGCTGTGCGGTATATGGCGAGGATGCTGCTGTCGATTCTTCTGATCCAGAATTTCCGGAACAGTTCAGCCATGCGCCGTGACAGAAGCAGCCAGAGAATATAAACGTAACGGAGTACAATCACTATGAAACACTGGACGCACCTTCTTATGAAGACAGGGATGAGCCTGGAAAAAGAGAATATGATCTGGAATATGACAGGAAGCTTCTTCTATGCCTTTGCCAGCATGGTGCTTTCCTTTCTGGTATTGCGCATTGCGGGGGAGGAGCAGGGAGGAATCTTTTCCTTCGGGTTCAGTACCGTAGGGCAGCAGATGTTTCTTCTGGCCTACTTTGGAATCCGTCCGTTCCACATCACGGATGGGACAAACCAGTACCGGTTCGGGGATTACCTGCATCACCGGTATGTGACCTGCACCCTGGCACTGCTTCTCGGAGTCGGATATCTGGCGTGTATCGGTTATTCCTGGCAGAAGGCGCAGATCATTTTCCTGCTGATCGTCTACAAGGTGATCGACGGTTTTGCTGATGTGTATGAGTCGGAATTTCAGCGTCAGGGCTGCCTGTACCTGACCGGACGCTCCAATACATTCCGTACGATTTTGTCGGTGGGGGTATTTCTGGCCACGCTGGTTTCGGGGGCAGGACTGTTTGCCGCCTGCGCGGCAGCGGTTCTAGGACAGATTGCCGGTGTAGTACTGTTTGACATTGTGGTTTTAAGAGAACTGAAGCGGGTGGATTACGGATGGAGCGCAAAGCAGGGCGTTTCCTTAACGGCATCGTCTATTCTTTTGTTTGTATCGGTGTTTTTGGATTTTTATATTTTTTCCGCTGCAAAATATGCCATAGATGCCCATCTGGGCGATGCGGCCAGCGGCTATTTCAATGTGATCTTCATGCCGACCTCCGTCATCAATCTGGCGGCGGGCTTTGTCATCCGCCCGTTTCTGACGTATCTGACGGACTGCTGGAATGAACACCGGTTTTCTGATTTTAAAAAGAAGCTTCTTACCATCATGGCGGTGATCGGCGGCCTGACGGTGCTGGCGGTGGGAGGAACCGTGGTGCTTGGCAGACCGGTCCTGACACTTTTAGAGTGGCTGCTTGGCAAATCCTACAGCGGAACGCTGACGGCGCTGTGGCCGGCATTTATCATGATCGTGCTGGGCGGCGGCTTTTATGCAGTGCTGAATTTATATTATTATGCATTGGTGATCCTGCGCAGGCAGAAGCTGATTTTTGGCATTTACGCAGTACTGACTGTGCTTGCGGCCATTCTGGCACCGAGGCTTACGGTGGCGCTTGGAATCTTCGGCGCAGCGTTTGCCTATCTCATTTTGATGATCGTGATGGCAGCAGGCTTTGTGGGCGGTGCCTGGTTTGAGATACAAAAAGAAATACGGGAGGTGCGTCATGACAGTTGATGTTTTGATTCCGGTGTACAAGCCGGACCGGCGGTTTGCGAGACTGCTTCAGATGCTCAGGAAGCAGACGGTGCTACCGAACCGGATCATCATTATGAATACAGAAAAATCTTACTGGAACGCGGACGGATACCGGAATATCCCCGGTATGGAGGTCCATCATCTGACGAAGGAAGAGTTTGACCATGGCGGCACACGTAATCTGGCGGCGTGGTATTCCGAATCGGATATCATGATCTTCATGACGGATGATGCAGTCCCCCAGGATGAGCATCTGATCGAGAACCTGCTGAGGGGGCTGGAACAGAAGGGACCGGAGGGTGAGACCGTGGCGGTGGCTTACGCAAGGCAGCTTCCCGCAAAGGACTGCCGCACGATCGAGCGTTATACCCGCGCCTTTAACTACCCGGATAAGCCCATGGTCAAGACGAAAAAAAATCTGGAAACCATGGGGATCAAGACGTACTTTGCTTCCAATGTCTGCTGTGCGTACCGCAAGGACATTTTCCGGAAGCTGGAGGGCTTTGTGAACAGCACACTTTTTAATGAAGACATGATCTACGCGGCAACGGCCATGGATGCAGGTTACGCGGTGGCCTATGTGCCGGAGGCAAAGGTGGTTCATTCCCATAACCTGACATCCATGCAGCAGTTTCACAGGAACTTTGATCTGGCAGTATCCCAGGCAGAGCACCCGGAGATTTTTGCGGAGCTGAAATCCGAGGGCGAGGGCATCCGCCTGGTGAAGCAGACGGCAAAATATCTGCTGGCGCATTTCCGGGGCTTTCTGATCCCGGAGCTTGTGGTCAGCAGCGGCTGCAAATATCTCGGCTATAAGCTGGGAAAACAGTATGAGAAGCTTCCCAGGAAGATGATCCTCTGGTGCAGCATGAGTCCGCTTTACTGGGAAAAGAAATGGAGAAGAAAATCATGATGACCATAACCCTGCGAATTGCGCTGATCCTGGTGTCCCTTGGCACCTTTGCCATGATCATGCGCAAGATACGCCAGTCCCGGATGCAGATCGAGAGCGCGATCTTCTGGATCGTGCTGGCCCTGGTGCTGGTGGTATACAGCGTATTTCCGAAGGTGGCCGATGCCTGCGCCAGTCTTCTGGGAATCTACGCAACAACCAACTTTTTATTTTTGTTTGCGATCTTTGTGCTGATTTTAAAGGTGTTCTTTATGAGCATCCATATCTCCCAGCTGGAAAGCAAGATCAAGGAACTGGTACAGGCCATGGCGCTTGAGGAGAAAAAATATGAAGAAGAGAAGCACTAGCCTGATTGCCGGGATCCTGTGCCTGGCGGCTGCTGCGGCCTGGCACAGCCTGGATGTGCGCGCCGGGATCCATGAGACCGGTGCCTCCTGGCAGATGGGGCGGTATCTGCTGCTGATCGTGCTGGTTCTGGTACTGACCACGGTCTGCGGCTATTTCCTGCTTGAAAAGGCTGTCCCCTGCTCTCTGCCGAAGCTGGCAGTGCTTATGACGGGCGGTCTTGGCATCCTTTATCTCTTTGTTCTGCCGCCGCTTACGGCGCCGGATGAGATCAGCCACTATGTCAGCGCTTACCGGCTTTCTTCACAGATGACCGGGCAGCCCCAGCGGGACCGGTATGGCCGGGTGCTCTTGCGGGCGCAGGATGCCTGGATAGAAGACCTGAACGGGGATTTTGTGTATGAGCCGGATGAGGACGGCAATCTGCAGGTGACGGCTGAGAGCCGGAAACAGGCAGCGAAGCTGGGCGAAATGCTGGAGGAATCTACCTACGAGCTGTTTCACAGTCTGGGATTTAACGGACAGTATGCGCCGGAGCGCACCGCCGGGATCCGGACAATGGGAGCCTGTGTCAGTTCTACCTACCCGCCGGTTACCACCACGCCTCTTGCCTATGTGCCTCAGGCCATCGGCATCAGCCTGGCAAGACTTCTGGGCCTGAACACCGTCTGCCTGCTGTATTTCGGACGATTCTGCAACCTGCTCTTCTTTGTGGCCATGCTGTATTGGTCCATGAAGCGGATCCCCTTTGGAAAGGAAGTGCTTTTCGGTGTGGCCGTGCTTCCCATGACCCTGCATCTGGCGGCATCCTTTTCTTACGATGTGATGATCCTGGCCTGCATGTTTTTGCTGACGGCAGTCTGTCTGGATCTGGCCTATGAAAAGGCGCAGGTCCAGGTGCGGGATATTGTGCTGTTAGCAGTTCTGGCTGCTGTGGCCGGCCCCTGCAAGATGGTCTACGCACCGATGCTGGGCCTGTGTCTTTTGATCCCCATGCAGAAATTCGGCAAGCTGCGAAACTGGTTTATCAGTGCCTTTGCAGTGGGAATAGCCTGGGGCATGGCCATGTATCTGGTAAACAGCCAGGTTATTGCCACCTACGCAGCCGCTACGGAGGCTGACAGTTACGTGGCCTGGGCCGGGGAGGCAGGCTTTAGCATGAGCCTTCTCATCCACGATCCGGTGCTGCTGGTGCGGATGTTGTACCAGACACTGCTCTGGAATGCCAAGGACATGCATATCACCATGATTGGCGGATGGCTTGGCAATCTGGATCAGGTGCTGGATGTGCCGTACCTGGCGGTCTGGACGTTTACCCTGTGTCTGACCGGCCTGGCTTTAAAAATTCCGGGGGAGCAGCTTCGCATGAGCGGGCGGCACAGAGTCTGGACCGGATTTTTATGTGCGGCCTGCGCAGGTCTTACCATGCTGTCTATGCTGATTGCCTGGACACCGGTCAGTTCCCGGGTGATCCTGGGGGTTCAGGGGCGGTATTTCCTGCCATTTCTGCCGGTACTTTTATTGGCACTGAAAAATCAGACAGTGGTTTTGACAAAGGATAAAAACCGTAGTATATTGTATCTGATGTGCTGTCTGAATGGTTACGCCCTTGTGCGCCTGTTCAGCATCGTGTGCATCCGGCTTTAAATTTTATATGAAGGAAAAGTGAGGAAGAAAACAATGGGAAAGATCAAAGTGACATCCTGCGACATAGAGGGACTTTATGTGATCGAGCCAACCGTATTCAAGGATGAGCGCGGTTACTTTGTGGAGACTTACAACCAGAATGATTTCAAGGAGGCTGGACTGAACATGATATTTGTTCAGGACAATCAGTCCATGTCTGTAAAGGGAGTATTGCGCGGCCTGCATTTCCAGAAACAGTATCCGCAGGGTAAGCTGGTGCGTGCCATCCGAGGTGCGGTATTTGATGTGGCAGTAGACCTGCGTGCAGACTCCAAAACCTACGGCAAATGGTTCGGCGTAGAGCTGACTGCAGAGAATAAGAAACAGTTCTATATTCCGGAAGGCTTCGCCCATGGCTTTCTGGTCCTGTCTGATGAGGCTGAGTTTGCCTATAAGTGTACCGATTTCTATCATCCGGGCGATGAGGGCGGCCTGGCCTATAATGATCCGGAGATCGGCATTGACTGGCCGTTTGAGGAAGGCGTAGAGCTGATCATCTCCGAGAAAGACAAAAAGTGGAGTGGTCTGAAGGACACTTTCAAATTTAATGAGGAAAATTAACGTATGAATTATGTAATTTCTCTGATGAAAGAAATCGTCAGGAAACGAAAACTCATCTGGGATCTGGCAAAGGCAGATTTTCGAAAACGCTTCGTGGGCTCCTATTTCGGCATGGTCTGGATGCTGGTCCAGCCTATCGTTACGGTACTGATTTATTTCTTCATCTTCCAGGTGGGATTTAAGAGTGTGCCGCCGGTTCCGGGTGTCCCCTACGTGCTGTGGCTGATCCCGGGCATTGTACCGTGGTTTTTCTACAGTGAGGCATTAAACTGTGTGACCGGATGTCTGCAGGAGTACAGTTATCTGGTCAAGAAGGTTGTATTCCAGGTAGAGATCCTGCCCATCATCAAGCTGATCTCCTGCATGCTGGTGCATGCGTTTTTCGCCGGGATCATGCTGGCCGTGTTTTTGTGCTACGGACGTTTTCCCATGGCAACCTGGATCCAGATCCTGTATTACAGCTTTGCAGCTGCCATGCTGGCGCTGGCCTTTGGATATCTGACCTCTGCCATCAATGTCTTTTTTAAGGATATGGCGCAGATCGTTAGCATCTGCCTGCAGTTTGGCATGTGGCTGACTCCGATCATGTACCAGGAGACCATGTTTGCTGACAAGGCACCATGGTTTGTGACAATCCTGAAACTGAATCCGTTCTACTATGTGGTGGCAGGTTACCGGGACAGCATGCTGACCGGAAACTGGTTCTGGGAGCGGCCAAAGCTTGGCATCTACTTCTGGGTGGTGACTCTGGTGATCGGACTTCTGGGACTTCGGGTGTTTAAGCGGCTGCGCCCGCATTTTTCCGATGTATTGTAACAGGCGGATGAATCTGGTGTCCGGTTTTCGGATTGCAGACTGATAAAATGTGTGACAGACGAGGGGGAATCATATGACCGAGTTAGAATTTCGCAACAAAGTCACATGGTTCTCTTTTGCACTCAGTCTGCTGGTGATCTGGGTTCATTCCTACAACGCGGAGCTGTTTCTGGGATATCAGGCAGCCACCGGTATGGTCTATGTGCTGGAACACCGGATCGGAGACTGGCTCGGGCAGATTGCGGTGCCGGGCTTTTTCATGATCTCCGGTTACCGGTTTTACCGGGATTTTGACTGGGGAAAACTGAGAGGAAAATGGCAGCGACGTATTAAGAGTCTGCTGGTCCCCTATATCGTGTGGAATTTTCTGTATTACCTCAGCTATGTCATTGCCAGCCGTATTCCTGCGGTGGGGGATGTGGTAGGAAAGGGTGTTGTGGAATTTTCGCTTACGGCTGTGGTGGATGCCGTGGTGGCCCACACCTATAACAATGTATTCTGGTATTTATACCAGCTTCTGTGGCTGGTGCTGCTGGCTCCGGTGCTTTATCCGCTGTTAAAGCGGGTGTGGAGCGGCCTTTTGCTTCTGCTGTTTTTCTGGATCCTTGTGCAGGTAAAGCCAGATGGCTTTCCGGTGAATCCGGATGCGATGATCTATTATGGAAGCGGAGCCATGCTTGCGCTTTACTGCCGGGATACGGTGGAGGGCGCGGGAAATGGAAAACGTCTTGCAGCCGGGCTTTTCAGCCTCCTGGCAGCAGCGGCGATTTATTATATCGGGCTCTGGCGGGCCTGTGTTCCATCCTTTGTCCTTTGCCGGTTATGTGCGGTGACGGGATTTTGGCTGGTGCTTCCGGGCAAGTCTCTTCCGGAGGCAAAGGATTTTATGAAGCATAGCTTTTTCCTGTATGCGGTGCATTTTGCCCTTGTACGGCTGATCAACAAGGGAGCGGCCATGCTGATGGGCGGCGCAGTGCCGGAATGGTACGGTCCGTTTGGCCTGTTTCTGGTAATGCCGCTTCTGGTTCTTCTGATCAGCACAGTGATGGAAAAAACTCTGCGGCGGTATATGCCGGGACTTTGGAAGCTGCTGACCGGAGACCGCTGATGCAGGAAGTGTGTCAGCTGCAGAAAAAACAGCAAAAAGGTGAAAAGAAAAAGCGGGGGAGTCTGACAGAAAATAAAAGGAGAGGGATAATGATCAAAAATATCGTATTTGATATGGGAAAGGTCCTGATTTATTATGAGTCTATGCGGGCCTGCCGTCATTTTATAGACAATGAGGCTGACCAGAAGGCCGTCTGTGCGGCGGTGTTTGATTCGCCGGAGTGGGTCCTGTTAGATATGGGCGTGATTTCCGAAGAAGAGGGCTTCAGAAAAATGTGCGCCCGGCTGCCGGAGCGTCTTCATGAGGCAGCAAAGCAGTGCTTTGACAACTGGAACAAATACTGCATGTGGAAAAATGAAGAGATGGAAGCGCTGGTGCGGGAATTAAAGGCAAAGGGCTATGGCCTTTATGTCTGTTCCAACGCATCTATCCGCCTTCCATCCTGTTATAAGGCAGTCATTCCAGCAGTGGAATGCTTTGACGGACTGCTCTTTTCTGCGGAAGTGAAATGCATAAAGCCGCAGAAGGAGATGTATGAGCATTTCTTCAGACGGTTTGGATTAAAGCCGGAGGAGTGCTACTTTATTGATGACCTGCCGATGAATATTGAAGGAGCGAGGGCCTGCGGCATGGACGGTCACTGCTTCGCGGATGGAAGCGTAGAGAACTTGAGAAAGGATTTAGAGAAGGTATTATCATGAGCAAGGCAAATTTAAATTTTGATGAGATCAACAGGGAGCTGCTTTCGTTTCTGGATCACAGCCCGAGTGCGTTCCACGCAACCGCAAACATGTGCGAGATGTTAAAGGAGGCCGGCTGCACCCGTCTGTATGAGGGGGAGAAATGGAATCTGGAGGCCGGCTGCGGCTACTATGTTACCAGAAATGATTCTGCCCTGATCGCGTTTTTCATTCCGAAAAAAGATTTTACCGGTTTCCAGATCATGGCAAGCCACAGTGATTCTCCGGTCTTCAAGATCAAAGCCAATGCAGAGATCGAGGTGGAGAACCAGTATGTAAAGCTGAATGTGGAGAAATACGGCGGCATGATCTGCTCCACCTGGCTGGACCGTCCGCTTTCCGTAGCAGGCCGCGTGATCGTGCGCACCGCTGACGGCATCGCCACCAGGCTGGTAAATGCAGACCGTGATCTCATGATCATCCCGAATCTTGCTATCCACATGAACCGTCAGGTGAACGATGGATATGCGTTCAACCCGCAGAAAGATATGCTCCCGCTGTTCTGTGAGGCAGCAGAAAAGCAGGTGAAGGGCTGCTTTACCGAGCTGATCGCAAAAGAGGCCAGTGTGAAGGCAGAGGATATTCTGGATACAGACTTATTCTTATATAACCGCATGAGAGGTACCCTGCTGGGCGCGGATGGTGAGTTTCTGGCAAGCCCGCACTTAGACGATCTGCAGTGCGCCTTCTCTTCTCTGAAGGGATTTTTAGCAGCAGAGCCGAAGGACAGCGTAGCTGTTCACTGTGTATACGATAACGAGGAAGTGGGCAGCGGAACCAAGCAGGGCGCAGAATCCACCTTCTTAAAGGATGTCCTGCACCGCATCAATACCGGCATGGGACGCACGGAGGAGGAATATCTGACCGCGCTGGCATCCAGCTTCATGGTATCCGCAGACAATGCCCATGCCATCCATCCGAACCAGCCGGACAAGGCTGACCCGACTAGCCGCCCGTACTTAAACCAGGGCATTGTCATTAAGTACAGCGCAAACCAGAAGTACTGCACCGATGCCGTATCCGCAGCGGTATTCAAGACCATCTGCGAGAAGGCAGAGGTTCCGTACCAGGTATTTTTAAACCGCTCTGACATTCTGGGCGGCTCCACCCTGGGAAATATTTCCGGTACCCAGGTAGCGCTGAACACGGTAGATATCGGCCTGCCGCAGCTGGCCATGCATTCCAGCTATGAGACAGCAGGAAGCCGTGACACCGCATATCTTATTGAGGCCGCAAAGGTGCTCTTCTCCGGAAGCTTTGCCGGAAAGGGTGACGGCAGTTACAAAATTGGTTAATCAAAAAATTCATATATCAACAAAGGAGCTTCTATCATGACAAAGATCAGAACAAGATATGCACCGAGCCCGACCGGCCGTATGCATGTAGGCAACTTAAGAACCGCGCTGTACGCATACCTCATCGCGAAGCATGAGGGCGGCGATTTCCTTCTGCGTATTGAGGATACCGACCAGGAGCGTTATGTAGAGGGCGCTACCGAGATTATCTACCGTACCCTGGAGGAGACCGGACTCGTTCACGATGAAGGCCCGGACAAGGACGGAGGCTGCGGCCCGTATGTACAGAGTGAGCGCCAGAAAGCCGGCATTTATCTGGAATACGCAAAGAAGCTGGTAGAAAAAGGCGAGGCCTATTACTGCTTCTGTACCCAGGAGCGTTTAAACTCCTTAAAGAAGACCGTCAACGGAGAAGAGATCATGACCTATGACAAGCACTGCCTCCACTTAAGCAGGGAAGAGGTAGAGGCAAACCTGGCAGCAGGCATGCCGTATGTCATCCGTCAGAATAACCCGACTGAGGGAACCACTACCTTCCACGATGAGATTTACGGAGACATCACCGTAGACAACTCTGAGCTGGATGATATGGTCCTGATCAAGTCCGACGGCTACCCGACCTACAACTTTGCAAACGTAGTGGATGACCATTTAATGGGCATCACCCATGTGGTGCGCGGCAATGAGTATCTGTCCTCCTCTCCGAAGTATAACCGTCTGTATGACGCGTTCGGCTGGGAGATCCCGGTCTATGTACACTGCCCGCTGATCACCGATGAGTTCCACAAGAAGCTCTCCAAGAGAAGCGGTCATTCCTCCTTCGAGGATCTGATCGACCAGGGGTTTGTATCCGAGGCAGTTGTCAACTATGTGGCACTGCTGGGCTGGTCCCCGACCGATAACCAGGAGATCTTCTCTTTAGAGGAGCTGGTAAAGGCATTTGACTACCATAACATCAGCAAGTCTCCGGCTGTATTCGATATCACCAAGTTAAAATGGATGAACGGCGAGTACTTAAAGGCTATGGATGCAGACCGCTTCTATGAGCTGGCAGAACCGTACTTAAAGGCTACCATCACCAAAGAACTGGATCTGAAGAAGATCGCAGGCATGGTCAAGACCCGTATCGAGATCTTCCCGGACATTGCTGCACAGGTAGATTTCTTCCAGGAGCTGCCGGAATATGATGTGGCAATGTACACCCATAAGAAGATGAAGACCAATTCCGAGAATTCCCTTGAGGTATTAAAAGATGTGCTGCCGATCCTCGAAGCCCAGGAGGACTTCACCAACGACGCTCTTTACGCTGCATTATCTGCTTATGTATCTGAGAAAGGTTACAAGACCGGTTTTGTAATGTGGCCGATCCGTACCGCAGTATCCGGAAAGCAGATGACTCCGGCCGGCGCGACCGAGATCATGGAAGTACTTGGAAAGGATGAGTCTCTGGCGCGTATCCGCAAGGGTATTGAGCTGCTCGGAGCAGTGAACGCATAAGAAAGGAACCGCATACATGGCGTTTCATGAGGCACAGCTGCAGGCAATCCATCATCGGGAAGGCCCGATGATGGTGCTGGCAGGACCGGGATCAGGCAAAACGACCGTTATTACCCACAGGGTCAAGTATCTGGTGGAGCAGTGCGGAGTGGAGCCGGGCAGCATCCTGGTGATTACATTTACAAAAGCCGCTGCGCAGGAAATGAGGCAGCGATTTGAAAAGCTGATGGAGGGGCGCAGGCTCCCCGTCAGCTTTGGTACGTTTCACGCGGTATTTTTTTCTATTTTAAAGCGTGCCTACCGCTATGACGCATCTAACATTGCCCGGGAAGAGCAGCGCACCCGGATCATCCGGGAGCTGGTAGATAAACTCCGCATGGATGTGGAGGACGAGGCAGAATTTACGTCCCAGATCCTCACCGAGATCAGCCTGGTAAAGGGCGAGATGATGAATCTGGACTACTATTATTCCAAAAACTGTTCGGAGGAGCTGTTTAAGAAGCTGTACCAGGGCTATGAGAAGGCCATGATGGACAAAGGGCTTCTGGATTTTGACGATATGCTGGTACTCTGCTATGAGTTGTTTACCCAGCGAAAGGACATTCTGGCGGCGTGGCAGAACAAGTACCGGTATATTCTGATCGATGAATTTCAGGACATCAACCGGGTACAATATGAGATAGTCCGGATGTTGGCAGCGCCCGGGAATAATCTGTTTATTGTGGGCGATGATGACCAGTCCATCTACCGGTTCCGGGGCGCAAAGCCGGAGATCATGCTGGGCTTTGAGAAGGATTATCCCCAGGCCAGGAGGACACTTCTGGGGATAAACTATCGCTCTACTTCAAACATTGTGGATGACGCCGGAAAACTGATCCGACACAACAAGACCAGATTTGACAAGGAGATCCGGGCTGCGAGAGGTGCGGGAAAGCCGGTGGTTACCTCTGGCTTTGCCGATGCCCAGGCAGAGACCCGCAAGATCGTGAAGGAAATCCAGGATTATGTACAGATGGGATATCCATATTCGGATATTGCGGTGCTCTACCGCACCAATCTGGAACCGCGGCTTCTCATGGAGCGGCTGATGGAATACAACATTCCGTTTCAGATGCGGGATGCCCTGCCAAACATTTACGAGCACTGGATCACCCAGGATCTTCTGACCTACATCCGCATGGCGGCAGATCCGCTGGCGGAACAGCACCAGGCCAAGCGGGCCGATGCCCTGCGCATCATCAACCGGCCGAAGCGTTACATCAGCCGGGAAGCGCTGGACGGAGCCGTCATTTCCTGGGACAGTGTGAAATCCTGGTACAGGGCGAAGGACTGGATGGTGGAGCGGATCGAGGATCTGGAGTATGATCTGAAAATCTTAAAGAAGTTGGCGCCGGTGGCGGCAGTGAATTATATCCGCAAGGCCATCGGCTATGATGAATATCTGACAGATTATGCGGAATACCGGCGCATGAAGCCGGAAGAGCTGTTTGAACTGGCAGACCAGATCCAGGAGAGCGCATCCGGCTATAAGACTATGGAGGCCTGGCTTCTCCACATGGAGGAGTACGGCGAGCAGCTAAAGCAGCAGGCCCAGAACCTGGGCGAACGGGATTTGAACTGTGTGGCACTCATGACGATGCACAGCTCCAAGGGCCTGGAGTTTCCGGTGGTCTACATCATGGACGCCAATGAGCGGGTAACGCCCCATCATAAGGCCGTGCTGGTGGCAGACTTAGAGGAGGAACGTCGCATGTTTTATGTGGCCATGACCCGGGCCAAAGACCGTCTCCATGTCTATTACACGAAGGAACGGTACGGAAAGCCCCAGGAGCGGTCAAGATTCATTGATGAATACCTGTATTCCGATGGCGCACCGCCCGGGGAGTTCAGGCCTGGGCCGCAGCAGAATGGAACTGCGGGAAGCTATAACAGAAAGGCGGTGCGGTGATGGAGAAAAACAGACAGGGTCTGCTTCACATTTATTGCGGTGACGGCAAGGGAAAAACCTCCGCAGCCGTGGGAATGGCGGTCCGTGCAGCAGGCTGTGGCATGAAAGTCCTGGTGATACGTTTTCTGAAGACCGAAAACTCCGGGGAAGTGGAAGTGCTCCGAAGCATTCCCGGCATTACCGTAACCCCCTGTGACCGCACCTTCGGCTTCGTGTTTCGCATGACCGACGAACAGAAGCAGGAGGCCGCCCTCTATTATCAGAGCCGGTTTGAGGCCGCAGCGGAAGAAGCTGTGCAGGGACAGTACGACCTGCTGATCCTGGATGAGATTCTGGCCTCCTGCAATTACGGTATGGTGCGGGAAACGTCGGTTGTAGAATTTCTGCAGAACAGGCCTGAAAAGCTGGAGGTTGTGCTGACCGGGCGGAATCCGTCAGAGACATTTCTGGAACTGGCAGACTATGTATCTGAAATCTGTATGCGCAGGCACCCCTATGAGAAAGGAATTCCGGCCCGCAGGGGAATCGAATTTTAGTTATTGCTTTTGCGTCAGCTATCTGATAAAGTGGAGAGGTAATATGTTTACCAGACGAAACCATTGAAAACCAATTTTAAAAGTGAGGTACATTTTTATGGCAAAGAACCAGAACGAAGAGATGGATTTAGAGCAGGAGGAGATGACTGTTACCCTGACCTTAGATGACGGCAGCGAGGTAGAGTGCGTTGTGCTCACCATCTTTGAGGCAGGCGACCGTGACTATATCGCACTGCTCCCGACCGAGGGTGCAGAGGCAGACGAGGGCGAGGTATACTTATATCGCTACGAGGAAGACGCAGACGGCAATCCGAGCCTGGACAACATTGAGGACGATGACGAGTACGAGGTAGTTGCAGACGCATTCGATGAGCTTCTGGACGACCAGGAGTTTGATGAGATCGTAGGAGAAGACGAGCTCGACTAAAAATTTAAATCATGTTCATGAAAGGTCCGAAGCAGGCCGGGGCGGTATCCCGCTGCGCAAAATAGAAGTGCCGTGTTCGGACGATGTGGCTGACAGCCGTTTGCGGACAGTCGGACTGACCGTCCGCCTCCCGAAAACGTCAGTCGCTAGCCGGACACATTGCACTTCTATTTATGCTGCGCAGGATACCACCCCGTCCTGCTTCTGCTTTCCTGGCTATTCTACTACAATAAAAGACACAATCGGAGCGGTACTGATAAAGCTGAAATTTCAGGCTTTTATCAATATCGTTCTGGCTGTGTCTATCTTTTCTTAGTGAGGCCAATACAGTAGAAGCCGGTTATCCCGGGATTCCGCGGAGCATAAATATGGGTATACGTGTCCGGCTATGCAGCGACTGGTGTTTGAAGTAGGCGGACATCTTGTCCGACTATCCGCAAACATCTGTCAGCTGCATCGTCCGAACACAATATCCATATTTTGCGCAGCGGTATGCCGGAATAACCGGCTTCGGACCTATATTGGTATTACTTTCAAATTGTTATTCCCCTGTAAAAAGTTTCATAAAATGTAAAAAATGTCAGAAGACGGCAGGATGAGTCAGAATGCTGTCTGCATATTTACTTCCGGCTGACGGTTTGTTATGCTCTATTTATCATTAAAATGATTTTGCGCGCAAATATAATGAAATGGAGGGTAAAATGAAAACATTTATACAAAAGCTGGGAAAATCTTTGATGGGGCCATTATCCATTATTGTAGCAGCCGGTTTATTATTAGGACTTGCATCAACACTGCAGAATCCGAATGTATTTGGTAATGTACTTCAGGATGTAGCGTTTGTAAACAATTTTGTCAGTCTTGTAAATGCGCTGGCAGGCGCCTTGTTTGGTCTTCTTCCGATTCTGTTCTGTATGTCTGTGGCACAGGGTATGTCAAGGGAAGACCGTGAAGTGGCAACATTTGCATCCATCATTGGCTTTGCACTGTTTCATACCACAATCCGCTTCTTCTTAAGCCTGAAAGGAATTACAGCAGATACAGTCAGCATTGACTATCTGATGGGACAGGGGTATTCCTTGCTGGAGGCAACACAGCAGAACGCGGCCTATGACACGGTTATGGGTATCTTTACCTACCGTATGAGCATCTTTGGCGGTATCATTGTTGGTCTCTGGACCGCAATGATCCACAACCGTTTCCATGAGACACAGCTTCCGGTAGCATTCAGCTTCTTCAGCGGCAAGCGTTTCGTTCCGATCATGATGGTTGTGACGATTCCGTTCTTAGGCCTGCTTATGTTCTTTGTATGGCCGGTATTTAACGTAATCATCAATGGTTTCGGTCATCTTCTTGCATCTGCGGGAGCATTTGGCACATTTATTTACGGATTCCTGGAGCGTCTGCTGATCCCGACCGGACTGCATCACATTTTGAACCAGCTGATCCGTTTCACTCCGATCGGAGGAACCGCAGAGATCGACGGCCAGCAGGTATCCGGCGCACTGAATATCTTCAATACTCTGCTGATGCAGCAGAATCCGGATATGGATGTTATGCGTCAGGCAACCCGTTTCCTGACACAGGGAACTCATCCGTTCATGGTATTTGGTCTTCCGGCAGCATGCTACGCAATGTATAAAACTGCATATCCGCAGAATCGTGAAAAAGCAAAAGGTATTTTACTGGCAGCTGGCCTGACCAGTTTCTTTACCGGCATCACCGAGCCGATTGAGTTTTCCTTTATCTTTATTTCGCCGCTTTTATGGGTCTTCCATGCATTTATGGCAGGTACGTCTTTCCTGATCAACACCTTCCTGGGTGTCTGCATCGGTAACGCAGGCGGCGGCCTGGTTGACCTCATGCTGTTTGGTGTGCTTCGCGGACCGCAGACCAAATGGATCCTGAATGTGGCAGTAGGACTGGTTTACGCGGTGATCTACTACAATGTATTTAAGTGGGCGATTGTGAAGTTTAATATCAAGACTCCGGGCCGCGAGGACGAGTCGGATGCAGTGGACTATAATGAAGAGATTACCGAACTTGGCGCTGCAATCATGGAAGCACTTGGCGGAAAAGAAAATATTGTTGAGATCGATAACTGTATTTCCCGTCTCAGACTGATTCTGAAGGATTCCGCGAAAGTCAATGAAAAGGCATTAAAGGCAACCGGTTCACTTGGACTGATCCGCATCAATGAGGAGAATGTCCAGGTTGTATACGGCGCAAAGGTTGAGAAGGCAGCAGCAGAACTGAAGCGTGCTGTGAAAAAAGCAGGGGGCAGTGCGGCAGAAAAGCACGCAGGCTTTGAGGCTCCGGTAGCAGGAACCCTGATTCCGATCACGGAAGTGAAAGACACCGCATTTTCCCAGAAGATGGTAGGGGATGGATTTGCCATCATTCCGGAAAGTGATACCGTATACGCACCGTGGAGCGGAACAGTTGCAGCCTGCTTTGAAACAAATCATGCAGTCGGCATCGTAACAGAAAACGGAGATGAAGTGCTGATCCATATTGGCATTGACACCGTGAAGCTGAAAGGGGAAGGCTTTAAGGCCTTTGTAAAACAGGGACAGAAAGTAAAACAGGGAGAAAAGCTGATTACATTTGACCGGGAACTGATCCAGTCAAAAGGATTTGATCCAGTGGTAATCCTGATCTTCCCGAATAAAGCTGTGAATGTAAATGCAGCACATCAGAATCTTAAGGAACATCAGGGAATTGATGTAAAAATCAACTAAAAGCCATACAGGGAGAAGAGAAAATATGAAAACAAATAAGGCGAGAATACAGCATGACCTGGAGGTACTGGCAACCTATACTTCCACACCGGGACATGGTGTGACACGGTCTTCTTATTCCAAAGAAGATAAGATGGCCAAGGAATATCTCAAGGAAGAAATGAAAAAACTGGGGCTTCAGATTTATGAGGACGGATTTGGAACGCTGTTCGGAAGAAAAGAGGGAAAGCTAAAAGACGCGCCGGTTGTCATGTTTGGATCCCACTATGATTCCGTGGTAAACGGAGGCGCTTTTGACGGTGCGGCAGGCAGTGTTGCAGCACTGGAAACGATGAGGGTGCTCCATGAATGCGGATATGAAAATGATTATCCGCTGGAGCTGATCCTGATGAATGCAGAGGAGGGGGCCACCTTTGGCCCCTGCACCGGAGTTTCCAATTCACGCGCGATGGTGGGCACCATGACGATGGGAGAGCTGGAGACGGTGAAGAACCGCTTTGGACAGACAAAGCTGGAGGCCATGAAGGAGTACGGACTGGTTCCGGATCTGGAATCTGCAAAGCGTGCGCCTGAATCCATCAAAAATTTTGTGGAAATGCATGTGGAACAGGGACCGGTTCTGGACCGCGAAAATATGGAGATCGGCCTGATCAAATACTTGGCCGGAATCGGACGCTATACGATCCGTTTCCACGGGCAGACTGCGGATTCTACCGCTCCGATGGACAACCGGAAGGATGCACTGGTTGCAGCAGCCCGTTTTATCACCATGTTTGATGAGCAGATCAGGGCTCTTGGACCGGATGTGACCGGTATGGTGGGCAAGCTGGATATCACGCCGAACTCCAATCAGTTTGTACCGGAGTTGGTGGAAGGAAAGATTGAGATTCGCACATTCTCCAAAGAATGCATTGAGAAGACGGATTTCAAACATATGATTCAGGAGCTTCTGGACCAGGTTGCAAAGCAGTATGGCATTACCTGTGATCTGGAAGAAATTCGGCGGATCAATTATCCGAATCCGACGGGGCCGAGTGTTATGTGCTGGGAAAATGTAAAGAAAATGGAAACCATCTGTGATGAGCTGGGTTACAGCCACTGCATCATCAACAATGGAACCGGACATGATTCCATGATCATGACAGACTTCGCGGATACGAATATGATCTACGTTCCAAGCCGGAATGGCGGCGTTTCACACTGTCCGGAGGAATGGAGTGAATACGAAGATGTGAAGAAAGGCGCTGATGTTCTGCTGAATCTGATCATGGAACTGGGCAAAGAGGAAGAAAAATGAGAGAAGCTGGACAGATTTGCTATGGAACCGTGACACCTCCTGAACCGGATTGTACCGGAGTCCCGGTTCTGATCAGCGATGAGGTCATGGAGAAGCGCTGCGCGGCAGTGATGGCACGCATGGAAGAAGAAAACCTGGATTCCCTGGTGGTTTACGGGGATCTGGAACATGGGCAGAATTTTGCCTATCTTACGGGATTCCTTCCAAGATTTGAGGAGGCGCTGCTGGTTTTGAACAGAAACGGGCATCATACCATGCTGATGGGCAATGAAAACCTGAATAAAGTATCCTGCGCCAGGATCAAAGCCCAGGCTGTTCATGTTCCGTTTTTTTCCCTGCCCAATCAGCCGATGATCGGCGAATGCAGTCTCACGGACTGTTTTCAGAAGGCCGGACTGAAAAGCGGAAGCCGGATCGGAATTGCCGGATGGAAGCATTTTACCAGCCGGATTCTGGATAACCGGCAGTTGTTTGATGTGCCGTTCTATATTGTGGAGGCAGTTCGGGAAATCGCGGGAACGGATGGAACCGTGGGGAATGCAGCAGATGTTTTTATTGGAAATAAGGGTGTGCGATGCATCAATACAGCCAATGAACTGGCCCATTATGAGTTTGGCGCGGCGCTGGCTTCAGACTGCATATTAAAAGCAATGGATCATCTGGACATTGGAGTAAAGGAAACAGAACTCGGGGCAGACCTGCAGGCGCTGGGTCAGAAAAACAGTGTAGTGACCATTGCCGCGGCAGGAAAACGATTTGAGAAAGCAAACCTTTATCCTATGGACAAAGAAGTGAAGCCGGGGGATCCCATCAGCCTGACAGTCGGATATCGCGGAGGACTTTCCTCCCGCTGCGGTTATGCGGTTCGCAGTGCACAGGAACTGCCGGAAGAGTCGAGGGATTATCTGGAACAGGTAGTAAAGCCATATTATCATGCGATGGTGATCTGGCTGGAGGAAATACGCTGCGGAATGAGCGGCGGGGAACTGTATGACCTGATTGAGCAGGTGCTGCCGAAAGAGAAATACCGTTGGTCACTTTGTCCGGGACATCTGACGGCAGATGAAGAATGGATGTCCTCTCCGGTTTATGAGGCGAGTGAGGAAATCCTGGAAAGCGGAATGATGCTGCAGACGGATATCATTCCATCGGTTCCCGGCTATGCGGGAACCAGCGCGGAAAGTACAATCGCGCTGGCAGATGAATCCCTGCGCATGGAAATCCGGAAAGAAGAGCCGGAACTCTGGGCACGGATTGAGAAACGCAGAAACTATCTGGAACAGGTACTGGGAATCCAGCTGCATCCGGACGTACTGCCGATGTGTTCCACAGTCGCGTATCTGCGCCCGTTCCTGTTAGAAAAGGGCAAGGCTATGCATGTGAAGAATCTTCCGGCTGATTCAGATAATTGATATACTGATCGTACAGCAGGTGAAGAACCAGGTGCAGGGTCAGATAGGAAGAACGGTTGATGTTCATCTCCTTATTGACAGCTGTACTTTGGTAATAGAGATTGTAGGCAGAAATCTCAGCCAGCTCATTGTTGGACATGGTTGTGACAGAAACCAGCGGAATCTTCATGAGACTGAGATTCAGCAGGGTCTCGCGGTATTTTTCGATATTGCCGGACCAGGATGCAACAAATAAAAGGTCATCCGGCCGCATGTACTTTTTAACGATTTTCAACTCGGTGTGAGTCGGAATAATCACGATATTTTTATTTACATTCAAGAAACAACGGGCCAGTTCCTGGAGCATCAGGCGCTGGCCCTGTCCTGTTCCATAGGCATAAATCCGGCTGGACTGTTCGATCAGCCGGCAGATATCCAGAACCTGACTGTTCTGGAGGAAGAGTTTCGTTGTCTGCGAGATATCCTGATTCAGAATCTCAATCAGGTTCAGAACTTCTGCATTCTCTGCGGAATCAGAACGCAGAAAATATTTGAATTCGCTGTAGCCGCTGAAGTTCAGCTTTTGCGCTGTGCGAAGGATGGTTGCGGTGGAAACACTGCAATGTTTGGCCAGATCCGCAATATTCATTTTTTTGCATGATTCCAGATTGGCCTGAACAAACTGCAGAATATGTTGGTCCACTGTATTCAGTTTTTCATAGTTTTCGTTGATGACTCGATCAAGCTGAATTCCCATAATATTCCCCCGTCTTCGTAATATGAAAGATTATAACACAGAATACCAGGAATTGAAAGAAAATCGTCAGATAATCGCCCGGCAAATTCGTTGACAAATGCCATTGGAAAAAGGTATCATAAGCTATAGCAGTAAGAGTGTTCTGACGGAAAAAGGAGAATGATCGTTATGAAGAAAAATATGTTTAAGGTTATGGCGCTGAGCCTGGCGATGGCTACGTTATCTACCACTGCGGCTTTTGCGGCAGGCTGGGGCAAGGTTGGCAGTGAGTGGTATTATTACCAGGAGGACGGAACCGTGGCAAGAAATACCTGGATCAACACTCTGGTCAGCAACGATGAATCCGGCGAACTTACCTATCAGGTAGGCAATAAGGATTTTGCGACCGAAGAGGGCAAGACCATCGCTGCGTCCTACTGGGTACAGGGAAATGGCACTATGGCTGCCAGCTGCTGGGTAGCAGACGGAGATGCATGGTATCGTGTGGATGCAAAGGGTCTGATCCTGAAAGACCAGGTTTATAATGAGAACAAGGATATGTACTATCTGGGCAAGGATGGCAGAATGGTGACCAATTCCTGGTATCAGAATGAGGAAGGCAAGTGGTATTACTTTGCCGAGAATGGCAAGGCAGTTAAAAACGGCTGGAAGACCATTGATGACGCAGAGTATTACTTCTTAAAGAGCGGCACTATGGCAACGGATGTAAATATTCCGGGCGGCGGACATGTCGGAGCAGACGGAAAGCGTGACCGCTAAAGAAAGGACAGATGCGTCAATTACCCACCACTTAACCTAACGGCTTGAAGTGGGGGCTT
>OGFR01000264.1_pt1 | contig 50245 bp, 48 predicted proteins | sample 1571001 | NCBI WGS metagenome assembly OGFR01 (sample SAMEA2582064, study PRJEB24529) | metagenome | biome: Human gut stool | place: China | collected 2011 | reverse complement strand
CTTGCGGATTCCGCATAAGGGCAAAAATAAGGGAAAATACATATCATTTCACTATTTAATGGGCTGAAAAGCCTGTAAAATAAGGAAAGTTCAGGAAATCTCTCCACAAATTCCGATTTGCAAAAAGCATTCTTTTTTACATAGGCACAGTATACCATAATCCCTGTGCCTATGCGATAACATTTACTGCTTCTTCCGATATGAACTCATCCTCTCCACAGTAACCTCCGGATAGAAGTAAGTAAGAATCGTTGCTTTCGGAACTCCTGCAGCCAATGCTTTTTTCACCTCTTCCTTCTGCTCCGGCGTATATGACCAGTGCAGCATTCTGTTTGTGATAGTATCTTCCCACTTAGGCTTTTCCCTCTCAGGATTCCTTACAGGCTTAGCAACAGTACTTCCATTAGATGCATTGGCACTGTCAGCAGCATCAGACTTCTGTGATTCATCAACATACTCAAGCTCATTTGCCTGTTCTCTGTCTATCTTTGCTTTCTGCTCTGCTTCATCCTGCATGGAGAATCTTCTGCTTAATTCCGCATCACCAAGCATCATAAACTGCTCATAGGTAAGAGTGTCTATATACACATTCTCGCCCTTATCCTTCAGTTTTTCATAATACTTAACTGCCTTGTCTGAAAGAATCTCAAATGGTGGACCGATGAGATTATCTGCTCCCCTTATCTGATGAACATAAGGCTCTCCCTTGCCATCTGCTGTCTGGTTAAACATCGGATGATTGAATGGTATGAACTTATTGTCCATGATTGGATCAAAGCCACGGATAAAGATAATGCACTTCTTGTTATCCAGCTTTCTGACTTCATCGGGTGTAAACAGTTCTTTGCCACATTGTCAAGTGATGAATTCAAGAAAACGGCAGCCGCAAAGAAAAATCTTTGTGGCTGCCGTTCTAATTGGCGGCTTGAAGCAAAAAAATCCCCGGTTGTACCAGGGAAATAAAAACTTTAGTATAGCCTAAAAGAGAAAGCTAGCGCCTTGAGGCGCGGCCAAGTAGAGTGGGCTTAAAGCCTGCGTCCCGAGCCACCCGTTTTACGGGTGGCAGCGACTCCTTGTCTGTTTATCTTATACTTGTCAATTTATATTATCCAATAATGTGAATTATAATATGACAGTACGGATGCATATTATAGAAACATAACTTTGAAAGAATCAAGCATAACCTGTGGAGTGACTCTTCAACGGATAAACTATTTTCACTTCATACAGTTCCGACATATGGAATAAGGAACACCAATCGCCCTCAATACAACTTTCTTTCTATTAGTTAAAAATGCACATAATCAAAAAAGAAAATCGACTTATTTTAGACAAATTCATTGACAAGTTCTGCTTTAGGTGATAAAATAAAAGTGAAAAGTCGAAATTTATATTGTTGGGAGGTAAGACCGATGATTTGTTTTAAGGTTAAGTTGCCTAACTTAATAATGGAGCATTTTTACCGACGCTGCCAGCTTTGGAGGCTTAGAATTAAAATTGTTTCTATTTGCGCATAAGTTAGGCATGATTATTTGTCTACTTATGCGCTTTTTTATTTGAATTTTCAGTATTAGCAGAAAGGAAGTGTTATACATAGATAACATATGGCTTATCCTTTTGCTTCTATTAAGTTTTTTTATGATTTTTAAGCCGGAACTTTTATGGAAAATTGAACACTTCTTTTCTGTAAAAGGCGGTGAACCTACAGATTTATATCTTGGTTTGATGCGGGTTGCTGGAGTATTCTTTTTTATTGCATCCATCATTTGCATTATTGTTTTGGTTTTATAAGAGAAGGGGGGCTTTTAATGAAAAAGCTAACACGTAAGATTGTTGCACTTACTCTTTCCTTGGTTATGTGCATAAGTTTTTCTAACACTACTTTTGCTTATGCCGACAACGAGAATATCAGTTCTTCTGCTGAAGCAAGCAAAGTGAATTGGTGGAAGATTGGCTGGATTATCCTTTCAGATTATGTGGAAAAGCTTATCGATCTCGATGGACAGAGTGAAAAGGATAGTAGTTGGGCCTATCTTGTTTCACCTAGCATAGAATATAACACGGGTGATATGGGGCCTGAGGTTTATTTTCGTCCAGAAGTAGATAACAGCGTTGGTTCTATCCGTATGCATGGACATAGGATTATCTTTGTCGATATTTTTACACAGATTGCACTCATCTTGTCAGATGCCTCTGGTGATACGGTAAGTCAAGCAACTACTGGTACAAATCAGTATATGTTTTATACAAAGAAAGCAGGAGACAGTTCTGGTACATGGAAAGCACAGTTTGTTTCAACTGAGACATACAAATGGCAGTTGTATTATGCCCATTATTACAATGCCAATGCTCGTTCAAGTGTTCCTATGACGGAAGATGGATTTTACTTTGGGGATAATAACAGAGTTTATCAATTCTCTGTTGCAGAATCTTACAGACTTAATTCTCTTCCTCCAGAGGTTGTTGATATGACACAACTTAATGCTCAATTTATTAATCCTGCTGATGGAAAAACTGTAGATTATCTCAAAGACTTTAATGCTGGAGATCAAGTTCATTTCTCTGATATAATTATTGACATTAGTTATGATGCGACTGAGGATGCGACTACATTTTATTTTACCGAGGATACTTATGAGGAAAACATAGGATGGAAATTTGCAGGAAATCTTCTTGACCAATATTCCGCTGGTGATGTTCTGAATCTAACTTTTGATGTGTTGAATGTCGGAAACTATCAGGGCATTACTTTTGAAAGCCTCGACTACTTTGAAGCAGCTTACGCGCATAATAACGGTGCCGCTTATCCCAATATTCAAGATTACCAATAATTTGATTTTGACATAAGGACTTATAGAAGAGGGCGTGTTGCGGATAATTTTCTGCAACGCGCCCTTTTTAGTATGCTTTAGCAAAATAAAGTTATCCCTTTTACTCTGGCCAAAGGAATAACTTTATTGCCTGATAGCATTAAAAGAAAATTGTTGTATCACTTTTGATATAAATTAAAAGTATTTAGCGTCTAAATTCTACCTTGACATTTCCCCAACAAAATTGTAAATAATCTTAACCTCCTGTGTCCTCTGACCATCAATCTTCTTGATTTCTCCAATCAGAATCCGGCTAATGAGCCGGTTCAGCACCGCCTCGTCCAGTTCCTCGATGGCGGCATAGCGCCGGATTTCCTTGATAAAAGTGCGGACTTCGCTTTCTTGCGCATCGGCACGACCTTGCATCATTGCCAGGTCATGCAGGCGTTTCTGGTTGGATTCCTGCTCCTGTTCCAGCGCCGCCGTCAGCTTCACAAACCGCTGCTCGGTCAGGATGCCTTTGGCCTTATCGGTGTACAGGCTCAGGAACATCCCGTCAATTTCCTGATTTCGGGCTTCCAGCCGCAGGCGTTCCTTTTCTGTCTGGGAGGCGTCCACCAGATACCGGTGCTCCATCCGGCGGCTGAGCCGCTGGTAGAACGCATCGGCATCCTTCATAGCCTGCGCCGCCAGTTCCTGAATGTCTTTCAGCACCAGATTGTATAAATCCCTGGCCTCGATCTTGTGGCTGGAACAGACCTTGCAGCCCATGCGGTTGTAGGTCTGGCAGATATAGTACGCCTTGTCAATCGGCTCCCGCATTTCGCCGGTGAAGCGGTTCTTCCCGGTTCGGCCCACTTTCTCATACCGCACCTGCATGGACTTCCCGCAGGTGGCGCAGTAGACCAGACCGTGGAACAGATTATAAAAGGGGCAGGAATTCCCCTGAATGGTCGGCCTGCGGTCAATGAGTTCCTGCACCTGTTCCCATTCCTCCGGCGTCACAATGGCCTCATGGCAGCCCTCGATCACTTCCCACTGGTCACGGGGAATAATGTCATAGGTGTTGGAGCGGATGCCTTTCTGATGCGTCCGAAAGACCAAATGTGCGCCCTTATAGAATGGATTTCTCAGGATGTGACTGATTCTGGCTCCGCCCCAGAAATAATAGTTGGCGTCAAACTCCGTGTTGGCTTTGACATGGGTGATTGGGATTTTTTCTTCCATCAGACGTTTGGAAATCCTCATGCAGCCCAGCCCGTCAAGGGCATAGTCATAGATTTTGCGGATGATTGGCGCTGTCTCAGGGTCAATGATGAGATGCCCCTTGTCCTCCGGGTCACGCATCAGGCCGAAGGGCGGCGTCCCTCCGCAGAACTTCCCCTGCCGGGAGCGGGTGGTGATGCCTGCCAGCACCTTTTTAGAAATATCCCGGCTGTACATATCGTTCAGGATATTCTTAAAGGGCGTAATGTCCATCTCCTGACGGGTCAGGCTGTCCACGCCGTCCGTGATGGCGATATAGCGTACATTGTGTTTGGGGAAAAAGATTTCGATATAGCTGCCAGCTTCAATATAGTTCCTACCAAGCCTGGATAGGTCTTTGGTGATGACGCAGCCGATCTTCCCCGCCTCAATGTCAGCGATCATGCGCTGGAAGGCAGGGCGGTTGAAGTTGCGGCCCGTATAGCCGTCATCCACATAATACTCATACTGGAACATTCCATGCTTTTCAGCAAAGTCCCGAAGCATGATTTTCTGGTTGCTGATGCTCATACTCTCGTTGTCGCCGCCGTCATCCAGAGAGATGCGGCAGTAGAGAGCGGTGATTTTCTCATAGACTTGTTTTTTCCTGCTCATAGCGTTCTCCTTCTATGAACAGGGACACGATACCATTATAGTACCATGTCCCTGCCCCTGAATCAACCGTTTTTACGCAGCGTTTTCGGCCATTTCCCGCTGTTCCAGCCATTCCTCGAAGTGTTCGCAGGTCTGACGCTCGATCAGCTGCTCAAAGGCTTCCCGCATGGACTTCTCCCCGGAGAACTCCCGCACCACCACAAAACGGACTTTATTTTTCTGCTGTTTGCTTTTTTCCATAGGCTACCTCCATAGAGTAGCAGGCCAGACGGCAGCACTGGCAACGAAGTCCGGCAACGAACCTCTGAAAACCTGTAAACTACCGTCTGACCTGCAAATCTTACTTTATCAATTTTCTTGAAAAATCTCGTTGTTTTCGTTGCCGGAGATAGAGATAGATATTAGAAAATACCTTATTTACAGGCTTTTTCCGTATCCAGACCGGAGAATCCCCGGCAACAAACCCGGCAACCAAGTGGCAACCATCCCGGCAACAGACCGCTAATTTTATGCGATCCACTCCTTCGGCAGTTCCAGCTGGCAGCATTCTTCCTCGGTCAGCTCCACAAATCCATCTTCGTTGCCGGGCAGTTCGTTGCCGGAAACGTCCCGTTCCCAGCCCCTCTGCCTGCCATATCCGGTGAACATCCGGGGATTGGAGAATGGTTTCCAGCCCGTCACCACCGTGTTCATGATCTCGTTGATATTGTGCAGCTGCCACCGCTTCGGCTCATCGTAGGTGTGGCCCAGCGCCTCCTTGAACAGCTGTTTGGAGCAGACCATGCTGCCGGTGTAGTGTTCCAGAAAGCCCTGTATCTGTCCGGCCTCGGTGTCCTCCGGCATGAAATCCTTCTGCACCTCCACCAGCTGGCGCTGGATGGACTTGCTGAACTTCATAGAGTAGTGGCCGCTGCGGTAAATCGTCATGGCCTCCGCCCAGACCTGTAAAAGATAGGCTCTGGAGGCGTCCTCGTCCTCCAAAATGTGAACCTCTGCATTCTCCGGGTAAATCATGATCGGCAAAAAGCGCCGATTTCCGGCCCGGTCAAGGGGCAGGAAGTCCAGTGTGTTGGACGAACCGCCGAACACACACTGCCGCAGCCGGTCTTTGGGCTGGGCCTCGTAGGGCGTCCGGTAGGTTTCCTTCTGGCGGCTGATAAAGGAGCGGATTTCTTCAATGCTTTTGGCGCTGCTGGTAGCCAGCATCTCCGACATTTCGATAATCCAGTGTCCTTGCAGCTTCAGATACACCCTGTCATCGTCCAGTTTTTTCAGGTCGTCACTGAACCACTCGTCCCGGATCGCCAGCAAGCGGAAGAAGCTGGACTTGCCAGCCCCCTGACCGCCCACCAGACAGAGCATTTCCTCATATTTGGAGCCGGGGCGGAATACCCGCCGGATAGCCCCCAGCAAAAAGTGTTTCAGCATTTCCTCCACATAGTCGCTCTCGTCCGCACCTAAGAAATGATGGAGACAGGAGCGGATGCGGGGCGTCCCGTCCCAGACAAGGCCGTTTAGCACGTCCTGTATGGGATGGTAGCAGTTCTCATTCGCCACGATGGAGAGCGCCGCCGTCATCTTTTTCTCACTGGTCAGGCCATAGGTCTGCTCAAAATAGAGAAGCAGATATTTCACGTCCGTATCCGTCAGGGCACTGGTATTCCTGCGCCAGCCTAAATCCTGTACAATGTCCACCCGGTCAGTCAAAAGGTTCAGGCGGATCGCCCCACGCAGGAGAGGGTCATGGCAGAACACCGTCCGGCAGTTGCCGATGGTGTTGGCGGGCTGGCCCTTCTCGGTGACGGACAGGCTTTCCCGCACCTCATCAACGCTCCGCTCCGGCGCTAAGGCTTCGGCTGCGCTCATGGCGGCCTGCCGGGTGGCTAGCGGTAAACTCTGATATTCGCTGCTCAATCTTCCTCACCTCTTTTCCATACTCAGCGACCACGGAAGCACGTTCCTCCATGCTGCCGGACAAGAGAATATCCAGCAGATATTCCGTGTACGGTTTCTTTTGCAGGGCCTCCACGAACAGCGGATTCCACGCTTCATCCGGCGTCTGCGGGGCGTATTCCTTCTCCCAGCGTTCCAGCAGATGCAGGTAATTGCACAGCACCCGGAAACATTTCTGCTCCGCCTGCCGGTAACGCAGTTCCTCGCTGATTTTTCGCTTGACCGGCCTCCTGCGGGGCGGGTCATGGCCTTTGGCGTCATAGTGGACAGAGAAATCCTCCGCCAGCTTCAGCGCCGCCTCCTTACTGCTCAGACTAAACAGACGGGCGGTAAAATCAATCACATCCCCATCTGCCTGACAGCCAAAGCAGTGGAACCGATGGTCAATCTTCATACTGGGATGTTTGTCATCATGGAAGGGACAGCAGGCCATGCCATTCCTGCCAACCTGCACCCCGTAATATTCCGCAGCCTGCCTTGTGGTGACAGACTCCTTCACCGCTTCAAATATATTCGATTTTCTCACCTCCAGGCAGAGAAAAAAGCACCCGTTTCCGCAGAAAATCAGGTGCCTCATAACTCCATATCGTGTTTCTTTTTCGGAGCAATCCGCCCCTCACGTTCCCAGCGTTCCCGGTTATCTCGGTCAGCGTTCAGCCTGCCTTTCGCCAGCTTCTCCCGGATGGATTCTCTGGCCTTCTCCTTAATCTGCTCCTTACCGGCCTTCTTGACCTCCGGCTGCATGAGAGTTTTCTGGATTTTTGCCAGGGCGTTCTGCATGACCCGTTTGATTTTGGTAATCACTCCATCCAGACGGGCGGCAGCGTAGTCACGCTCCTTCTTCGGGGCCTTCCGCTCCGGCGAAAGCACCCACTTTTTCGTTTCCTCGATCAGACGAATATCTTCTTTGTGTGTCTCCTGCCGGACGGTATCGGTCACCACCTCCACCGCCTTGTCATAGGCCGCATCGGAAACATCATCTAACAGCGTCTCCACGTCCTCGATTTTGAGCGTCAGTTCTTCCAGCTTCTGCTCCTGCGCCGCAAGCTGCTCCTTCTGCTTCATCAGGATATAATCCTGTTTTTCCAGATAGTCCCGCCCGCCGTAGGACGGCTCCTGATCCAGATGCAGCCCATGCCGTCTGGCGATGTCAAACAGGATCGTCCGGCAGACCGCATCAAAGGTCTGCTTGCGGTTGTTGTTCCGGCCTTTGGGCTTCTCCGGGTTGGGGAGAGGGATGCCAAGTTCTTCCAGCGCCTTTTCCTGCTGGGGGCACAGTTCCCCATAGCGGTTCTCACAGTCAAAGACGTGCCGCTCATGGATGTGGGGCGTCCCCTCGTCCAGATGGAGCGCCCAGTCCAGGATGTGGATATGGGAACCGAAGCGGCGCTCAAATTCCTGATAAAACTCATTGACGATGGAAAAGAGCGTATCCGGCGAGACGGATTCTCCCATCGTGCCGATCTGGTAGATACTTTCCTCCGGGCAGGTCTTGTTGTTTTTCAGCAAGTCCTCCACAGTGCGGTTGCGCTCGGTGTGCCGGGTTTTCTCATTCCGGGCGTTCTGAGCTTCCACATAGCCGCCGTAATGCTCGTAGTAATACATCCGCTCGATTTCCTCAAAGCTGAAATCCGGCTGCTCCGGGTTCTCCCGGAACTCATGGGTGGTAAAGCCCCGGTAGCAGTCCCAGTAGACATTTTGCCTTGCCCGTTCTGCGTCAATGTGTTCGCTGTTCTCCACATCGAACCGGCGGTCATTGTGGCGGGGATTATAGGTGCCATGCTTGCCGGAGCGTCCATTGTGTCGTGTCAGTTTCAAACAGATTTCCTCCTTCCTGCGAAGATGTTCTGGGGCCGGGGAAGGGGCGGCGAAGCCGCAAATCCTGCGAATTTTGCGTCAGGTAATACCCAATACAAGTTGACGCAGGCATCAACTTTCCCTGGGCAAGGCGTTTCACCCTTGACCCGATGAGGCTGGCTGCCCTCACCCCGCCAATGGGCGTTGCCCCTTGACCCCAGCAGTGCGCTGCCGCCCCTGCACCCCGCCACAAAGGGCTGGCCGCCCTCTGTACTTCCGCACCGGCGAAGCTGGCTTCCACCGCAGGAACGGTGTTTGCCAGTTTCACCGGCTCCGTATCCACACATTTGCGCCCATAGGCGGGGAGTGGATACGGAATACGCCTGCGGGGATTGCCGGTCAAAACATCGGGTGCAGACCCGTCATTTTTCCCGTAAACACCCCGATTTTAGGCGATTTTTTCTTCCGTTACCACCACCTGAAAGCCATGCTCCTTTGCGTACTCCCTTGCGGCGGCTTTCCGTTCTTCGCTGTACGGAGGCACCAGCCGGATCGACAGCCGGGACTTGTCCAGCACATAGGTCACGCTGCCCTCCGGCGTGCTGCGCTCCAACCGGCACAACAGTGGGTACTTCCGGCTGAAATCAGCCAGCCTGCGCTTCAAGCTGGCGTTGAAGGTGTAGACGCTGGCAAGGTTCTCCGCCTCGTTCCAGTTGATGATGGTTTCTTTCTCATACTTAGACAGCTTCTTCATACAGATCCTCCTCATAATCGGTGTAAGATTTCAGCACACGCAGGTTGCGCTTGAGACGGCGGTACTCGTCCATCTCCATGCGCAGATGGTGATAAAAATCCTCGTACCAGCTTTCGTTCATCTCCGTCTCCACCTTCCGGGCCAGCCCCAGCATCCGGCGTTTGGCCTCCGGGTCAACCGTCAGAGCCGTCAGCCATTTCAGCCGTGTCACCGTATTGTGGTGGCTGAGACAGCCGTAAGCGTAGAGAATCTTCTTTTCTTTCATACTCAGTGTCATAATGATTTCCTCCATTTCTTTGCTGCGGAGCCATGCGCCCCGCATGATAAACTTGTTTCCTGTCCGCCGGTCTGCCTGCAAGCCGCTCCTGCCCGGAATTTCTCCCGGCGTATCGGCCTCTTTGGTGTGCTCGATTTCTGTCCTGGCGTCACTTCCCCGGAGGCCATACCCCTTGCAGCCGGTCATTCGATTTTCAAGGTTCTGTGCCTGTCTGCAAGAACCAGTTTACCGAAAAAAGAGGCCCTTTCCCGTATATCCAAAACGTCGGAAAAACGCTCGAAATCCGCATATTTCCACGCTTATGGAATCGTGCTATAATGGGTGTAATCACTGAAAAAGATAACGAGAGAGGGGGCTTTGGATGTACGCAAAGCTGACAATCCCGGAGCGGCTCAAAGACCTGCGGGTGGTGGACAAGCACCTGACGCTGGAACAACTGGCGGAGCAGACCGGCCTGTCTAAATCCGCGCTGGGAAAATACGAAACCGATGACTACAAGGACATCAGCCCGTTTGCGATTGCAACGCTGGCGGACTTTTACGGCGTGTCCACCGACTATCTGATGGGGCTGACGGAAAATAAAAATCACCCAAACACAGAACTTCAATCTCTGCATCTGAGTGATGATATGGTGGAACTTTTGAGCAGCGGCAAAATCAACAACCGGCTTCTCTGCGAACTGGCTGCCCACCCGAATTTCCGGCGGCTGATGATAGATATGGAAATCTGCATCGACCAGATCGCCAATATGCGGGTGGAGCAGATGAATCTGGTGTTGGAGGCCACCCGGCAGACCGTCATGAGCAAGTATGCGCCCGGAGAAGATGACCTCTATATGCGGACGCTGGAACTGGGGCAGGTGCAGGAAAGCGATTTTTACAGCCATGTCATGCACGATGATCTGGACAGCATCGTCCGGGACATCCGGGAAGCACACCGCAAGGACAAGACCACCGCCGACCCGCAGCCCACGCTGGATGACGTCAAGGAAAAGTTTGAACAGGCGCTCGAACAGGGCAGCCAAGAGGAAGTGGTAATCCACGAATTTTGCGACAGAATGCAGATACCCTTCGAGAAGATTTCCTCAGAGGACTTCTCTGCATTTTTGCGGATACTGAGCCTGTCCAAAATGCTCAAAAATCCCAACAACATGAGAGGAAAGGCCAAGCCGCAGCCGTACTATGCGCCCAAGCGGAAGAAACGCAGATAACAGGAAAGCCGCCCAATCTGTACCGTTGGACGGCTTTCGACCCGTTTGTGGGCGGAATAAAATATGTGGTTATACATCCGTTAGCTGACCGTTTTCATCAGCTTTTTCATAAACTTCCAGAGACGGATGCCATCTTTGAGGCCCAGCCGGTAAAAGAAGCACTCGCTTTCTGCACCAGAATCGAAAATAGAATCACAGTAGTGTCTTACAGCGTCCTTCTGTTCCTCAGACAATGCGCTGATTGCTTTTTCATACTCGTTTTCCAAGCGAAGGCAGTCCTCTTTTTTCTCCGTGCCGGTTTCTGCCTCCCGCCACTTAGCAAACTGGCTCTGCATCCGCTCCTGAATCATCAAATCAACCAATTTTTCTATATCTGTACCCATAAGCGCCCCTCCTTATGCTGGGCGGATATAATTCCGGTATGTTTCCAGGACGGAATCTGACACACCGCTTTTATATACTTTGCGGATGTCGGAGATTTCCTCTTGCTTCAGCAGTTTCAGCCATTTCAGCAGCTCAGCCCTGCCGTTGGCAAAGTTACAATAACGCCCATCGGCGTATTCGATACGGTATCTCATAGACAGGCACCTCCTTAAACAAAAATCATCTCAGAGAGGATGATTTCCTCTGCTCGGCTGCGAATGCTGTTCATGCCCCCGACCCACGCAAGCTGGTCACGGGCTTTCAGTTCCTCGGTGACACCCTCCGCCTCCTGCATCTGCGAGACGATACACGCCAGCCGGTCAGCGGCCTGTTCGTTCAGGTCAGCAAGATATGTCCAGAGTTTTCCCGACAGAAGCAGGGCATTGTACTGGCCGGGCCGGTGTTCTTGCAGAAACGCTTTGTGCATCCGGCCCCACCGCCCAATGGGGCGGCTTTCCTCCGGTAGCTCCAGATCGGGGATGTAGTAGTCTCCCACCAGCGTGTAGCTGATTCCGTTTTGATGGATTTTCTTTGGTAAATGCTCCATGTTCGACCTCCTGTATTCAGTTATTTCAGAATCCAGTTGATCGTGTCCCTGTTCATGATAAATTCAAGGCAACTGAACTCTTCACGAACAAGTATGGCATATCTCTTCCTAATACATCATAGTTTCTTGAAGAGCTTCCCTGTCTGCCCTTTGTCTCTCCGCTTGACTTCTTATCAATCGTACCTTTTCCAAGCAGCTCTGACACATACTTGTGCGTACTCTGCTCATTGCCACCAAGGTAGATAAAAGTATCACAGTTGCCGGGAATTGTCTCCCAGGTATCTTTGAAAAGTGCCTTTAACTGGGCAAAGTTCTGAATGATGATAATACTTGAAATCTCACGGCTTCGCATTGTCGATAACAGCGAACAGAAGTCATCTGGCAATGCGACATTCGCAAATTCATCTAACATAAATGTCACATGGATTGGCAGTCTGCCTCCGCAGTTAAAGTCTGCCTGATAGTACAATTCCTGAAATATCTGCGTATATAACATACCGATAATAAAGTTATAGGATTTATCACTATCCGGGATTACACAAAACAATGCTGTCTTTGTCTCACCATCCCCATTTACTCCAATACCGATATCGGACAGATTAAGCTCATCTTTTGAGAGTAGTCGTAATACCTGCTTATTCTCAAGAAATGCAAGTCTTGAGTTAGCACTGATTATGATGGAACGGACTGTATCTCCTGCACCTCTCATACATTTGTTGTACTGCTTTACTGCCGGATGATTGGCTCCAAGCGGAGAACTTTCCTCTAAAAACTTCATACGCACATCCAGCTTTGATGCCTTTCCCTGCTCTGTAACCTCTGCCTCTCCAAGAAGTTTCAGTACTGTCTCGAAGTTTCTCTTTGCCGGCTGTACCTCCAGCCACACATAATAAAAGATAGACTGTAAGAACAATCCTTCCGCTTTTTCCCAGAACGGATCACTTGGTGTTGCTCCCTTTGGTGTCGTATTGCTGATAAGGTTTGTAATCAGCTTGACCACATCTGTTTCCTCTCTGATATAGGAAAACGGATTGTAACAGTCTGATTTATCCATCTCTAACAGATTTATGACCTTCACATTGTATCCGTTATTCTTTAGCATCTGACCGCAGCTTCTAAGGATTTCTCCCTTTGGATCGGTACAGATAAAGGAACAGTTATGTGGCATCTGCATAAGATTCGGCTTTACTTCATAAAATGTTTTTCCTGCTCCGGAACCACCACAGATAAGTATATTTCCATTGAGCTTGAGTCTCCTAAAATCCAGCGACATCTTCACATTCTGGCTGAGTATCCGGTTGAAGTTTTCATCCTTATCTGCAAGTATCTTATTGACCTGCTTCGGATTTTCAAATCTTGCCGTACCAAATTCCTTACCCGGCATATAGTTTCTCTGACTGGTGTAATACATGACAATAGCCATCGCATAGATACCTAATGCAATGGCTACTGCTTTTACTGTATTGGAATTGTAATAGTTGGCAAATGGAACAGCACATACTTCATTGAATCTGTCCATAAATTCATTAAATGCTATTCCCTCTATCCACGCACCATTTATCAGATAACCAAGATACCCGGCTAACACTGCACCCACAAGAATGAATATCAGTGACGGCTTTTTCTTTGTTGTCTGCATAAGCTGTTACCTCGCTTTCTTTGTGGTAACAGTTTTCTTCTGTGTGGTCTTTTTCTGCTGCTTCTGCACTTTCTCGTAACGCTCCCTGACAGATGACTCCACCTTGTCATAGTGAGTATAAAGCTCGGTTCCTTTCTGGGTTGTCACCACACGATTCTGCTCATCGTAAAGCTTATAATCCTTGGTGGAATCAAGGAAGGTAAGCATTGTCTTTCCACCATGAATCTCCATGATGTTTTCCTTACGGAGCCATACATATCTTGCCTCTTCTCCCCATGTGCCGGGAACTCTGGTCTTAACAGCATGGTCATTCTCTTCGATAATCAGCTTCTTACTGATAGTCACATCTGATAAGTTCGCATTCTTTGATGCCGCAACCGCCCTCATTCTCTCAGCAAGGTCCTGATAGCCTCTGACACGATTGATAAATGCATCCTTGTCCATCATGACTGTATGGGTGCCATCCTCATTCTTGCTGCCAAGCACACCGATTGTCTCAAGCTGTCTGATGACACTTTCAGCCTGCTCACCATTGATGCTGAAATTCTCCTTGACCTGATCCACACTGATAGCTTTCTTTTCCATTGCAAACATTCCGACTTTCTCAATCAGTCCGTCAATGGCGGAATTAATCTTATCCCCTTCTATCGTGTGGCTTTTCTCGTTTCCCTGCTGTTTCTTCAAAAAATCCATCAGCTTGCCAAGGGACTTTTCATCTCCATTCTTCAGATAATCGTCAAATGTGGCAATCTTACCAAACTTGAGCTTCTGTATCATCATATTCACACGGGGAACTGCCTCTGTATGAAAGATTACCTCACTCAATCCGTCTTTCCTGTTACAATCCGGAAGTACCGAATACAGGATTCCATACTTCTTTGCCATCTTTTCGACCTTTTTCATATCTTCGGTATTAAACTGCAATACCTGTAAATCGCCACCCTTTAAGAGCAGCTTTCTCATAGATGTCTTACCAAGAGACTTCTCATAATCAAGCATCCCTTTTAAGAAATCTATTGCCTTCTGCATGGCAGCAATGCCGCCGCTTCCTACCTTCATGGCAATCTCAATGCCATCATAAGCTACACGGATGATCTGCACCGCTTCCTGAATCTCTTCTGCCATTATCGCACCTCCACTTTCTCTCTGACTGTTGTTTTAAGTGTTTCTGTCTCTGTAGTACGGATTTCCTCGGCAGATACATCAATACCATAAGCAGTCAAAATATCTGCCAGATGATTGATTGCTTTCTCCTCCTCGATACGGTACATTTCAAGTGCCACAAGCAGGTTTTCCACCTGTTCCACCCATGCAGGCTTCATATCATATTTAGACCTGTATGTGACCATAATCTCGTCCGACTCAGCCTTATCCGCTGAATGTGCCAAAGCTTCAATTAGAGAAATCGTATCTTCCTTGCTGCCGCTTCTGAATGCGAACTGGACTACAAAGTTTTTCTCTTCCTCCGTAAACTGATGCTCCACACCATTCATCTCTGTTACTGCTTCATTTACTACTGCTAAATTCATAAGTTCCTCCTAATCTGCCATGCTGTTTTCAAGCACAGCAATCTCAATGATCTCCTTCATCTTTTCCGCTGAAATGTTGTTGTTTATAAGCTCTACAAGCTGTGACTCAGTAAGTCCCTTTTCTATTGCACTCTTAATCTGCACAAGCTGCGCCGGAACAAGGTCTCCCGATGCAACCAGCTTTACAATGTCAGCTCTTGATTTTTTCTTAAATGACAGTCTTGCAAAAAGGCTCGCCACTCCGCTGTTGCTGCTCTTTCTCACACTTCTCTCAATCGGAAGTCTCTGCACCACATTTCCAGTACCATCAACTACCGGAATCTGATAATAGACCGGTATCCCATTTGCCACAGCCTGCATATTCTGCGGAACTGCAACTGTATCTACCATCTTTTTATCTGCCTGTGATATGGACTGGCTTTCCTGCGGCTCTGCCTTACTTTCTGCCTCTTTCTTATTCTCTGTGGCAACACTTATGATCTTATCTTCCAATGACTCTATTCTGTCTCCCATACGCTTCATCTCCTTATCCTTTTTCTCAATATCATCCCTGAGTCTTGCAATCGTACTGCTTGCCTTATTCAGTTCATTCTGCTGACTGTTGATAAGAGCATCCTTATCCTGGTTCTCCTTGACCAGACGCTCCCTGACTTCCTCATCATCTTTGGAAGTCTCTATTTCAGAAAGCTTCTTATTCAGGGCATCATACCTTTCATTCTGGTGATTGATCTTTTCAACCACTTCATCCATCTGAGAAATGAGTGCTTTCACATACTCAGACTCTTCTGGAATCTGTTCCTTGACGTTATTCAGCTGTTCCAGAACTTCCTCATATAATCGGCGCATGGTAATAGGTTTTTCCCCTTTGTCCATGACCTCCTTAATTGTCTGAACAGGTACACCCTTTTCATAAAATTCGAGAGACACCTGCATCTGATGAACCGAATACTTGGTATTCTTGATAATATCAATCACATCTTTTGGAACATCCTTATGCAGACACTCCGATAAAATCTTCATCTGTTCAATGTCGTATGACTTATTGAGATAAAGGCTGATCTCCTCCTCTGTCAGTCCATATTCATAATCACTTTTTACAAGAGCAATCGTATCTTCACTAAAATGCTTATTTCGGAGAAGCTGCAATTTTTTCTCGATTGCTATCGCACTAAGCGGTTCTCTGTTTTCTTCCATATATGCCTCCTAACTACTAAAAAAACAGCCTAACGTTCTGGCTGCTCTTTCCTGTCTCGTATTGTCTCTTTGTTGTACTGTGCATCTTTTCCATCTGATACGCTGTCTGGAATAAGACTCTTCCATATAGATTTACCAATATTCAACTCTTTGAATACTGCTCTTTCTTTTGCACATGCTTTGGAATACTCCTCTTTATAATGTTTACGCAGTGCTTCCACCTCTTCTAGGCTATATCCCTGTGATAAAAGCTTCTGTTTCAAAGTTTCCCATTGCAGATGTTCATCCGTAAAAAATACATCTCCCTGAAGGAAAGACTTTTCAGCAGGTTCTAACTCTTTCATATCATCTGCTGTATCAAAAAGTTCTCGACTTCTCTCCCTAGCCTTATAAATGCGGCTTTTCTCTGCTGAGACTTCTTTTCTTTTATCTGTCAATGAGCTGATTACACTGACAAGCTCCTCTGCCGAATGAATGTCATGATTGACAAGGAACAAATACTCCTCCTGCAGTTTATGCATCTTACGGATATCTTCCTTATACTTCCATACCTGACTGTATGGCTTCTTTTTCAGCTTTCCTATACGGTATAGCTTTGCATAGTATCTCTTTTGAAGCCCCGACATCTTTGCCCTTCTGTATCTTCTCACCTTACACTTACACAGAACCGGTTGTACCTCTTTCTGCTGTTCCCTGTAAAATGAAATATCCTCTTTTTCTATTCTTTCTCGGATTGCCTCATCAGAATACATGTCCCCTAATGTCTTACATCTGCGAAATCTCGTCATTCCTTGTGGCTTTACCGCCAGATACTTTCCCTGCTTGACCTCGTATCCTTTGTCAGATAACAGCTCCAGAAACTGCTCATAATTTCCTGCCTGCAGGATGCAGGAATCCAGGTCTCTCTTAATCATATCTGCCCACACAAAACTGCCTTCACGATATTCGCTCCAGTCCTTATAGCTTTCATGCTCTTTTTCCTTACTGCCATCATCGACATCAATGATTGAAAGACCATATTCCTGACACAGCTTATTCGTGATTGGCTGAATATACTTTGCCCAGTCTCCCTTTTCATAGCGGTACTTTTTCCCATCCACAAAACTCACACTGTTAAATACAATGTGTGAATGAACATGTGCTGTATTATCATGCACCACATATACTGCCTCATATGATTTTCCAAGATACTCTTCCACAAATCTGCGGGTTATCTCAAATGCCGTTTCAGGATTCACTTCATCTTCCTTAAACGAAAGAATGATATGATATCCCTGCCTTTTATCAACTTTTCCAAACTTCCGTTTGGTCGCTTTCATTTGTTCAAAAGCAGAATCGACCTGACAGTTGATTGCACCGACGAGCCTTCCATCCTGTGTTTTCTCCGGATTCATCACATAATCAAGAGATCTCTTCAGATGTTTTCCGTGAAAATGCCCACCACAATCCTTCATATTAAGGATCTTACTGATTGCCAATCTTTACCACCGCCTCATCTACCTTCTGATTCAGTTTTCGCATATAAGCAATCAGCTGTGTCTTATCTTCCTTGGAATACAGTCCGGCATTATTGTTAAATACTATCTGGTTGATATTTATTCCAATTCTGTTGACTTCATTAATGAGCTCCTTCAGAATCTTCCTTATTTCCGGATAATCATTTGGTTTCTGACTGATAAGAAGACGGATATACTCAGCCTCATTCATTCCATTATCACATGCCTTTTTTGCAAGCATCTTGGCTTCCTCTGGCATTAGTCTTAGTGTTTTCCTAATACAATGAACTTTATCTGCCATAGACTCACCTTCCTCTCTTACCCGTACTATAATCCTTAATTCCTTCTGCAACTGTCACCGCAGCTTTTTCCAAATCATCCCTGCTACTTAGATGACTAATGAATGATTCCACCAATGCAGCTGCCATTTCATCAATCTCCTTTGCATAACAGGTCTTTTCAAACAACCTGTCCAGCCTCCGTTCATCTGCCTTCAAACTGTCATACTTATCCTGAAACTCACTGTAATCTTTAAAATCCTTTGGATCATTCCTGTGTACATCAGCATCAAGTATCAGTTCATAGTTCCATTCACAAACAGTATCTATAACATCATCTATCGGGTATGGTTCAATTTCACCATTCTCCTCAGCTACATCCTGTCTGTACATCTTCCCATCAGAATCTATGCCAATAGCATAATCATGACCTTCCATATAGTTAAGCAATATTGCAGCATCTTCTATCGAAGGGTTAAGTAAGATATCAAATGTGTCTGCCCAGGCAATCAGTTCTTCTGGTTTTGAAAATAGCGTAACTTCTGCATCCATTGCTTCCTTGCACCTCCTTATCCGTGTTTAGTAAATATTCACCAAAGCTCCAGTCTCCGGTTAGTCCCCGGCGACTGCTAGATACGCATTAGAGACATCTCTGTCCTAATGCCATCTAGTTAGGGAGAAAATCTCCCTAAAACCCTCTGTTTATGGAAGTGGGGGCGCTTTTTGCCCCCACTTTGCTACTTTGGGGGCGCTTTCTGCCCCCACTTTGTTATTTTGGGGGCACTTTCTGCCCCCACTTTTATACTGACTTTCATCCGGATTTTGTCGTGTCCGAATTGCGGGGGCGCTTTTTGCCCCCACTTTGACATTTTGGGGGCGCTTTCTGCCCCCACTTTGCTGTTTTGGGGGCACTTTCTGCCCCCACACATTAAAATCCAAGTTCTCATGCCCTGACCGGTTCATCTGCTCTCTGATTCATTTGATTCAGATTAAGCTTTGCCGCCACAAGCCACTCGTTGTAATCCTTATATCCGGCTGGAGGCGGACAGTCTTCTACCTCATATCCAAGCTCATAATACTTTCTCATAAGTTCAGCTGCTGCTTTTCTCCCCGGCTCATCTCTATCAAGGCAGAACCGGATGGAAGTAATCTGCGGATGTTCCCGAAGAAAAGTCTCAAGTGGTGCATCTGCAAGCATCCCAAGTGCCAGCTTATTTGATTCATAATCCGTGAAGATATCCACATAACTCATAAGGTCGATTGCAGCCTCAAATACCACAAGCTCTGTACTGTTTTCATTTACCACATTAAATCCATAGTTCTTATCATTGCCTGTGACATCACACTTGAATGGCTTGCCCTGCTTATCAAACACTCCACGCATACTTGCAAATCTTGTCACTCCATTTTTATCATTTCCTTTGAAAACAACATTGTGGTAATGCCTGCTCTCATAAATCAGTCCTTCTTTTAAAAACAGATCTATGACTGCTCTGCTGATTCCTCTCTCCTGGTTCAGATAGGAAATAAGATAGGAATTATCTCCTGCCGGTTCCGGTAGGACAAATGGCTTTCTCTCCTCTGCCTGCTTCTGCGATACCTGATGAACAAGTAGCTGCTTTACAGGCTTCTCGATTCTTCTGTATCCTGCGAAATCTAAAAGCCAGAACACAGCCTCTTTTACACTCATTCCACAAAATACCCGTAAGAAATCTATCTGTGAGCCGCCATTGTTGCCTTTGTCAAACTGCCTTGACCATCTGTACCAATGGCTTCTGTTATAGATACGGATGGAATCCATCTCCTTTAATGTGTGGTATTTGCCAATCCTCTTTACTGTATAACCAAGACTTTCTGCGACTGCACACAGGTCAACACTCTTTGCTATGGCAAGCTCTTCATCCGTAAATCTTCCATCCATGCTTTCACCTTGCCTTTCCCTGCTCTGCTACAAGCGGTGACTTGATATCAAGTGTCCGGTAATCTGTGCTCAGGGTAATCTTAGGATTATCAATCATGCCTTTTTCCCTGAAACTGAAAAATTCACGATTGTCTCCACCGACTATGATATGGTCAATGAGCGGTATTCCCATCAGTTCACACAGCTTGTTCATGCGGTCTGTCATCATCGTGTCTGCCTTGCTTGGGAATACATTTCCGGATGGATGACAATGGATTAACATCATGCTTGCAGCATTGCTTAAGATACTTGATTTAAACAGCTCTCTCGGATGTGCCATTGCCTCATTTAAAGAACCAACACTTGCAAAATGCACATTGATAGGTTTTAAATCTGACCTTAGATTGACCACACACACTACTTCCCTGTCAAACTGGCACATACAGTCTCCCATGACAGCAGCTATATCCGCCGGATTATTAAAGGTGTGCTCCGAATAAATCGGAGCATCCTTTACAAGTCTTACCGAAACCACATCAAGCTTGAAGTCATTCTTCTTTGGCATCAGACACCGCCTCCTCTCCAAACTCGACACGGATAACAAAGTCACCTTTCTGGCTGTTTATGAGAGCAATGAGTTCTTCCATTGTAAGTTCCTGCTCCATAACTGCCTCCTATCTGGACTTTTCCTTCGCATCATATACAAGGGGAGGTTCAGCAACGATACCATCAAGTCTCTTGTTCGGTGTATCAGTTGCAAGGGTGAGTTTTCTTAAATCCTTATCATAGTGATATACCTGATTGGAAAGTCTCTCGTCCAAAGACACCTCCTGCATATTTACCTCGACTACCATCTGTGCAAGCATCTCAGGGCTTCCCATATCTGAAGATACTGCAATAACCTCATGCACGCTCGAAGGGAGAATATAAAGGTCACTCTCTAAACTCTCTGCCAGCTCATGAAGCTCATTCTCATAAAGCATGGATGCTGCACCATTGATACCCTTTTCATTGGAAATCACCCACATCGTCTGCTCCGGTGGAATCTCAGCTATCATCATCTCTGCGATCTCCTGTGGCATCCCATCCCTTGCGAACATTTCTTTCATAATGTCATTCATGCTACGAACGACAGGGGGGAAGAGTCTTCTTGTGTTTTCCGCTGCACACTTAAAGAGCTGTTCCTCGCTCATTCCAAGTCTTTTTGCAAATTCATTTGTAATTTTTGAACTCTGCACCGCATCCTTATCTGCACTGATTATTACCTTATACACAATAGAAAGATCCTGGAACTCTCTGTGCGGCACCTGTTCCAAAAATGTTTTATTCTGCTCTGTATTGATGAGCTGGAATACAATCTTCTCGTTAGCCTCCTTCATAATGCTGTCCACATCAACAACCGGAGCCTGCTCATATGCCCTTTCCATAAAGTCACATGCAGCCATAAGTGTTTCCTCAAGATCACCACAGTCCTGATACTTCTTATACATGTCATTGATATAAATCGTAGGCGAAATGTTCCTGCCTTCTTCTCTTAAGATGATGCCATCAAGAGTCACATTCACCTTTTCCACGGGTTCTGCCACAAGCTCCATTCCTTTGAACTCCTCTGGCATATAATCCATAAACTTTTCTTTTACTACTTCCTTAAAAATCTCGTAATTCATCATATTACGGTTCCTCCTTAATCTAAAAAAGCAGGGAACATAAGTCACTGGCTTACATTCCCCGCAAGGTTAATTGTTACTGTTTATTCTTTTTCTTTCTTCCACGAAGTCCTACTCCGACACCAGTAATAAGTGCAAGTGCACCGATTCCAAGATAAAGAAGCGGATTTGCATTGTCGCCTGTCTGTGGAAGCTTAGGCTCTGTCGGTACATTGACAAGCTTAAGTATTGTTACAACAACTTCCGGTGCATTGTCATCATATCGAAGAGTTACATCGTGAGCTGTTTCATCAAGGATATATCCGTCAGCTGCTTTTGTCTCAACTACTGTATAATGGATATCTTCCTTAAATGAACCATCCTCATTGTAAGTACAGATAGGAAGCTCCTTGCTCTCTGCATGACCATTCTTGTCAGTAGTGAGTGTATCAAGCACCTTTCCGTCCTTATCCCTTACTTCAAATACAACACCCTCGATCGGCTTTCCGGTTACTTTGTCAGTTTTCTCAATGACAATCTTACCGACTGCCTGTTCATCTTTCATGGATACCTTCTGGATTTCTGCTGTCTCCTTTACTTCAAAGGTTACATCACTTGCCACCTTATATCCATATGGTGCAGATTCCTCTCTGAGTGTGTACTTTCCGACAGGAAGTCTCTTAATCATATGAGTCTTTCCTGCCTCTGATGTCCAGCTCTCAACAAGCTTTCCATCAGCATCAATAACCGAAAGCTTTGCTCCAGGCAATTCTTTCTTGCCTGTGATATCAGTCTTTGAAATTTCTACCTTGATCGGTGCATTTTCAAATGCTGCCTTAAACTCGATAACCTTTACCTTATCTCCCTGATATGAAGCATCCACATCAAAAATCTTATCAGACTTCACATAGCCCTTTGGTGCCTCAATCTCTTTGACATAATACTGTCCAAGCGGAAGGTCAGAGGTAAATGTTACTTTGCCATCCTTTCCAGTAACACCTCTCTCAATCTGTGTATCTGCTTTGACAATGACTTTTCCATCTTTATTTACGATATCCTCTTTCGCAAATAAGCCGAATACTGCACCTTCAAGAGCATTCTTCGTCTCTGAATCAGTCTTTGTGACAGTAATCTGCACCTTCTGTCTCTCATTGGTTACATCCATTCCCGCAAATACAACCTTTGTATTCTGGTCGATATAAGAAAGGTCTGCATCAATCGGTGTATCATCCAGCACAAATCCATCTAATGTCTTTGTCTCTACAAGATAATACTTGCCAAGTGGAAGGTCATCAATTCTTGCAATGCCCTTATCGTTCGTAACAATGGTTGCTACCTTGTCACCAGCTTTGTGGTATACAGTTCCAAGTCCGTCTGCACTCACAATATCCTCTTTTGCATATACATCAAAGGTTACTCCTGCGAGACTATCCTTGAAGTAATTGAAAATGAAATCATACCAGTGTCCCTTCATAAGAGTGGTATCTGTTACAAACTCACCATCCTTGTTGATTACGATAGAACCTGTCGGAACCTCGTCCTTCATCTCGACATGCTGCACATCGCCTGTATCCTCTACTGTAAACTGAATATCGGTTGCTTTCAGGTATCCGTATGGAGCAAACTCCTCACGAATTGTGTAAGTCTCGCCAACTACAAGCTTCTTGATTACATGAGCTTCCTTTGCATCAGATGTCCATGTGTCTACCACATTTCCATCCTTATCAAGTACAGTAAGTGTTGCACCTGTAAGCTCTGCACCGCTTGTGATATCTGTCTTTGTAAACTCAAAGGTTGTAGGAGTGTTTATATATTCGCTGTTATATACAGCAGTCTTGACATCCTGTCCCTGATATTTTGTATCAAAGTTTACAGCTTCCTCATTTGTCACATATCCGGCAGGCTTTACAAGCTCCCTTGCAACATATTTTGCAAATGGATAATCCTTAACAAAAGCAATCTTTCCATTCTCATCAGATGTTGCCTTCTCAAGAAGTGTGCCTTTCTCGATAATTACCCTGCCATCAACATTCTTGATATCCTCGTCTGCATAAAGACCAAATACTGCACCTGCAATCGGTGTGTTATCTTCTGCATCAAGCTTAGTCACTGACATATCAAGCTTCTGTCTGTCATCTGAGAAAGTAAGGCTTTCCTTGATAACAGGTGTCTTATCATCCACATATGTGAATGTCACTTTCTGCTCATTCGGATTTAATACATATCCGTATGGAGCTTCTACTTCTACAACTTTGTACTGTCCAAGAGGAAAATTCTTTGCTACTGCCTTTCCATCTTTTCCTGTTGTAAGAGTTGCCACAAGGTCTCCCTTGCTGTAATACTTAATGCGGTTGCCATCTGCGTCCTTCTGGTTGTCTGCTGTGTAAATATCCTCCGCAGCGTACACCTCAAATTTTGCTCCGGCAAGTGAGCCTTCCTTATAAACAAACTCTTTCTCATATGAGCTTGCAAGAAGTCCTCCCTTAAATCCGTCAAGTACCTCTCCCTTCTTTTCTACAGTCAGCTCTCCGACTGCAGGGGCATCAGAATATTCCACAGTAATGATTGCATCATTTGTATCACCATCTGTTTCAAATGCTGTGTCAGTATCAACAGAGATGTTGACATACTTATCATTTACAACATATCCAAATGGTGCAGACACTTCCTCAATGCGGTAGTTACCGATTTTAAGTGCCTCCGGTAAGATTAAATCTCCATCATCGTCAGTAAAGAATGAAGTATGCTCTACCTTTGACGGATAAGTTGTGTACTGCTTCACATATTCGTTCTTATCAGTATTGAAGATCTTAAACTCTGCATTTGGCACGAGCACTGTCTGCTTTGTATCGGAATCCTTCTTGATTACACGAAGCTTTGCAGTAAACTCCCTGTCAAGGAATACTCTCCATGTCTGAGGCTTGTCAGGATGATTCTCGCTGATTTTTACCTCAAATGGCTTGATTGTCTTCATGTTATGCGGAGTCTTTGACTCTACTACCACATAGGTTCCATAAGGAATTGCAATAGAAACTGCATGTCCCTTGTCATCGGATGTGATTGTTGTTGCTCCGTTTTCCCCGATTACTACCGGAGTTGCCTTGTCAAAGTCATAACTTCCATCTGCCTTTACAGGTAAAGATGATTTCAAATAAGCTGTGAACTCTGCACCTGCCAATAAGCCTGCTTCAGTATCATCGCCATTGTCCGATACCTTGATAAGCTGGAATGGCTGCTTGATGACCTGCTCTGCTGAGGTTGTGCTTCTTGATACCTCTGCTACAAGGTCTCCCTCATAGTCGCAAACTACATCGTGCTCCTCTTCATCAAGAAGATAGCCTTCTGATGGTGTGATTTCTTTCACATAATAGTTGCCAAGATAAAGGTTATTTACCTCTGCCTCGCCATTCTTATCTGTTGTAAGAGTTGCAACTAAGTCCCCTGCTTTAAATACAACACCTGTTGCTCCGTCCGGATGCACGATATCGTTTCTCGCATAAAGACCATAAACTGCACCTTCAAGGCTTGCATCTCCCTGGGCTGCTGCCTTGCCTGATTCCTTATCTACCTTGTAGATATGAATCTTTGCTGTGGTTCTGTCATTTACAAATGTGTGACTGAATGATGCCTTTGCCTGTGTTTCAGGTAATACATTGAAATTGAAGCTGTAAACATCTTTACTGTTTCTGATATACGCATATGGTGCCTGTGTCTCTGAGACATAATATCCGTTAGAGATTGGCAGATCCACGCTGTAGCTTGCCTTTCCGTCCTCACCTGTAGTTACTGTCTCAAGAGCTGTACCCTTTGTCACAATAACCTGTCCGGCATAGTTTTTGATGTCATTTCCGGCATAAAGTGTGTACTTGCCACCATCAAGAGGATTCTCTGTGTCAGAGTCCTTCTTTACGACAGATACATCGGCTTTCTGTCTTGTATTCTCAATCGTAGTTGATTCATACTGTACTGTCACAGTTTGGTCCTTATACTCAACTGCTACTGTCTGAGGTGTGGTATTGATTGTATAACCATCAATGCTCTTAATCTCAGTAACCACATAGGTTCCAAGATGAAGGTCAGATAATACCACCTGTCCGTCAGCTCCTGTTGTAAGGCTTTCTGCTACAACATCGCCAGCACTATACACCTTTGTACCATCTGCCTTGTAGATATCTGCTCCTGCTGTCACCTTAAATGTTGCTCCCGGAAGCTTCTTTTTCTCATAAATAAAGTTACTTCCATTCCATGAGCTGAGCACTTCACCTTCCTTGTAGATTGTGATTGCTCCAAGCTGCTCCTTATCTGTTGCAGAGATTCCGGTTGTCTGTCCCGCTCTTACAGTAAGAGTATGAACCTTACCGGAAAGAACATAGCCCTTTGGTGCTGTAATCTCTTTTACATAATAAGTGCCTGCGACAAGTGCAGCTGACTTTGCATATCCGTTTCCATCTGTTGTCATGGTCTGTACTCTGTTTGTGCATCCGCTGTCAGAATAAATTCCATAGACTGCACCGGAAAGCTTCACTCCGCTTGACTCATCTGTCTTTGTAAGCTCACCATATCCGATGTTCTCTGTCTTGACCTTGATATAGGCTTTGACAGGATCTGCTGTCGGTCTTTCAGAAATAAACTCCTGATATCCGCTCTTTCCTGTAAGCCAGAATACACAGCTTGATGTTGTCTCAACCTTGCCAGCATTGGATGTGAATGTTCCTGTTGTAGCTGTGGTATTCACACTCGTTGAAGAGATTGTAATACTGTTGCCATTCTTATCAACAGAATATCCGCTGATGCCAAAATCAAAGTCTGATAAGACACCATTGCTGTCAGATAATGTTGCTTCAAATCTCTGACTTCCCTCATTCCACTTCAGCTCATAAGTTGGTGCCTCACTGGTTCTGCGTGATGCAAAACTTGGAAGTGTTGCATTGTAGGAGCTGCTGATATTGTCCCTAAGTCTCTCATAATAGCTGTATGAAGAATCAGGACTTGGTGCTGTGTTACAGAGCTTTCTTGCTGCTGAATCACCGCTTCCGGTTCCAAAGATATCTGCTACAATAACCCATACCATTGCCTGAGTTGCGATATACTCATCGCACTGACTGTTGCTTGGTGCCGCCTTTTGTGTACTGTTAAACCCATAATAAAGGCAGTAACTTAAAAGCTTTCTCTGCTGTGCTGACATTGATGTGCTCGCATCATCGTAGCTGTTCATAAGCTGACCGCCATCTGCTCTTAATCCGAAATTCATACAATATGCAGAATTTCCGTCAAGAATTGAATACAGAATCTTGCCATGATTATATCCGGGCTTCAGCTCACTTACTTCTCCGGAATTTTTGACTGACGCATTCCAGAACGCAATATTTGCCTGCGGACTGGCTGCAAATGCTGTTGTTCCATTCGTAAAGAGTGTTCCAACCAGTGTGAGCATAGCCATAAATCCTGCCATAAAACGCTTTAGTTTCTGTTTCATGTGCTCTTTCCTCCTTAATTTACGCATAAAAAAAGAAAGACATAAGTTTATAGCTTACATCTTTCTTCCTTCTGCTTCTATTCGTTTTTATTTATCTGTGACATCGAAACTCGTAATAGTTTGTACCGCCTGTCGTGTAAACTCCATCATAACTGATGTAGAATACCGGATCTGTTTCCAAAAGTAACATACTTGCAATATATCCTGCGATTGCATCCTCAGATGATAACCGCTGTCCATCAATGGTACTTGCTTTGTTGAGGTCTGTCTCTACAAACACACTATAATAAGAGCCTTCCATACCATCGTAAGGATAATACTCATTGTACTCTTCCTGCGTGATACTGCCGTCATTCAAATGATTCTGTAAATTCTGCTGTGTGGTAATCATCCCTCCTGCCTGACACTTTGCTGTTGCAAGTGACACAACATTCTGTGGACTGTATGCCACGGATGCAGGCTGTGGATTGCTCACATTGTCTTTCGGACTGTCTGTAGTCTGACCACCATTACCTGCATTACTCTGATTTCCGCCAGCTTCCTCATTATCATTTACTGAAGCTTTCTGTTCCGGCTCGTCATTCTGCTTTGGCTTTTCTTCCTGCCTTGAAGCAGTTTCATTATCAGCAGACCGGTTATCTTCCTTATCATTCTTCTCTTCTGAATCTTTAACCTCGGCAATATCTTTCTCTGTCTCTTCGCTTCCAGCTTCGGTTGTGACCTCTGTGACAGCTTCCGTTGCCATTTCTGCTTCTTCAGTTGGCTTTACGCTTTCCGTCTGTTTCTCTGTCTGATTATCAGCCTTTTCCTTACCACCATTACAGGCAGCCATTGAAAAGACCAGTACTGCGGATAATAAGATAATACTTATCTTCTTCATAGTAATCGCCCATCCCTTCTCCGCAAGAGGGACGGGCTTTGTGTTCCGTGCCATCCACCCTTGCGGTGAACTATTTATCTGTAATGCACGGGACACATAGGACTGTCCCGTATTCTGTGCATCTTAAACTCCTTTCATTATACCAGCTCTCTTATTCTAAAGAAATACTGCATAAGTCTTCTGTTTTTCTTGTAATTTAAGAATAAACCCTTTACCTGCATACGCTCACCTCCTCTCAGAATGTGCCCATTCTTACGAATGAAAGAAATATCCTTGCCACCATAGCGAATAGAAGAAGAATTATTCTGGCAAGTCCTAAGACCAGCTTCAACGCTCCAAGAATTATCCTTAATATCCACTTGAGTATCTCTAAAATCACTGTTCCTACGGCTCCCATAACTCTTCTCATAATAATCAGTCTCCTTTCGACATCCATCCCATTGCAAGACCTGCAACATCTGCATCGTCCATAACATCTTCTGTAAGTTCTTGTGCTTCACTATTGGCTGCCTGCATAATTACCGGCTGACCAACATTCATCCCGGATATCACTCCGCCTAACAGCTTTATTACCTCTTTTCTAGCCTCATTGGTTGCTGCTTCAATGACTTCTTCCTTAATGTCATCAATATCTTCTGACCGGATATATTCAGCCCTCTCTTTTTCCTTCTTCTTGATAACAAAGGTTTCCTTTCCATAATTATCAATGTAGAACTGAATCGCATCTATAATGAACTGGTTCTTAGATTTGAAAATCTTCGGATCAAGGTTCTGAATCACATCATTGATTTTCACATGCTGGGGATTGCTCATGTTGAGGCGGACAGAAGTTTTTACTTCATATTCAAGTCTTCTTCCCATCATCTGCCTCCTTATGATAATCGCTTAGTGCTTTTAAGTCCCATTGTGGCAAGCTGCTCATATCCTCTTGCATTTGCCTTTACATCAAGGTTATAGGAAATGTTCTTGGCATCGTGGCTCCCAAAGTTTTTCATCACAACTGCCCCGCCACCGACAAATACAATCGGTGTAGTCTTTAAGTTATACCCAAACTCACGGATTGAGTTATATACCTTATCAACAAAATCCTCTATCTCAGCCTTGATAATGGCAAAGTATTCATCATCAATATCTGACCTGCCATATCGCATGATGTTCTGTATCTCTGACTCGTCTACCTCTCCGTTAAGCTGTCTTACACACTGCTCATTGATAGAACGCATACAGGTAATAAGACCTTTTGGAATCGTCACACACTTTGATTCATCCGGTGACTTGTTGATTACCGGCATAATGTCGATTGTCCAGCTTCCAATATCTACTATCAGTGTTTTCTTTGCCATAGCAGGAATCTTGTCCACTACTGCTGCATAGCACTGAGGAAATACTGCCACATCATCAATTTCAATATGATATGACTCATTCTCATATTTGAAGCTTACACGCTTATTCTTTGTCAGGTACTTGATAAAATCATTCTTCTCTGCTCCAAATCTTGTAAGTGGAAGTCCTACAGCAAGAAATACCTTTGCCTCTGCAAGACCTCTTCTTTTAAGTTCCTTAGCAACTGCTGCAAGAGTGAGAAGATAAAAGCTGTCATCTTCGACCTTTGTATCCTTTACTTCCTGCCTCACAGCTCCAACCTTATAGAACTTTCCTTCATACTCAAGTACATCGCCGAAAAGTGCCGGAGTTGTTGTAATCTCCTTAACACCTGTGACAAATACCTGAGAGATTGTTTTCATCATTGACCATCCATGATCAATGCCGATTACTTCTAACTTGTTATTCATGTGTTTTGCACATCCTTTCTTCTTAAACAGCCACTTGAACATCTTAACCACCTACTTTCCTATCAGCTTTCGCATACAAGGAAAACAATAACCATTCCCTCGATAATATGGACATCCGACACATTCCGTCGGAAGTTTCTGTTCCTTTTTCTTAGATGGTTTACAACATGTTCCATTGGCACATCTGTTGTTATGTCCCCAGAAGAATCTACAATGCATACAATCTTTTAATTCTCTTTCAAGCTTTTCTTCTGGAGATACAAACCTGCGTTTCTTATGCTTATCTCTTTTTTCAACTGTTCCCACCAGAGCTCTCCTCCCTTCCAAGGAGTGATTGCTCTCTTATCTGTTCCATTGTCCTGTCCGACTCTCCTGCCGTCCTAGCTAACGAATACAATACGATAAGAACAATAATTATTAATGCTATGCTAAATCCCATCACCACTTTATCCTCCTTCAAATTAGTTGCCATATAGACAGAATTTGAATTTGGAAGTGATATAGTCTACATGGCTATGCTTAACGCTAAGCATGTAGGTACACGCCAGTCTTCTAGACTCCTATATCGCCCCGTGTACAAAGAGGTGTTCTCACCTCCGGGAGTTACAGACGAGCCACAAAATGTGTTTCACGACGCCCTTCTGAATTATCAGAAGCACTATCTCCTCTTTTAGCCTTTTGAGGATAAGGACGAACTTCTCGCCCTCTGTGGTTAATTATCCTTACGCAACATGCCTATTCCTTTTACCAGATTTCCATCCAGCTTCTCGCCCTTCATCTTTCGATCCATCAGACTACTAATATGATAGCTGTGACTTTCATCCTCCAGGTACATACCCCGTAAATTTACTACCTACAGATACTCTGCAGTGCAAACTACTTTGCAAATCTGTAACTGATTATTCAATTGTTATGTCCAATCTCTCTTGGACAATTGATATTCTACAATGCACTTTAATTTTACGGAAGTGACACCACTGGTGTATTTTTACGAATTTTCACCAGTTTTTGGTGTATTTGTCATTTCCTTTAATTTGTTCCATGTATGCTTAGGCAGTTCTCTTGCCGGCTCTCTGAATCGTTCAAGATATTTTTCAAATAATTCCGTATTGATTAATGCTGAATTACCGACTTTATAGACTGCTCCTGCCTCTCTCGCAATTACTATGATTCTAGATTTACTTATCCCATAAATAATCGCTCCTTCCTCTGCATTGACAAATTTTTTCATAAAATCCTTTGTATCTGAATAGCACTTATATGAGTAACTCATTCATCAGTCTCCTTTCACATTTGGCAATGGATGTTTCATTTCTGTTGGCGGTTCTCTGAATTGCTCCATATAATCATCAAAAATTTCCAAATTTATTAATATAGTATTTCCCTTAGCTGTTCCAATCTTATATACAGCACCCGCTGCTCTAGCCATTTCAATAAATCTATGATGCCCTATGCTATATGTCATTGAAGCTTCCCCAATTCTTACAAACTTCTTTTCTACGATTTTGTTTGAACTAGGCACTCTTGCAAAATGTTTCATAAATTTCATCAACCTTTCCTTATGTACTAATATAATCTTTGCAAGCTGATATCTTGCTCCAGCAGCTAATGCTATATCCATTGCCTCATCTCGTGTTACATCTAATAAAGCCATTACTTCATCAATACGAATAAATCTTGGTTTTACAATTTCTTTTCTATAGGCACTAACTGAACCACTCAATGTATTTACCATAACATCACCTACTTATAAAACTCAGAATCTGTAATATGAAAAGTTTCAAGATACTTATCCAATATTTCTGTATTAACAAGTACAAGCTGACCAATCTTATAACAAGCCTTGGCATCCTTAGCCACTTCTTGAAATTTTGTCATTCCCATACTGTACATCTTTGCACCATCTGAATATCTTACAAACTTTTTTGCATCCTCATATCTATCTTTTTTCTTTGATTCATCCATTGCTGTGCTCCTTTCACTTTGACTTCATAACAAATGACGTATTTTCTCCATAACGCAAAAAAGAGGACATCTTCTAAATTTCTTTAGAAAATGTCCTCTTAGTAGTTCATATTCGATTGAGTCTTATTCTTTTCAGATTGTGTACTCTTTCATACTGATGTAAATGACTATGCCAAAATACGTCTTTTAATGCGTCCTTTGACGTACTCAAATGCCTCAATCCCGCATAAACACTAGGTTTATTTATCCAAGCTCTTCATCGTCGGGAACAGTAATACATCGCGGATGGCCGGGCTGTTGGTGAACAGCATTACCAGACGGTCGATACCGTAACCGATACCGCCTGTCGGAGGCATACCGATCTCCAGTGCGTTCATGAAGTCTTCATCGGTGGTGTTTGCCTCGTCATCACCTGCTGCCAGTGCAGCCTCCTGTGCTTTGAAACGCTCTCTCTGGTCGATCGGGTCGTTTAACTCGGAGTATGCGTTACACATCTCACGTCCGTAGATGTACATCTCGAAGCGCTCTACATACTCTGGTTTATCCGGCTTTCTCTTGGTCAGCGGTGAGATTTCTACCGGATGATCCATGATAAAGGTCGGCTGGATCAGGTTTTCTTCTACGAACTCTTCGAAGAAGAGGTTGATGATATCGCCGCGCACATGACGGTCTTCGTAGTGAACACCCTTCTCGTCTGCCAGCTTCTTAGCCTCTTCAGTGGTCTGGATCTCGTCGAAGTCAACTCCTGCATATTTCTTGATCGCATCTACCATAGTCAGACGCTCGAACGGCTTGCCTAAATCAATCTCAACGTCTGCATACGGAATGGTGGTGGTTCCCATAACCTCATTTGCGATGTGACGGAACATATTCTCGGTTAAGTCCATCATACCGTAGTAATCGGTATATGCCTGGTACAGCTCCATGAGGGTGAACTCCGGGTTGTGGCGGGTATCAAGACCCTCGTTACGGAATACACGGCCGATCTCGTATACACGTTCCATGCCGCCTACGATCAGTCTCTTTAAGTACAGCTCCAGGGAAATACGAAGCTTTACATCCTCATCCAGTGCGTTGTAATGGGTCTCAAACGGTCTTGCAGCAGCGCCGCCTGCGTTTGCCACCAGCATCGGGGTTTCTACCTCTAAGAAGCCCTGTCCGTCTAAGTAACGACGGATGCAGCTGATGATGCGGGAACGCATCACGAAGGTTTTCTTCACGTCCTCGTTCATGATCAGGTCTGTATAGCGCTGACGGTAACGCACGTCCGTGTTGGTCAGACCGTGATATTTCTCCGGAAGGATCTGCAGGCTCTTGGAGAGCAGCACCATGGAGGTTGCGTGAATTGAGATCTCACCCATCTTGGTGGTGAAGACGATACCTTTAATGCCCACGATATCACCGATATCCATACGCTTGAAGTCTTTGTATGCTTCTTCACCCAGGTCATCACGCGCAACGTAGCACTGGATGTTGCCCTTTAAATCCTGAACATTGCAGAAGGATGCTTTACCCATGACACGCTTGGACATCATACGTCCTGCAATGGATACTTCTTTGCCTTCCCATTCTGCATAGTCTGCTTTTACGTCCTCGCTGTGTGCGGTTACGTCATACTTTGTGATCTGGAACGGATCCTTGCCTGCTGCCTGAAGCTCTGCCAGTTTTTCACGGCGAACCTTCAGAAGCTGGTTGAGATCCGGCTCCTTCGCATTCTGCTGCTTTGCGTTCTGCTGCTCTGCCATCTTTTCCCTTACTCCTTCGTTCTTGTTGTTGTTCACACACGGTGCAAACAGTTACATCTTTTCGTAACTGTTCAGTACCTTCACAGTCACGAGCAAAAATCCATGAAAAATTGCCTGCGGCAATGGGATTTTTGCCTACCCGCCTATGTTTTCTTACGGTCAGCGCAGTAAATGCGCAGACCTACTGAACAGTTACATCTTTTCTTCTATAAATAAATAAAACAGAATACTGTTTTTATGATACTCTCCGGATCTCCAGAACCTTGTACTGAAGCACGCCGGCCTGAGTCTCTACATCGACAACATCGCCAACGCTCTTGCCGATCAGTGCTGCGCCTACCGGAGACTCATTGGAAATCTTGTTCTGCAGACTGTTTGCCTCGGTTGAGCCAACGATCTTGAACTCCATCTCTTCATCAAAATCTACATCGTATACCTTTACCTGGCAGCCAATGCTTACTTTGTCTAAGTCGATCTCGTCCTCGTCTACAACCTCTGCGTTCTTTAACAGCTTCTCCAGCTCTTCAATACGCAGCTCGATGTCTCTCTGCTCGTCCTTGGCTGCATCGTACTCAGCATTCTCGGACAGGTCGCCCTGCTCACGCGCCTCTTTGATCTTCTGCGCGATTTCCTGTCTGCGATGGATTTTTAAATCCTGTAACTCATCCTCATACTTTTTTAAACCTTCATAGGTTAAAATGTGTTTCTTGCTATCTGCCATGACACTCATTTCCTTCCTTATTTACACTGCCGCCGCGCGGAACCTCCGCCTCCGAAGCAGTTATTTTGGCACCTGAAACCACAGTCTGAGCTAACCCCCGGAACCTGTGATCATACATTCTGAATATTATACTTGAAAGCACTTTCCTTGTCAAGCATCCCGTGCTGTTTCAGCAGCTCCACCAGTTCTTCTTCTGTTTCCAGCATATTGCATTCTCTGCGGATCGAGGAAGAATGCGGAAGCCCTGCAGTATACCAGGCAATGTGCTTACGCATCTCCTTCATGCCAATATACTCACCCTTAAAGGCTACATGGATCCGAGTGTGGCGCAGGATCATCTCTCCCACCTCCACCGGTCCAGGCGGCGGAAGCACTTCCCCGGTTTCCAGATAATGTTGGATCCGTTTGAAAATCCATGGGTTTCCTCTTGCACCGCGGCCTATCATCAGGCCGTCACAGCCTGTTTCCTCTAACATCCGCTTCGCATCCTGCGGCTCAAAGATGTCTCCGTTTCCGATGACCGGAATTTTCACAGTTTCCTTCACCTGACGGATGATATCCCAGTCTGCCCTGCCGGAATAATACTGTTCTCTGGTCCGTCCGTGCACCGCCACAGCAGCCACACCACAGCTCTCAGCAATCTTCGCAATCTCTACGGCATTCACGTGATCGTCATCAAAGCCCTTGCGGAACTTGACCGTGACCGGCTTGTGTACCTTTCGCACCAGTGCAGATAACAGCTCCTCCACCAGCTTCGGATTCTTCATCAGGGCAGAGCCCTCACCGTTTCCGACAATCTTCGGCACCGGACATCCCATGTTCAGATCGATGATGTCATAAGGCCCATCCTCCACCTGGTGGGCAATGTCACTGACGATTTCCGGATCCGAACCGAACAGCTGCAAAGACACAGGACGCTCACCCTCGCCAATGGCCATAAGCTCCTTCGTGTTACGGTTCTTATAAAGAATGGCTTTTGCACTCACCATCTCAGTGACAAGAAGTCCACAGCCCTGCTCCCGGCACAGCTGCCGGAAGGACATATCCGTAACGCCTGCCATGGGAGCCAGGATCAGGTTGTTATCCAGCTCTACATTTCCAATCCTCAGCTTCATGCTTCCGGTTCCTCACCAAGATAGAATACCTTAAAGTACAGTTCCAGGGCCTTTAAGAACTCCTGCCCATCCTGTCGGTACTGCTTGATCTTTAAGTCTGCGCCGATCTCATCGCAGTAGCCATCGTACTCTGAAATAGTATGCCTGAACTCCAGCGTGCCATCCGGCTCAAATTCCATGGTAAGAATACCGCCGCATTCCTCCGTAAACCAGACACACATCACGTGAAGCTGCTTCTTCACTGCCTCCGGGAGGCTGTCAAACTCTTCATTAAAATAATACTTTTTTTCATAGCTGTTAGAACCACAAAGAACGATATTTCCGTCCTGTCCTGTCATCCGCGATTTCCTCCTGAATCCGTTTCCTGCTGCCTTCTGATCTTCTCGCCAGATCTGCAGCTGCGATTTGTCAAAATTTTCTCATATCCATAAACACGAAACACGCCCGGCGGATATGCTGCCGGGCGAAGATTTCTTTTTCGATTGTATCATGCAGTCCTGTTCTGTCAGCCTGCTTCCATGATGCTTCCTATTTCGCAAGCATCTTTGCGATTTCAAACTGTTCCTCGGAAATGTCCTTCTTCATCTGAAGTGCTTCCTGGATGTCGAAATCTACGAACTCACCGTGCTTATAAGCAACCAGGCGATTGCTCTTTCCTTCGCACAGAAGCTCTGCTGCCCTTGCCCCCATAATGGACGCGTACACACGGTCCTTACAAGTTGGGGTGCCGCCTCGCTGCATGTGGCCCAGAATGGTGGCTCTTGTCTCAATACCGGTTGCTGCCTCAATGCGGCGTGCCATGGAACCAGAATGTCCGATACCCTCCGCATTGATGATGATATTGTGTTTCTTGCCGCGCTTGCGGTTCTCTATGATGCGGTCGATGAGAGCCTGCTCATTGCCGTCATAACGTTCCGGAAGCAGAATATCCTCCGCGCCGTTTGCAATACCACACCACAGTGCGATATAACCGGCATTGCGGCCCATAACCTCAATGATACTGCAGCGCTCATGAGATGTAGAAGTGTCACGTACCTTATCGATTGCCTCCATGGCGGTATTGACTGCCGTATCGAATCCGATGGTGTAATCGGTGCAGGCAATGTCCAGATCGATGGTTCCCGGAACGCCAATGGTATTAACGCCAAGGGCTGCCAGCTTACCGGCTCCCCGGAAAGAACCGTCACCGCCGATGACTACGATGCCGTCAATACCGTGCTTGTGGCAGATCTCCGCGCCCTGCTGCTGACCTTCCGCCGTTACAAACTCCATACATCTTGCTGTGTACAGGATGGTACCTCCACGGAAAATGATATTGGACACATCGGTACTGCTCATGTCTACGATCTCTTCTTGTAAAAGTCCTGCGTAGCCACGCATGATTCCTTTTACCTTCATACCCTTACTGATGGCAGTACGAACCACCGCACGGATGGCTGCGTTCATGCCTGGAGCATCTCCTCCGCTTGTCAGGACACCGATTGTCTTTACTTGCTTTGCCATAGTTGTCTCCTCCTGTTACCCTTCGTTTTCGCGATGAGCTCTCTGTCTCGTGCAGAAAGCGCTGCGCGATTTCCATTCCGTTTATTTTATATAGATGCACTTTTTTTCATACAAACTGTATTCTAAAACATTTTTTCTATCTTTTCAATCCCTTTTCCACAACTTTGACATTCTTTTCACCAATTATTTTCATCAGCTTTTCCGTCACTTCTGTTGACGCTGCCACATGCCAGTTTGCGGGAAGAACCTTCTTTGCCCGTTCCTTTTCCAGATAAATGATCACGGTATCATGGCCATCAGAGCCCCTCAGAATTTCCGTCACTTCCGGCCACCGAGCATCATACTCGGTCTTATCGGCAAACTTCAGCCACAGATCCTTCGGAACCTCGTCAAAGGGGATCACCTGCTCACAGATCAGCCGTCCTGCCGGGTCATCCCCAATGGAGGTACGTCCGCTGATAAACACCTTTGCATCCTCATTCAGGAGCTGCTTCTTATTCTCGTAATCCCGCGGGAAGACGATGACTTCCACGGAACCAACCATATCCTCCAGAGTCACAAAGGCCATCTGCTGGCCATTCTTCGTAAGCTTTACGGTCCTGGCTGTTATCATGCCGCCAATGGTCACCCGGGCGCCGTCTTCCACAACAGCTCTTCCTGTCTCCTCATCCACCATAAAATCGGTTGTTTTGGCGGTAATGCTATTTTTCCAGGTTTCAAGATACTCATCCATCGGATGACCACTGACATAGATACCAAGTGTCTCCTTCTCGAAGGCCAAAAGCTCTCCCTTCGGAAACTCCGGCACCTTCGGCATGGTGATCTGGTATTGCTGCTTTTCTTCCTCTGCCGCAAAATCAAAAAGGCTCAGCTGACCCTCCAGCACATTTTTGCGGTCCTTATTTTTCTGATCCAGAAGTTCCGGCGCAATCATGGTCTTCTGTCTCCGGTTGCCCGGAAGAGAATCCATGGCACCGGCCTTGATGAAATTCTCCAGGGTACGCTTATTCACCTCACGTCCGCCCATGCGCTCCACAAAATCATCAATGGAGGTAAAAAGGCCGTTATTCTGACGCTCCCGGATGATCTCGTCCACCACATTGCGTCCAATACTCTTGATTGCTGACAAACCATATCGGATCGCATCACCGGAAACAGAGAAACCGCTCTGCCCTTCGTTGATGTCAGGCGGCAGGATACGAATGCCCATCTGGCGGCAGGTCAGAATGTACTCCGACACCTTACCCACATTGTCCATAACAGAGGTCATAAGTGCCGCGAAGAACTCCTTCGGATAATAGTATTTCAGATACGCCGTCTGATATGCAACCACCGCATAGCAGGCTGCATGGGATTTGTTAAAGGCGTACCTTGCGAAATCGATCATCTCATCATAAATATGATTTGCAGTCTTCTCATCAATGCCATTCTCAATACAGCCCTTTACGTTTTCTTCCTGATTGCCGTACACGAAATTCTGGCGTTCCTTCTCCATGACCGCCGCCTTCTTCTTGGACATGGCACGGCGCACCAGATCGCTTCGGCCCATGGTATAGCCCGCCAGATCGCGAACGATCTGCATAACCTGTTCCTGGTAGACGATACAGCCATAGGTCGGTCCCAGAATATGCTCCAGCTGCGGACATTCATATGTGATGGAGTCCTTATCATTCTTTCCTTTCAAATAACGCGGAATGAAATCCATCGGTCCCGGACGATAGAGAGAAATCCCCGCAATGATATCCTCCAGGTTTTCGGGCCGCAGCTCCTTCATGAAGCTTTTCATTCCCGAACTCTCCAGCTGGAAGATGCCATCGCACTTTCCGGTGCCAATGGATGCCAGGACATCTTTATCATTATAATCAATTTCTTCCATAACCAGATGAACGCCGTAGTTTTCCTCTGCCTGACGCACCGCATTCTGAATGACAGTCAGGGTTCGGAGGCCTAAAAAGTCCATCTTTAACAGTCCAAGCTCCTCCAGCGTCGTCATGGTAAACTGTGTGGTAATGGTACCGTCTGATGCGCGGGAAAGCGGAACAAACTCATCCATGGCCCGCTGGCCGATCACCACGCCGGCCGCGTGCATGGAGGTATGACGCGGAAGGCCCTCCAGGCGCTTGGCCATGTCGATGAGGTAGCGCACCTCATCATCATTCTGATAGGCCTCACGCAGATCCGGACTTTGCTTTAAGGCCTTTTCCAGGGTCATGCCGAGATCTCCCGGGATCATCTTTGCGATTGCGTCACAGCGGGCGTACGGAAGGTCCAGAACACGTCCCACATCCCGCACAACACCCTTGGCCGCCAGGGTACCGAAGGTAACGATCTGTACCACCTGATCCTTTCCGTATTTCTCGACCACGTAATCGATGACTTCCTGCCTGCGTTCGAAGCAGAAGTCAATATCGATATCCGGCATGGATACCCGTTCCGGGTTCAGGAAACGCTCAAAGAGCAGATCATAGCGCACCGGATCGATATTAGTGATCTCCAGACAGTAGGAAACGATACTTCCCGCTGCGGAACCTCGTCCCGGACCGACCATGATGTCGTGGGATCTTGCGAAATGAATGAAATCCCATACGATCAGGAAGTAATCCACATACCCCATATTGTGGATTACGCCCAGCTCGTAGGAAAGGCGTTCCTGCAGGGTTCCATCATCATTTGGGTAACGCTTCGCCATGCCATCCTGGCACAGCTTATTCATATAGCTCCAGGAATCGTATCCCTCCGGCACCTCGTACTTCGGCAGCTTTGTCACGCCAAACTCGATCTCAACGTTACAGCGCTCCGCGATCTTATGGGTGTTATCGATGGCTTCCTGGGCGTATGGAAACAGCGCCCGCATCTCCTCCTCAGATTTCACGTAATACTGACCGCCCTCGTAACGCATACGGTTCTCATCAGAGACTTTTTTCCCGGTCTGGATACACAGCAGAATGTCATGCGCTGCCGCATCCTCCGCGAGAATATAGTGGATATCGTTGGTTGCCACCAGATCCATGGACAGTTCCCGGCTCATGCGCATAAGTCCCTGGTTTACGGTTTTCTGGGTCGGAATTCCATGATCCTGCAGCTCTAAAAAGAAATTGCCCTTTCCGAAAATATCCTCATAATGTCTTGCGGACCTGCAGGCTTCCTCATACATGCCCCGGGCCAGATAGCGCTGTACCTCACCCGCCAGGCAGGCACTTAGGGCAATCACGCCCTCATGGTAGGTTTCTAACACCTCATAGTCCACGCGGGGCTTATAATAAAAGCCATCCACAAAGCCCCTGGATACGATCTTCATCAGGTTGTGGTATCCGGTATCATTTTCTGCCAGCAGGACCAGATGGTAATATCGGTCCTCGCCATTTGAAGTTTCCCGGTCAAATCGGGATCCCGGCGCAACATAGACCTCACAGCCGATGATGGGCTTAATGCCCACCTCCTTTGCCGCACGGTAAAAATCGATGACGCCATACATGACTCCATGATCGGTGACGGCCATGCTGTCCATGCCAAGCTCTTTCGCCCGCGCTGCCAGCTCTTTGATCTTGCAGGAACCATCCAGCAGACTGTACTCTGTATGGACGTGCAAATGTGTAAATGCCACTGTTTTCTCCTTTTTATATCTTATTTACAAAAACAGGGCGGAAATGTTATTTCCACCCTGCTGCTTCAGCATCTTTTGTATAGATCAACTTTTGGGGAAATGATCGGTATGATCTTACTTTTCACCCTTTAAGTACTTTTCAATATTGTCAAGTGCCTCTTGTTCGTCTCCTCCATCAGCAGAAACGGTAATATCCTCACCAGCGCCCATGCCAAGTGTCATCATACCCATAATGCTCTTTGCATTGACCCGGGCATTGTTATTCTCTACATAGATCTGACTGTCAAACTGGCTCGCAATCTGAACCAACATAGCTACTGGTCTTGCCTCAAGTCCGGATGAAAGCCCAATGGTGATTGTTTTCTTTAACATAATTATCCTCCTCGTTTTCGGGTATGATCGCATGTTTTCTTTCTGCTTATACCCCTGTGTCCGGCCGTTCCTGTCTCAGCAGTTCTGCCATACTCCCCAATTTTCTAAGGCGATGGTTTACCCCTGATTTACCGACCGGCGGATCCAAAGCCTCTCCAAGTTCCTTTAATGTGGCCTCCGGTCTGGCCAGCCTTAACTCTGCGATTTCCCTCAGGTTATCCGGCAGACTGTCCAATCCTGCCTTATCCCTGATGTATATGATATCTTCCATCTGCTTGACTGCCGCCGATACCGTTTTGTTGATATTGGCTGTCTCACAGTTTACCTGCCGGTTCACACTTCCGCGCATCTCCTTGAGAATGCGGATGTTCTCCAGCTCCATAAGGGCAACCGGTGCTTCCATAACGTTCAAAATATCTACGATTTGGCTTCCCTCTTTGATGTAGACCACGAAATACTTCTTTCGCAGCACGATCTTGGCTTCTATCCCCATGGAAAGGATGAGACCCTGGATCTGCTTTGCCTTTGCTTCAGTAGCACAGGCAATCTCAAAGTGGTAAAACTTTTCCGGATCGCTGATCGAACCTGCTGCCAGAAACGCTCCACGGATGAATGCGCGCTTGCAGCAGTTCTGCATAAGAACCACATTCTGGGCCAGTGACAGATTTTCCTCAATCTCCCCGTACTGGTCGATGAGTTTGACTGCCTGAAGCACCCGCATGGCATCCTCGTGATGAGTGACTGCAACAGTGCAGGTCCTGTTTCTGTGGTTCCCGATGCTCTGCCGTATGGAGACATCAATTCCTATATTAAATGTTTTTTTCAATAATGTAAAGTACTTTCTTGCAACTGCTTCATTTTCCGTGTGAATCTTCACCCGGTAACGGTCATTCTCTGAAATCTGGATACGGCCGCAGAGGCTTAAGATTGCCGCGATCTCCGCGATCTGGCAATGTCTGGCCGAAGAAAGCTGCCTTGAAAGTTCTTCCTTTACCTTAGAAGAAAATGACATATCCTGCTCCTGTATTCCGATTTCTGCCCGGGCATTCCGAGACAGAAATCCACCATTGTCCTGCTACCGTCCGATATCCCGGTGCTCAATCTTCAGTCCGTATTCCTCCAGACCGCTTAAATGCTGATACAGCGCATTGGCCACAGTAACGGAGCGGTGTCTGCCCCCGGTACAGCCAATGGCGATCACCAGTTGGTTCTTTCCTTCCTGCACATAATTGGGGATCAGGAAATCCAGCATCCCGTACAGCATGGAAAGAAAGCGGTCTGCTGTACCGCCCTGGCGGACATACGCCTGCACCTCCGCCTCCTGACCGGTGTGGCTGCGCAGTGCCTCCACATAGTAGGGATTTGGAAGAAAACGTACATCGAAAACAAGATCTGCGTCATTCGGGATGCCATACTTAAATCCAAAGGACAGCACCGTGATAAACAGGTTCTGATACCTGCGGTCCTGGACAAAGATTTTTTCCAGCTCACTGCGCAGTTCCCGGGTAAGAAGACTGCTGGTATCCAGGATCATATCCGCCTGCTGTTTGATAAACGCAAGCTTTTCCCGCTCCAGCTGGATGCCGCTGTCCACACGGCCCTTCCCGGCCAGTGGATGCGACCGCCTGGTTTCTTTATAGCGCTTTACCAGTGTCGCATCGCTGCTGTCCAGAAACAGGATCTCGTAAGGCACCTGCTGCGCTTTCCAGTTTTCCAGAACCTGCTCCAGCTGCGGCAGCTCCTCTCCGCTGCGGATATCGATGCCCAGTGCCACTTCCTCGTGGGCTGCCGGCTTCTGCATGACCAGTTCTACAAATGCCTCCATCAGGGGGATCGGCAGATTGTCCACACAGTAAAAGCCAAGATCCTCCAGCATTTTGAGAGCCGAGGTTTTTCCGGCTCCCGACATTCCCGTCACGATTACCAGTCTCATCTGTTTTCTCCGTTTCTCAAAACTCACCCAAAAGCTTTACTTCCAGTTCCAGCTCCACACCAGACTGCGCTTTCACCTTTTCCTGTACCTGTCTGCACAGAGAAAGGATATCTGCAGAGGTGGCATGATCCCGGTTGATCACAAAACCGCAGTGCTTCTCTGACACCTGGGCGCCACCCACACGGAAGCCGCGAAGCCCTGCATCCTGGATCAGTCTGCCTGCGAAATGGCCTTCCGGGCGCTTGAAGGTACTGCCTGCACTCGGGTATTCCAATGGCTGCTTTTCACGGCGTTTTGATGCCAGATCATCCATGACCGCACGGATGTCATCAGCGTTTCCCGGCTGCAGCTGAAGCACTGCCTCCAGCACAATATAACCGTTTTTCTGGACGCAGCTGGTCCGGTAGCCCAGTTCCAGTTCTTCTGCCGGAAGTGTTTTCACCTCTCCCTCCGGAGTCAGGACCGTTGCCTCCCTTAATACCTGACATAATTCTCCGCCGTACGCGCCCGCATTCATGACCACGGCACCTCCGATGGTGCCCGGAATCCCAGCTGCAAACTCAAAGCCGGTCAGTGATGCGTTCAGCACCTGCTTTGCCACAGCGGAAAGCAGGGCACCTGCACCGGTCCTCACCTGAGCTCCTTCTATTGTAACCTGGGCAAACGGTTTTCCGAAAGAGATCAGTACTCCGCGGTAACCCCCGTCGCCCACCAGCAGATTGCTGCCGTTTCCGATGATGGTATATGCCACATTTTCTTCCCTGCAGATATCCAGCACCTGCTTTAATTCTTCCACACCGGATGGCTCAATATAAATGTCTGCCGGGCCTCCTGTGCGGAAGGTGGTATGGCGGCTCATTGGCTCATCGGTCAGAAATATTCCCGCGCCCACCGCCTGTTTCAGTCGTTCTGCTGCCTGTTTCATAGTTTTTGTTCTGCCTTTATTCATTTTTGCTGTTAAGCGATGTTCCTGGCACTGTTTTTACTTGTTGCCAAGGTTTGCCTGTACGCGGTTGTACAGCTCCTGAGCCGCATTGTATCCCATCTTCTTCTGACGATAGTTAACGGCTGCGGACTCTACGATGATGGCCAGGTTTCTGCCCGGACGGATCGGGATGTTATGGCAGACCACCTGATTGCCGAGAAACTCCGTGTAGCGGTCCTCCAGGCCCAGCCGGTCGTACTCTTTGTCCTTGTCCCAGTCCTCCAGCTTAATGACCATGTCGATATTCTGGGTATCTTTTACGCTCTCAACACCGTACAGGGACTTCACATCAATGATACCGATACCTCGCAGCTCGATAAAGTGCTTGGTGATATCCGGCGCACTTCCTACCAGAGTCGCGTCACTGACTTTGCGGATCTCTACAACATCATCGGATACAAGACGGTGTCCGCGCTTGATCAGCTCCAGGGCTGCCTCACTCTTTCCGATACCGCTCTCGCCCATGATCAGCACACCTTCACCAAATACGTCCACCAGCACACCATGGATGCTGATACACGGAGCCAGCTTGACCTTCAGCCAGCGGATGACTTCTGCCATCAGATCAGAGGTGCTCTTTTCAGATACCATCAGAGGGACCTGATAGTGCAGGCACAGATTCTGCATATCTTCATCCGGCTCCTGGCCGCGGCTGTAAACCACACACGGAATCTCACTGGAAAGAAGCTTGTCATAGCGTTCCATCCGCACCTCGCGCGGCAGGGTATTGATGTATGCCTGCTCCACATATCCGATGATCTGGACACGCTCCCGGTCAAAATGATCAAAAAAGCCCGTTAACTGAAGCGCCGGACGGTTTACATCCGGGTGACTCAATACCACCTTGTCTGCGTCAATTTCCGGAAGTACATTTTTCATTTTCATCTTTGTGATCAGTTCTGTAATTGTTACTCCGTACATATTGCCCCGCTCCTTTATCTTGTTTATTCAGCCCGATTCAAGCCCACAGGCTGTATCTGTTTTCAGAATAAGTTCATCATACCATAAATTCGGATGGTTGTCATCCGCGTTGGCAGGTTTCGCTGCTGCGAAAGAACCGGTACACACTTTCCGCCGCGGCGCGGTTCATGCCGGGGACCTGGGAAAGTTCTTCCTCACTGGCAGCCTGCACGGCCTCGATCGATCTAAAATGCTTCATCAGTGCCTTTCTCCTGGTATCTCCGATTCCGGGAATGTCATCCAGCACAGAGTGTACCTGGCTCTTGCTGCGCAGACTCCGGTGATACTCAATAGCAAACCTGTGAGCCTCGTCCTGGATTCTGGTAATGAGCCGGAACCCTTCGGAGTGCCGGTCAATGGGGATCTCCACATTCCGGTAATACAATCCGCGGGTCCGGTGGCTGTCATCCTTTACCATGCCGCATACCGGGATGGAAAGACCCAGCTCTGCGAGCACCTCCTGTGCAATGTTCACCTGTCCCCGCCCGCCATCCATCATTAGGATGTCCGGAAATCTGGTAAAGCTTCCGAATTTCTGTTCTTCTCCCTGTTCCTTTAACTGAGACATTTCTTCCAGTCCGTGGGTAAAGCGGCGCATTAATACCTCACGCATCGAGGCATAATCATTCGGCCCGGTAACGGTCCTGATGCGAAACTTTCGGTAATCACTGCGCTTCGGCCTGCCGTCCTCATACACAACCATGGAGCCGACTGACTCGTAGCCGGAAATGTTGGAGATATCAAAAGCCTCCATCCGGCGCACGCCGGTGAGCCCCAGCCAGGATGCCACCTCATTCATGGCGCCTATGGTGCGCATCTCATCCCTCTGGTTGCGCTCCAAATCCTGCCGCAATACCATGGACGCATTTTTCTGCGCCAGCTCTACCAGGCGCTCCTTCTGCCCTTTCTTTGGAACAACAATGCGGACCTTCTGGCCTTTTCGGGCACTGAGCCACTGCTCAATGACCTCCATATCCTCGATTTCCCTCTGGATCCACAGCTCTTTTGGCAGAAACGGCGTTCCGGCGTAGAACTGCTTTACAAAGCTGGTGAGGATCTGACTGCTGTCTTTTTCCGCGCCGATACGGATGCCGAAATGATCCCGTCCGATCAGTTTGCCCTCGCGCACAAAGAAGACCTGCACCACCGCATCGGTATCGTTCATGGCCATGGCAATGATGTCCCGGTCTTCCATACTGCTGCTGGTGATTTTCTGCTTCTGCGCCACCTTCTTCACGCTGGAAAGCAGATCCCGGTACTCCGCCGCTTTTTCATATTCCATTTTTTCAGCAGCTTCCATCATCTGTTTTTCCAGGCGTTTCAGCAGATTGTCATAATGTCCGTTTAAAAATTCAAGCACCTGCCTGATGTGCTCTGCGTACTCTTCTTTCCCGATGTAGCCCTGGCATGGCGCATCACACTGCCTGATATGATAGTTTAAGCAGGGGCGGTCTTTGCCGATATCCCGCGGGAGCAAACGGCTGCAGGTACGTACCTTATATAGCTTATGGATCAGATCAATCGTATCCTTAACCGCTCCGGCACTGGTGTACGGGCCAAAATACCGGCTCCTGTCCTTTTTCATGGTACGCGCAAACTGTACCCGGGGAAAATCCTCTCCCACTGTAACACGGATGTACGGATAAGCCTTGTCATCCTTTAACATCGTGTTATAACGCGGCTGGTGCTCTTTGATGAGATTGCACTCCAGCACCAGTGCCTCCAGCTCGGAATCGGTTACAATGTACTCAAACCGTGCGATGCGGGACACCATCTGCTGGATCTTGGCGGTTTTACCGCGGCTGCTCTGGAAATACTGGCGCACCCGGTTCTTTAAGCTGATGGCCTTGCCCACATAGATGATCTCATCCTTCGCATCGTGCATGATGTATACGCCCGGCTGGGAAGGAAGTTTTTTCAGTTCTTCTTCAATGTCAAATAACATAATTCCTCCTGATGGCAGTTCTGTCCTGTTCTGCTGCCCGTATGCTCTTTTTCCGCTGAAATAAAATCAGCGAAGGCGGCTGCCGTCATAGCGCTTCTGCATGGTGAGGAAACGGCGCACCGCGTAAAGCTGTTCCTGTAAAGAACCCTGCTCCGGCTTCATATCCAGTACCAGATAGATACTGTCCAGTTCCTGCTGGGTGACGCGCTCCTCCAGAGCTTTCAGACATTCCATGCGCAGATCAAAATCCTCGGTGTCTAAAAACTGCAGAAATGCCGGGTCCGGGGTACGGTCCGCGTAATACCGGTGTGCAGCCTGTCTGTTTCCTGCCAACTGTGCAGTTCCTGCTGTAGCCTGTCCGCTTCCTGCTGTAGCCTGTCCGCTTCCTGCTGCTTCTGTCATTCCTGCTGCGTTTTGCTCCGGCTCTACCCGTTCAAATCTCCACTGCTGGGTCACCTCCGGGTATTTTTCATGATCCACCTCACTGGTAAACATATCGTATGGCCGCACATAGACTCCGTAGTCCCCGTAAAGTGCCTGGTAAACCACCATACTTTCGCCGGTTTCCGAGTGTCTGGCCACCGCCACGATCTGGTAGAGTTTATTTTTAAAATGCCGGTAAAATTCCCCCGGTCTTACGATTCGTTCTGTCATGTCCGTTTCCTGTCTCTTTCTGTTCTGGTTTCTTTCTATTCTGGTCTCTTTTGCTTTTTTCTCAGCCTTAAACCGTAGGCGGCAACGTGGTTCCAGTCTCCGGCGGAGTTCCCGGCTCTTCTGCCGTCTCCATTGCTTCGGAAAGTGCCCGGGCAGCCGGAAAGCTTTTTCCTGCCAGATCTTCTCCGCCCGTTACGGTCAGGGCATCGTGTCCCGTTTCCTCCGGTGCATAGGTCGTTTCCGGGAGCTGTGCACGAGAAGCCGCGATCCGTTCATCCTCTTCGCTTGCTGCCTCCGGTGTCAGAAGGCCCTCCCAGTCGTAGGTACAGGCCGCATCCCACAAAAGCCACTCATCATAACCACAGTCATACACCGCCCGGATCTGTTCACGCACCTGGTCTCCTCCATAGGGGATATGATTCTTCAGCCAGCTGGCTGTAAAATCCTGCAGCCACGGACGCACTGCCGCCACATGACTTCCGTCGAGTCCTGCGAAATAAAGCTCCTTGCGTGATTCTGTCAGCGCTGCGCAGATGGTATCATACGGACGCATATCCGGGTGGTCAATACCATAATTTCCGTCCGAATAATGGGACGGGTAGATCATGGGACTGATGTAATCCAGATGCTTTGCCATCTCTCCGTAAACCTGTCCCACGGAATCCGCATTCACATCACTGTTGATGATAGCGCCAAACACATCCGCGGATACAAAGAGTCCGGCTGCGCTCAGTTTCTCATACTCATATTCCATAAAGTCGAGGATCGCCTCGGTCCGACTGCGGCCCTTGGTATCCTCCTCCGAAAATACCGCATCCTGCATTCCCTTTTCTGTACAAAAGCGCACATAATCAAACTGGATCTCATCGAATCCAAGCTTCTGCGCTTCCAGGGCGATCTCTGCCAGATACTCCCAGGCTTCCTCTTTATAAGGATTCACCCAGGCGTGGTTATCCCTGTCCTGAAACACCGTGCCATCCGCTTTCTTCACACACCAGTCCGGCTGCGCCTCAGCAAGCCACGCATCACGAAAAGCCGGAATCCTCGCAATGGCATAGATATGATGATCCTTTAATTTCTGCATCAGCCCGGCAATATCCTCAATATAAACCTTTGTGGAGCCAAGCTGCTTCACAAGAGGTGACTCCGTCTCACATACCACTCGCCCAAAATCATCCTTAAAATCAATGACAAGGGCATTCGCCTCGGTCCGGTCAAACTCGTTGATCAGATTGTCCACCAGGGCCGGAGTTCCTGCCACATAGGCGGAAATATAAATACCCTTTGCCCGGGTTTCCTCACGTTCCGGTATGTTGGAAATCCGGATTTCTGAAATCAGTTTCTGCTCTTCTGCTTCCGCTTTCTGCTCTGCTTTTTCGGCCTCTGAGGCTTCTTCTGCGTCAGAGCCTACCACGACCGGTTCCGGCGTCGTTGCGATTTTTTCCGCATTGCGGAGGAAACCACAGCCGGTGATCGCAAGAACAGTCAGCAGCAGACCGGCCAGAAGCCATCTTCGTTTTCCCTTCATAGTTCACGTTCCTCTTCTGTTTTTTATTATGAAATTATCTGTCCGGAAAATTCCGGTCATACACGATAACTAGAGTATACCACATATTACATTTTTTTGACAAATCCGGGTGCAAAACTCTCTTTTCTATGGTACAATACAACGAGCGAAAGAGAGCCATAACCATGCAGGCATGGTTATGGCGAACGGCGAGGCAGGCTCGTGACGAAGTCACGAGCCTGCATGGAAAGGGGTATTAACAACTATGAAAATTGGATTTGACAATCAAAAGTACTTAAAAATGCAGTCTGAACACATCCGCGAGCGGATCAGCCAGTTCGGAGACAAGTTGTACCTGGAGTTCGGCGGAAAGCTGTTCGACGATTATCACGCTTCCCGTGTCCTGCCAGGCTTTGCGCCGGACAGCAAGCTGAACATGCTTCTGCAGCTGGCAGACCAGGCTGAGATCGTCATTGCCATCAATGCGGCAGACATTGAGAAAAACAAGATCCGCCACGATCTTGGCATCACCTACGATGCGGACGTACTGCGCCTCATCCAGGAATACCGTGATAAGGGTCTCTATGTGGGCAGCGTGGTCATCACCCGCTACACCGGCCAGACATCCGCAGATGTCTTTAAAACAAAGCTTGAACATCTCGGAATCAAAGTATACCGTCATTATCCGATCGATGGCTACCCGAACAACATTGCCCACATTGTAAGCGATGACGGCTACGGAAAGAACGATTACATCGAGACCACCAAGCCGCTTGTCATCATCACGGCACCAGGACCGGGCAGCGGAAAGATGGCAACCTGTCTCTCCCAGCTCTACCATGAGAATAAGCGCGGCATCAAGGCCGGCTACGCAAAATTTGAGACCTTCCCGATCTGGAACATTCCGCTTAAGCATCCGGTCAATCTGGCATATGAGGCTGCTACCGCAGATTTAAACGATGTCAACATGATCGACCCGTTCCACTTAGAGGCATACGGCGTGACCACCGTCAACTATAACCGTGATGTTGAGATCTACCCGGTACTGGCTGCCATGTTTGAAGGCATCTACGGCTACTGCCCGTACAAATCCCCGACTGACATGGGCGTGAACATGGCCGGAAACTGTATCATCGACGATGAAGCATGCCAGGAGGCATCCCGCCAGGAGATCATCCGCCGCTACTATCAGGCATTGAACCGTGTAGCCAAAGATAAAGGCAGCAAGGATGAGGTATACAAGATCGAGCTGCTCATGAAGCAGGCCAAGATCACCACCGACATGAGAAGTGTGGTTCCGGTTGCTGTGAACCTCGCCAAAGAGACCAACGCACCGACCGCAGCCATGGAGCTTCCGGATGGAAAGATCGTCACCGGAAAAACCACTGCCCTGCTTGGCGCTTCCGCAGCAGTCCTGTTAAACGCAGTCAAGGAGCTGGGCGGCATCTCCGATGACATCCACTTAATCTCCCCGACTTTCATTGAGCCGATCCAGGGATTAAAGACCGGATATCTGGGAAGCAAAAACCCGCGCCTTCACACCGATGAGGTTCTGATCGCCCTCTCCATGTGCGCAGCCACCGACCCGAACGCAAAGCTTGCCTTAGAGCAGCTTCCGAAATTAAGAGGATGCGAGCTTCACACCTCCGTCATGCTCTCTTCTGTTGATACCAACACGTTCAAGAAGCTGGGCCTGAACCTGACTTCCGAGCCGATCTACGAAAACAATCGGTTATATCATTAATTTACAGATAAAAGAATGTGCCTTGGCACA
>OGFR01000252.1_pt1 | contig 52214 bp, 47 predicted proteins | sample 1571001 | NCBI WGS metagenome assembly OGFR01 (sample SAMEA2582064, study PRJEB24529) | metagenome | biome: Human gut stool | place: China | collected 2011 | reverse complement strand
GAGAAATATTGCCCTTGGTGATGAAGAAGATTTCTGGACACAAGACAAAATTATGCTTGCTGTTGCTGAGATTTCAGGAGATCACCATGACCTTACATTACAATATTTAAATGAAGGCACTATTCATAAAATTCATACAAAAAAATATGGTGTAAAAGTTGGTAAAGACATAGATCTTATTTTACTTGGTCGTGTTGATTTTACAGAATTAACAGATAAAATCGCTGAAGCATTTGTATATAAAGTTCAAGAACTTTGCTATACAGGTGTTTATGGTGCAGCCGCAAAAATGCCTAATAATACACAGTTTGTAAAAACTGGTGCTTTATCTGCCTCTACAAAAGAAAGTTTTGATACTTTACTTGAAGATGTTGGCACTGCAAATGAAGCTGAAGTCGTAATTATGGGTACTAAAACAGCATTGAAAAAGCTTAATGCTTTAACTGATGTTGATTGGAGAAGTCTTTCACAGAAAGAAGACATAGCAAAATCTGGTCGTCTTGGTACATATGAGGGAACAGAACTCATTGAAATTCCTCAAAGATTTGCGTTTAATGATGTTACAAAGAAACTCATTGATAATAATAGACTTCTTATTTTTGCAAAAAACCAAGAAAAATTTGTTTGGTTTACTGATAAAGGGGAGACTCAAATTTATGAATCTGGTACTCAAAAAGGTGAACATGCTGACGACTTCCAGAAATATGAGGTACAAAGAGAAATGGGCGTAGAAATTGTTCTTCCACAGTACTTTGGTCAGTGGTCTTTTACTTAATCTCCAAATAAAACTATTAAATAATACAAAAAAGAGTGATTGTTTTTAGTCACTCTTTTTTATCATAAAGAAAGGATATATAAAATGCCAAATATTAAAAAAACAACTGATGAAAGCGAAACAAAATCTATTATTTCTGATAATGTTATAGAACAAAAAGCAACAAAGAAAAAGTTTAATCCAACAGATTTAATAACTTGCATCTCTATTACTGCTGGTGAATTATTTTATGAAGGCAATAAATCAAAGACTTTATATACTTTTGCTGATATTGGTGATGTAGTTGAAATTGAATTTAAAGATTTGGATTATGCGGCTAGAACAAAAGATGCAATGATGTTTAAACCACGTTTTGTTGTACAAAACGCAGATTTTATTGAATTACACCCAACTCTTGATGAAATTTATTCGGGACTTCATACAACAAAGGATTTAAAAGATATTTTAAAAATGACACCAAAGCAAATGGAAAATGCTATTTATTCTCTTCCTATTGGTGCTCAAGAAGCTTTAAAAACTATTGCTGCTACTATGGTAGATAATGGAACTCTTGACTCTGTTAAGAAAATACAAACTTTAGATTCTATTTTTGGAACAGAATTACTATTAAAATTAAACATTTAATAAATAGGGGGTGGTATCTTAAATGCTACTTTCTTATGAAACAGTGTTTTCACGAACACTTGGTCGTATTAATGACCCTAAAGAATTATCTTTAAATGAAGATGATTTAACTGAAATATATATTGAACGATTACATAATGTGATTGGTAATCCAAGAGTTCGTAGACTCTTCTCTTCTCTTTCTTTAGATGATATAAGTCAACAGATTAAATTTTCATTAAATAATTCAGTTGACGAAGATTCAGATAAAGATTTTATTTGTAATATTTTTATACTTGGTATGACTATTGAATGGTTACAACCACAAGTGGATTCTTTAAATAATGTCTTACAAATGATTGGTGGTAAAGAAGAAAAAATGTTAAATAATCCATATAAAAATTTGCAAAGTCGTTTAGAAGATACAAAAAAAGAATTGAATAAAATAATTAGAGATTATGGATATATGTATAATTCATATATTAATTCCAAATCTTAATTTAATTAAATAATTTCAAAGGAAGGTGTTTTATGCCAAGTTTATCAACAGCTAGGCGTATATTAAACGCCAAAACAAATTGTTCTAAAACAATTGGACAAATTCAAAAAGAAAATTCTGATTTCATAATGGAAAATACATGGGACTCAGATATTCAATCAAAAGTTGGTTATATCTATGATTATATGCACGATGACCAACCAAATATTAAAGACCATATGACATATGAGAATACAATCAAAACTCGTATTGACGTAAAATTAATTGTTAAATCCTATTCATCATTAGATCAAGACCAACCAGAATTTTATTGTCAATTTAAGCCATCGCAACCACTTGAATTTAATTTAGGTGATGAGCTTTATTATTTTGAAACAGAATATCGACAAAAATATGGTATAGAATTTCCTATTGGATTCTATGTGGATTTACCAGATGATAAAGGTGTATATAGAAAATGGTTAATTTGTGAAAAAGAATTAGGTAATCAATTTCCTAAATATCTTATCTTGCCAATTGATTATCAGTTTATGTGGATTGAAAAAGATGGTCAAAATATTTATAAAAGAAAAATGTGGGGTGTAAACCGAAGTCAAAAATCGTATACAATCGGAACTTACACAGATCACGTTTTTACAAGACCAGATAACCAACAAAAAGCATTTTTACCATTAAATTCTATAACCGAAAGTCTTTGGTATACAAAAGATGATAATAAAAATATGCGTATGGTTGTTTCTGCTAAAACAAAACATCCTATTATATGGTCTTTAACTAAAATCGAAAATGCTAAACCTTTAGGTATACAAGTTCTTACTTTTTATCAGAATTTTTGGAATGAACATACTGATTATATAGAAAAAGATTCTAATGGAAATATAATTGGAATGTGGGCAGATTATTTTTCTTCACAATTATCTCCAACTGAACCACCACTCCTATCGCCCAATCCATCTTCTATTACGGCTAATATCACTACTTCTACTTCTACCATTAAAGTTGGAGGAAGCTATAAAAATTTCACCATTAATTTCCACAATAAATCTAACGAAAATATTACAACTGAATATTCAGAAGCAGATTTTAAATGGTCTTGTGATATAGGCGGAGAAGATTGGACTGATAAAGTTATATGGAGAAATGGCGCAGAATTTAATCAAATAAAATTAAAAATTCCTAATGACACTTCTATTATTGGAAAAATATTATCAATTAAATGTGATATAAAACTCAAAGATAATATGTCATTAGAAACAGAAATATTATCTTTGGAACTTACAGAATAGGAAATGTTATATGATAGAAAAATTAAATACAAAAAAAGATTTATTAGAAAAACTTCGTGCATACAACACAAATCCTGATGATGAAACTATTCGATATAAGAAAAAAATTGAACACGCATTATTATCAAATCCTTGTCTTTTATATGCACTTAATGAATCAACTCTTTATGATCAATTATTTGATCCAAACGACAAAGAACATTGGCAATATGATAAAGAACGAAATCTTTATATTCCAACTGATAATTGTAAAATTAATTGGGAATTAAACGAAGATACAGGCGAATATGAGCCGTTGGGTGAATGGGATAGATATTTTTCAGACACTTCAAGAAACGCAAATATTAGACCTTATTTGTTTATTCCCGATGCACAGACTGAAGCAAGACATTATATTTGTTATCAAGTGGCGTTTAATGAAATGCCAAGATACAATAACATTGAAAAATATACCAACATTACATTTACTATTTTTGTTTATGGAAATGACCGAATTGATAAATTTACGGGAATTCCAAGACACGATCTTATTGCTTCTATTATAAGAGAAAGATTTAATTGGTCTAATATTTTCGGTATGCAAACAAAACTCATCTCCTCGAAAGAGTCTACAACAGACAACAATTATCTTGTTCGTACCCTTGTATTCCAAATTCTTGATTTAAATGGTATTGTTTATACTCCTTATGGTCAAGAAACTACTATTAGGAACAATGAATATTGGGAATAGATAAAGAACAAACCTTTTATAATGATGAATTAAAGGTTTATAGAGGAGAAGATTTTAAGGTATCAAAATATATTACCTTGCATCAGCCGACACTTGGAGAAATTTGTGATTTTGGTGAAAATGAATATTATTCAATGGTTTATAATTTTGTTTCTACTCCACAATCCCTTAAAGGACAATTGTGGAAATTAGGTATAGATTATACAACTATTAAATCACCTTATGAATTATTTTGTATTTTATTTATAAAAGGTCAGTTGTTACCTTTAAATAGTACAAAAATTGTTTTTGGGAATTTAGATTTTACAAAATTTATATTAAAAAAATATAGAGATACAAATAAAGTAGATAAATTTATATTATATCAAAAAGTCAATGGCGATGATGTGATTTTTGATGAACATATATATAATATTGTAGTGGATTATTTATGTAAAGTTCATTTTATCACAAGGGATTTTCAAAATCCTTTAAATGAAACAACAAAAATGATATTGATTGAAGATGCGTTAGATGAACTTGCCCGAACAAATAAAAGTCCGAAACAATCTCAATTAAAAAACTTAATCTCAGCTATGATAAATAGTGAAGGATTTAAATATAATCATTCTCAAGTTTGGGATATGAAAATCAATGCATTTATGGATTCTGTAAAACGTATAGTAAAAATTAAAAATGCAGAATTATTACTTCAATCTGGTTATTCTGGATTTGGAGTTAATTTAAAAGAAATTAATAATAAACAATTAGATTGGCTAGGAGAACTTAACGAGAGTTAAGTTCTTTTTTTATTGCCTAAAAAGGAGGAAAAAGATTATGGAAACATTTAATCCAAATGAACTTATTATTGAGAAAGTTCGTTCAGTTGAAGAGTATGACCCAAACACAAGTGAGTTACTTGGTAGGTATACTCAAATTGAAGACCCAAGTTTAAAACTTTCAGCAGATGGCACAGATGTAACAGATGCTATGGGTGCGCCTATAACAACATTCTACAATGCACAATCTGGTACATTTGAATTTTCTAACTCTTTATTTTCTATGGATTTAGCTGCTTCTCAATTTGGTTCAAATAAAGTTGTAGCAAGTAAGGGTTCTGAAATTATAGTTCCCGTTTCAGAAACTATTGCAATTGGTAACGACAACACAGTAACTCTTAAATATACACCTGTTGGAACATTAGGAGCAGAAATAAAATATGTAAAAGTCATGAATGCTGATAACACTTATGGAAAGACATATACAATTACTTCTGGTGAAGTTGGAGACGATAAGTTTAAATTAGACGCATCTAATAAAACTATTACTTTACCAGCAGGTACAACTGGTCGTGTATTTGTTAATTACAACAGAAAATCTGAAAAGGCAGCTATGATTACAAAAACTACAAGTAGCACTCCTAAAGTTAGGTCTCTTTTAATTCATGTAATTTTCCATCACCCATGTAGAATAAACGATGTTATCGCAGGAGTTATTTCTTGTCCAAGTGCAGAAATTGATCCTTCAAGCGTAGAAATCAATTTTAAATCTGATGGAAAACATGCTGTGACTTATCTTTTAAGAAAACCTTATTGTGAAGAAGAAGGTAAACTTGTTGATATAATTGTAGCTCAAGACTAATTATAAATTTTCATAGGAGAGTTATTACTACTCTCCTATTTTTAGAAAGGAATACTTATGTCAGAACAATACAATGCAAAATGTGATATTTGTGGAAAATCTTATAAGGTTTGTAAAGCTTGTCAAGGAACTTATTTATATCAACCTTGGAGAACTGTTGTAGATACTCGTTCTCATTATGCAATTTATCTTGCATTGACAGAGTACAGCAATACTAAAAACAAAACCATTGCAAGAGAAGAATTGTCAAAATGTGATTTATCTGAACGAGATACATTTAACGAAAATATTAAAATAGTGTTGGATGAAATTTTTAATGATGAAAAAAAGGCTGATATAGAACCTAAAACATTAAGTAAAAAATCTTCAACAACTTCTACAAAAATCAAACAAGATAAAAATAAAAATATTGAATAGTAAGTTTAAAAATTATAGGGGTATACCATTATTACTATTTAGTATTTTAGTATATCCCTATTTTTTACAATTTTATTTATAGAATGGAGTGAATTAAGATTAAAGAATATAGTGAAGTATTCAATTGGGAATACGAAACTGAAGATGTTAGATACATACCTAATATGGCACAAAATTTTATGTATTTAAATTCATTTCTTTCCAAAGGGCAATTAGTAGACATAATTCCTGGTCAAAACAAAAGAGTTGTTTTTGTATGGAAAAAATCTCAAGAAATGAATGAATTATATAAAATATGGTGTGAGAAACACGAGGAGGATTAAAATATGTTTTTAGATAATGCCTCAACAACCCCATTAACACCACAAGTAAAAGAATATATTATATCTCTTTTGGATACATATCAGAATCCATCATCTGTATATCAATCTGGTCTTAATATAAAAAAAATAATAACAACTGCTAGAAATAACACAGCAAGATTTATTAATACAAATCCCCAAAATATTATCTTTACTTCAGGTGGGAGTGCATCAAATACTCTTGGTATAAAAGGATATATTGAAAAACATAATTGTGATATTTTATATCAACCGACTTGTCATAAATCAATTTTGAAATGTGTAAAATATATAAAAAATGCACATCCATTGAAAGTAGATAATCAAGGATTTATTGATATAAATGACTTACAAAATTGGTTTAGCACTCATAGAAAATCTCTTGTAGTCATTGAGCAAGCCAATTCAGAAATAGGAACTATCCAGAATGTTAAACAAATTATAGATTTGTGCCATTTCTATAATTCAAAAGTTTATATGGATTGTACAGGTTCTATTAGTCAAATTCCCGTAGATATTAAAAAACTTAATATTGATATGTTGGGTTTTTCGGGACACAAAATACATGCACTAAAAGGTGTGGGTGTTTTTTATAAAAATGAGAATATAGAACTTGAACCACTTATATATGGTTCTCAAAATAATGAATTATTTGGTGGTACTTACAATACTTTAGGTATTGCTTCTCTTGGTAAAGCAATTGAAGATTATGATTATACTCTTATTAAATCTAATAATAGAGATTATATATATAACTATATTATTAATAATATTCCAAATAGTTATTTGATAGGTGGCGATTTAAAACATAGATTGGCTCATAATTTATATTTATGTTTTCAAGGTGTTGAAGGAGAAGCATTATTAACATTCCTTGATATGAACGGATATCAAGTTAGTACAGGTAGCGCTTGTGCGTCAGGAGACCTTACTCCTTCTTCTACTCTTACAGCCATAGGAATAGATAATAAAGATATACATAGTTGCATTCGTATAACTTTAAGCGGAAATGAATCTACTGATGAAGTAAATAGTTTTTGCAAATCATTAAAGAATTGTGTAGAAATACTAAGAAAATTAAATAAATAAAAATTTATAAGGAGAATGATATGACAGATTTAACATTTTTAACAAATTATGCAATCCCTATTATAGTTGGTATTTGTTTATGTATTGGTTATATATTAAAAAATGTTGTAACAACTGATGCTGTAAATAAGTATATACCTGCTATTATGGGAGTACTTGGTATAGCACTAAATATTTGGATGAATATGGCATTTACCCCTGAGATTTTGCTTGGTGGTTTAGTGTCTGGTTTGGCTTCTACGGGCATGTATGAAGCTTTTAAAAATTTTCTTAAAAAATAAAGAAAGGATGGGTAAAGATGTGTGTCACAAATACAAGATTTAACACAGATTAATTATATAATAGTCATCATTGGCTTCTTTACACTTCTGTTTGCTTTCAAAGAAGCGATTGAAATATTCTCGTATTTTAAAAAGAAGTTTCGTATAAAAATAGGAACTGAAGAAGATAAAGAAACTATTGAAGATAGAATTGCCACATTAGAAAAACATGATAAATGGCAATATAATGAAATATCAAAAATATCTAAAGGAATTGATGGTATACAAGAACAGTTACTTCATAAAGACATTGAAGATATGCGAAAAACCATTTTAGATTTTTGTTCCATCTTATCTAATGGACAAAAACCAAACAACGAAGCATTTATGTATATTTTTAATACACATAAAAGATATGATGACGTTCTCAAAGAACATAATTTGAAAAATGATGTTATAAATGAAAGTATGAAATTCATATCTGAAATGTATCAAAAACGTTTACATAATGGACTATAATTCTACCACAGTAAAAATTATATATTATATAATCCTTGATATAAACATAACAATTCTGTACATATTAATATTATGAAAAATAAAATATGGTATTATAGAAATCAAAAAGGTTTAACATTACAACAATTGTCTAGGTTAAGCGGATTATCTGTTGCTGCCCTTAATAAGATAGAAAATGGGTATACAAATGATATTCTTCTTACTAATGCTATTGCCATTTCTAAGGCACTTAAAGTTGATATATACGAATTGTTTTGTATTATTAAAAACTGAAGGGAGAAAAAACAAATGAGTAATTATTTTAATGTAGTATGCGAGGAAATGTCTGTTGTGGGTGGAAAAGTTATACATGTTGACAAAAATGTTAAAACATTGGATGAGGTACATAAGATAGTAGACAATAACATTAATAAATATCCTAATGGTAAATGGGAACTTTATTCATATTCCGTAGTGAAATAATTGACAATTAAATATGTGAAGTAATTTGAAAGAGTGATTTCTTCGGAAGTCACTCTTTTGTTATGTATATAATAAGGAAGAAACTTTTTTTAATTTATTAAAATTCGTGGAGGAATAATGCAAAAAATTTTAAAACTTACTTCCCCTATTAGCCCTTCGGTTAATCACTACCTCGGTTGGCGAGGAATTATAAAATGTGGAAAACCAATGGCGGTAAGCTATAAAAAGCCAGAAGCAACTAAATATCAAAAAAATTTTTCTGAATATGTTAGAAAAGAAGCAAAAAAACAAAATTGGATAAAATCAGATAATAAATTTCAACACTATTATATGGATTGTATTTTTTATTTTGATAGAGTAGATAAAGATGCTAATAATAGCTTTAAATGTCTTGCAGATGCTATTACTGATAGTCAAGCTGTATGGATTGATGATACACAACTTTGTGAAAGAGTTCAAGGAATTTATTATGATTCTGACAATCCAAGAATAGAAATAACTATTACGCCTGTAGATTACATTGGAGTTTTTGATAATGCTTCACAGTTAGATGAATTTAAATCTCACTGCATCGGATGTAAAAGATACAAACGAAATTGTAGTCTATTAAAAAAGGCTGTTGAAGGTAGAATTCAAAAAGAAATACATAATGGGAAATGTGAAAGTTTCTCAAAAATAAACGATTAAAAAAGGAGAATTTTAAATATGAAAAAAATTAGTATCAAAAAATTTTGCAAGGAATACTCAAATAGAGCAACAGAACAATTAAAGGAACAGTATTTAGATGAAAATCTTAAGATTACACCTTATGTACCATTTGTAACTAAAGATGCAGTTATTGATAAGTTGCTCGACATCACAATGTTTGATAAAGAAACACAAAATGTAAAATTACATTCTTCTGGTGAATATTTATTGCTCACAAGAGTTTTTATTGAACAGTATACAAATCTTAGTGTTGAAACTGAAGGCTTTTATGAGGAATATGACGAATTAAAGAAAAGTGGATTATTTGATGTTCTTCTTGTTGGAGATGAGAAAACTAACACTCCCCCTCTCATTCCATATGATGAAATTGTAGAATTTAAATATTTACTTAGTATTAAAAAATCAGACATATTAACTAATTATACAACTCCACAGGCTTTTATATCACAGCAAGTCGAAAGATTTGGTAAGGTAGCAAATATCAGTATTAATCCTATTATCGATGCCGTAAAAGAAAAAGTTAAAGAAATTCCAAAAGAAGATTTAAATAAACTTATTGAATTTGCTAAAGCAGGTGGATTTAAGGAAGTTCAATAAAATTCAAATTTCAATTAAAAAATAAATAGAAAAATAGCACCGTATTTCTACGATGCTATTTCTGCCATGTCTACCACCTTGTCCCACTAGTTAGATTCTTAGGCGTTGCAATTAGCCACATTGCAATTCTAAGATAAGGAACACAATAGATTATCATGTTTTTATTTGCTCTATAGATATTATATGACATCATACTATTGATTGTCAAGAAAAAATGATACTTTCTCTGTTTACTCTTGTTATACCTCAAAGACCTATATAAGCACAGGGTTTGTATTGTAGCTTTGTGTAGCAAAAGTGGCTAGTTTTTGCTGTCTTATCTAATTACAAAAATAAACAGATACTCATATCTTTATTAAGTAAACTTAAATCATAAAATTATTCATTTTTATGATCTTTATAAATCATGTATACAAATTCTAAAACTAAGATACATGTAGAAACAATTGAGCAAATAGTTTCCATGATAATTCTTCCTTATCTACCCATGCTTATCACAGATAAAAATATAATATCATATATATCATAATTTTAAAAGTATAAAAATCAAAATCATATTTTAGAAAGGAAGAGCATAATACTACTCTCGTTTTAGTGTAATAATAGTGAATTTTTGGAGGTGTAATAAATGGCAAAAAATATTTATGGTGATTTTAAGAAAAAAATAGATAGAATTGAAAACCATATAGCTGAAGAAATTGCTCCACAAGCAAATAGGCTATTTCAAGAGTCTGTGGGATATGCTTTGGTAGATTGGTATAACGACTATGAACCACAATTCTATAAAAGAACAAATAATTTTCTAGGAGCTTACAAATCTGCTAAAACAATAGGTAAAGGAAAAATCCTTAGTTTTTCTGTAGACTCTGATTTAATGGATTCGTATGATGGCTGGTTTGGTAAAAGTTTACAATCAAGTATAGCTTTTGATTACATGTTTATGCAAGGTGAACATGGTCATGGTAAATGGATGATGCACCAATCATTACCTCCATATATGTATATTGAACGAGATATTGAAAGTGGTTTTGGTGGTCGTTTAGATAAAATTATAAATAATAAAATTGAAGAAATCTTGAGAAAGTGAGGAAAATAAATGCCAGGAAAATATCAATATGATGTTGAAATTAAATCTAATGTAACAAAATTGCTTACAGATATGAAAGAAGTTCAAGATAGATTAGATACTGTAGAAGGCAAAGAGTATAAAGTTAAGTTAAATATTGATGAAAAGAAATTATCAAGCGTAATTTCTAATTTAGAAAAAATGCTTAATTCTCTTAGTAAAGGTTCTAATGATTTTAAACAGTTTGAGAATTTATCCAAACAACTTACTACTATCACTTCTGATGTTAAACAATTAAGTAATGCGTTTGGTAAAATAGATAGTTCTGGTACAAAAACACTACTATCTTACATTCAAAACATTGATAATTCTCTTTCTTCTTTAAGCGAACATATTCTCAATGTCAACAAAAATATGAGTAATATTGGTGGAAACACTAATAACACTGTTAAACAAGTAGAGAATATCACTAATGCAAGTAAAAAAGCTACTTCCGCTCTTGAAGATGTTGTAAGAACACAAGCGAAATTAAATAATAGTAAAACGAATACTTCCAGTGGAACGAAAGACGCATTTCAAAGTGGTACTACTACTGCTTCTATCGAAAACACAACACAAGCAATTAAAGAACAAAATAATATCTTAGATGAAAACATTAAAAAATATAAACAATCCATTTCTGAGTTAATAAAAGGTAGAGATATTGTTAATCAAAATTGGTATCGTGAAAAGGAAACTGTTGTTGGAAAAGATACAAAAGGTAATAATGTAACTCGTAATTCCGATCAATTTTCTTTTGTGGAACGATTACAAGATGGTCAATTGCAAACAGTTTTAGCTACATATAATGATGAAACTGGTAAATGGGTAGAACAAGTTATTAATGTTAGAACTGCTTTTGAACAAGTTGAAAAAGCTATTATCAGTGCCGACAATAAGATAAATTCTTTAACAAATGCTAGAAATAAAACTCTTGCAACTCACCCAGAATATGACACTACTGCTGATGATAATCTTATTGCTATTGAACAGAAAAGACGAAACGAATTAAAAGAAATACTTAATGCTTATGGTGAACAAGAACGATATGTTTATGAAATCGAAGCTGCTGAAAAAAGAATTCTTGAAAATCAGATAAGATTGCAAAATGTTAGTAAACAACAAAACAATCTCCAAATTGCACAAGAGCAAGAAAAATCTCGTTTAGAAATTGAAAAAACTACAATCGAATTAAATAAACAACAAGCCGTTATTGATGCGATTGAAAGAACTTACAATAAGACTCAAGGAATAAATAAAAATCCTAACTTAGATAGGGCTGTTACTAATTCAAACGATCTAAAGGAACTTACTGATTTAAAAAATCAAATAGAAAGTAAAATATCAGGACTAAGAACAAATCAAAAAAGTAATATATCTGTTGAATTATCAGATGTAAAAATCCTCATTGAGCAATATAAACAATTAGCTAAAGATAAGTTAAAAGCTAATAATCCATCAAAACAGGAACTTGGCGGTCAAGATTTACAAGTTTTATTATCTCAACAAGTTTCACAATATAACCAATTGATTGCAAAAGCAGAAAAATATGGTAATGCTACTTCTAATGTTGTACAAAAATTAAAAGATGAACGTGACATTATTGCATCTATGAATTCTGATAACATTTACGTTTCCAAATCTGGTTTAACTTCTGATGATTATTATCAAGCTAGAGATAATTATAAAATAAATAAAGCAGAGTTTAATTCATATGAAACAAGTATTAAAAAGTTTGAAGAGGAATGGGCAAAACTTGTAGAGATTGATAATGCAATCAGTAATACTCAAACTTTATTAAATTCCTTGAAAGTTCCAAGTGGTTTTGAAGGAAGTTTTAACAATGTTAAGTCAACTGTTGAAAGTTTAAATAAAGATTTAGAAAATGAACAAATCACTTTAACAGAATACAGTTCACAAGTAAAATCTGCTTTTAATGGATTTAACAATAGTGTAGGCGAAAAACAAACTCAAGTATGGAATGAACTTAATAATTCTTTGAATAGATATGCTACTCTCCAAAAACGTATTGCAAGTGGAAACGCTTTTAGCACTGATGAAAAAGAAGCAAGTGAGTTATTAAATAAAATATACGACCTGAAAAGAAGTGACGTTTTATCTACTGAAAACATCAAAGATTCTAGTGAAAGATTGACTCAAATCAGACAAACTGTAGAAGATATCAAAAGGTCAGCTAAAGAAAATACTTTAGACTCTATGCAATCAGTTATAGATAAATATCAAAAAGTTTTTAATCAAAGAAGTATTACTCCTGCTGATTTTAACCAAAGTGATACTTATAAAAAAGCTTTAGTAGAACTCTCAAGTTCAATAAAGACTCTTGAAGAATATAAAGCCTCTCTTAGCGGAATTGATGAAATTACTGATGAACAGAAAGTACATATTGAACAACTAACAAGGGAATGTGAAAAATGTGCTAATGCTTTTAAAGCAATGGATTCTTCTGAAAAAGGTTCAAACGAAGCTTCTCGTTATAAAGAAGTTGATAAACTTAGTAAATATCTTAAAGAGAACACAAGATTATCAAAGGAAGCTAAACAACAACTCAATGAATACTTAAATCAATTAAAGTCAGGCGACCCCAATGTTAATGTAAAGGAAATACATACTGAATGGCTTAAAATTGCTGAAGCCGAACGTATGGCTGGTAGAGAAGGAAAAAGTTTTCTCGATATTCTTTCTACAAAATCTGTACATGGGTTTATTGGTCAGATGCAAAGCTATTTAAGTATGTATATTGGCTTTTATGGAATTATAAATAAAATAAGAAGTACTATTTCTACTGTTACTGAATTAGACACTAGCTTAGTAGATTTAAAGAAAACTACTACTATGAATGCTTCTGAGCTTGAAAACTTTTATTTTGATTCTAATAAAGTAGCTAAACAAATGGGTGTAACTACTAAAGAAATTATTGAGCAAGCAAGTGCGTGGTCTAGGCTAGGCTACAATACAAAAGAAACTAGCACTGAAATGGCTCAATTAAGTTCACAATTTGCTTCTATTTCTCCTGGTATGGATACTGATACTGCGCAGGAAGACTTGGTCAGCATTATGCGTGCTTATGACGTAAGCCCTAGTGAAGTAAAGTCAAAGATTATGGACAAAATTAATGTACTGGGTAAAACTATTGCCCAAACATACAGTAATGTATGGCATACACAAATGTATGTGGCATCTTGGTAAATCGGTTAAAAGCTTATTGGGAAGTTAAGACCGAGATTCTCTATGAATTGTAACGACTAGAGCGATGTTTATAAAAATATAAGCATTTCACCAGACTCCTTTATTAAATTAAAGGATGAATGTATAGTCTGAACATCACGATATAATCCAATATTTTAATGAAACGTGAGAGTTAGCCAGAAATGACTAACCGCCATAATTTATTATGGTCAGTAATTTGTTTTTATAAAAAACAATGAAAGTAACAGATTGAATAATTTTGCCGAATCTAATATTGACATTGGTGAAGGTTTGAAGCGTTCAGCCGCAGCTATGGCAGCTATGAATCAAAGCTTTGAAGACACTGCCGCCTTATTTACAGGTGGTATGGAAATTTTACAAGATGCTGAATCTATGGGAACAGCATTGCGTACTCTTTCTATGAGGATTCGAGGTAAACTGTCGTCATTGCCTCCATATACAGTAATGTATATGCTATGTGCCTAACAATTACATAGAAGTGACTCAAAACGGTGAAACTCCTGAGAAGGACAATACCGTGGGGAAAAAAAGCCTTTAATTGACGCAACAATTTATTAAAGAAACTAACTCCGTAACGATCACAGTTATGCAGAAATGTATAGCATATGTCACGCCCAATATAATATTGGGATAGGTATGATCTAATCTCACACAATAATCCCCCTTAAACATGAAATGTGAGAGTTAGCCAGAAATGACTAACCGCCATAATTTATTATGGTATGTAGGGTTGTTCTGCCCGAAAGTAATATAATGTATGACGAAGAAACAGAACAATTATCAGATGACTTAGTTAATGTAACAGGTAAAGTCGCTGATTTAACAAAAACTACTAAAAATGCACAAGGTATATCATTGTTTACAGATGCCTCTCAGGAACATTATAAATCAATGGTTACATATCTTGGTGAAATTGCTGATGAATGGAATGACATTTCCGAAAAAAATCAGACAGAATTTTGTCTGTATGTACAGAAATGTGCATAGAAGAATATATTTAATTGCAGGTAATGCGTAAAGCCTTGCACCACAATAACGGAGAAATCACGTTATGATGGGACGAAAGTAGAAACAACGCAAGGATGATATAAGGTCAAAAGCCTAAGTATCAATTTTACTAATTTTATATAAATTAGGAATTGCTGTTCATGCAGGAAAGTACCCTAACGTATTCCGTAGACCATACGGTACTTAAGTCGAGGGTAAATCTTCAACGACTAGAGCTGTGTCAGGAATTAGAAAATATTTTTATTAATGGAGAATAATAAAATAAGAGTGGAAATCTCGAATATCTAATTCATTACTCGTAGGGCGCAATCGCAAATGGCGTGAGTGAAAATCTCTTAAATCGAAAAGGTATACTCCTCTCCTATTATATATAAGGAAGGATGAAGAAATAGTCTAATCTCTTACTAAAAAGTAAGGAAGTTATTGGTTATAAAATAATAAAAGGATAATAATGAAAAAATTTGATAAAGAATATAGTACACAATATATACCAGAAATGAAATATCTTCAATCAAAGGGCATCTACTACTCTTTTGTAAAAGATATTTATGGAGTTACAACATATAAGTATAAAAAGTCTCCTGAATTATTTTTAGCTTTGGTGTCTTTTTATACAAAAAACAAATAATTGAAAGTGATAAATAATAGGTGATAATAAATGAAATGGACTGAAAGTGAAATTAATATTATAAAAGAAAATTATAAAAATATGTCAGATGAACAATTAATGGCATTGTTACCAGGTCGTAGTAAATGTTCAATTGAATGTAAAAGAAAAAAACTTGGATATAAAAGACCGCAGTTTAGAAAGTATAATTTTCAAGATGTTTTAAATGAATTTGCTAAAAGAACAAATTTAACTTTGCTGTCAAATAAAAATGAATATAATGATTGTCATTCTAAAATGAGATATATTTGTCAAAAACACAAAGATAAAGGAGAACAAAAAATCACATTAAGTCATCTTAAAAGCGGAGAAGGATGTTATTATTGTGGAAGAGAAAGTTCTGCTAAAGCAAATGCAATAAAACTTGATAAAGAATATTACAAACAATTATGCGAATTGAAAAATTTTCAATATATAGATGTATTGAGAATAGATGGGGTTATAAATATAGCATTTATATGTAATAACCATAAAGAACTTGGCATTCAATATATGACTAAATACAATATAGAAATTACTAAAGGATGTAAATATTGTAGCGGAAAAGAGTTGCCAGAATGGTATGTACTTGAAAAAGCAAATGAACTCAATCCAAATATTGAAATCCTAGATCCCTATATAAACTTAACAACTTCTATGAATTGTTATTGTAAAAAACACAACTATCCAACTAGAAAAACTATGCAACAAATATTTAAAGGACAAGGTTGTTATTATTGTGGTTGTGAAAAACTATCTAAATCTTCATTTTTGTCTCAGGATATTGTACAATCCAATATTTCTAAAATAAATCCACATGTAAAACTAATTGAATACAAAGGTGCAACACAACAATTGAAATGTTATTGTAATAAACATAATAAATATTTCTATAAAGGATATTATGCATTATCTCATAATAAAAATAGTGGATGCGATTTATGTTATGCTGAAAATATAAGAGAAAATCAAGGTATGGGAATTGATGAGTTTAGAAACCGTTTAAAGAAAGTCCACCCAGAATTAAACGTAATAGGTGAATACATGAATTATACAACTCCCATAGAAGTATATTGTACTACACATGAATATACATTTTATTCAAGACCAGTAGATTTGTTAAAACGAACTAAATGTTGTGATAAATCAAAATATAATTATAAAGAAGAACAAGTATGTAATTTTATTGAAGAAACCTACGGATTTACAGTCACAAGACAAAAACAATTTAATGATTGCAAAGATAAACGTGTTTTGCCATTTGATATTTATTTAGATGATTACAATGTATTAATAGAATATCAAGGAGAACAACATTATAAACCAGTCATGTTCTCATCTGAAACTTTAGAAGAAGCAATCGAAAAATTTGAATATACTAAAAAACATGATGCAATAAAAGAGCAATATTGTATTAACAATAATATCCCATTAATTAAAATCCCATATTGGGAATTTGATAATTTACAATATTATATATTTAATGAATTTGTAAAAATACATATTGTAGAAGAAATTATAAATTAAGTATTATAACCAAAATAACTTGCAAGATTTGCGACCTTGCAGAATATAAATGAGAATTACTTCAGCAACTTTTTGGAAAAAATAGAGCCAATGCTGGTGCTGCTATAATAAAAAACTTCAGCCAAGTTAGAGCGGCTCTTGAACAAATGGACAACGCTGCTGGTAGTTCTGATAAGGAAATGGAAACCGTAAGATCGAGTATCGAGTATAAGTTAAATGCTTTGAGCACAACGTGGGAAGGTGTGGCACAAAAAATATTACACCGTGATGATTTAGGTAAAATGATCGATGGTTTAACAGCTTTATCAGCTGCTATCAGTGCAGTAATTGATAAAGTTGGTTTATTAGGTACTGTTGGTATCGGTGCAGTCGGTGCAACAAGTATCACTAAATTCTTTAAGAACTTTGATTGGCTCTTAAGAGCTAACTAAAGACTCTCCAACAGTTTTTGGTTGGTCAATCATAGATAAGAATATAACATAATGGCGTTATAAACAAGTCTATGGATACATGGAGTTCTTAATTAAAACTCTGTAAACACTTTAACGGAGTATAAACTAATTACATGGAGGAGTAATTGCTTGAAAGCTGAGTAAATTCACATACTCTTTAAGATCACATTGCAAACCGTAGTCCCTTTTGGGTTATATGTGGATGAGGTTACGAAAGTAGAAACAATTGTATATGTGGATATATGATAACACTAAGGAGACTTAGTGGGTGTCTAAGTATCATTGACAACAGATAACGAGCAGGACAGCACTCTACGTTTTACGTATGACTATATATAGAAATGAAAAGTCTTGTATAAAGAAATTTATATAGAGAGCAATCCCCAACGACATACCCATCCTCTGAGTAGGTTACAGCCTTAATGTAACAACTACTTATAATGCATAGTGTGTATTGCGATTAAGAAATTCAGTAATACATTTAGATGTGTGTTTCATCTAACTAAAAAATTTCAATTAATAACCAAAAATACATAAAATTAATTAACTTTAAGAGAATTTAATTATATATAAATAGGAAGTCACCATAAAGATGACCTCCCTTTTGATAAAAGGAGAATAAATATAAAAGAATTTTTAATGATGAAGATTAATGTTGATATCTTTGGACATCATTTCTGCAAAATATTTTGACTGGGAATCGCTATATTTTGCACAAATTGTTGCTATGTAACATTTACCAATAATTGAACTAATATGACAAATCACATAACATATTCCAAAAATTAATGTGCCAATTAAGCTATTGTCTAATAGTATATTCAATATTCATTTTCACCTCCCTTCTTAATAAAAAATCATAAGTTGGGAATATTCTTTTTGTCCAGAACGGACAGATATTTATTCCGATACCATATAGATATTGGAAGTAGAATTCAGCTATAGGTATGATATGGCACATTCCTATACTACTTTCCAACAACTATATATTACCATTGTATTAAAATGAAAACAATCCTAAACAGTAGTTCGATTTATTTCAAATTCAGCTTATTCAGATACTCTCTTCTTTCATCAGCATTAAGCATGGTGTATTCTGAATAAGTGATTTTTAATCTAATGCAATCCTTGTTACAAGTTTTACAACTTACATGTAGATACTTTGTGTATGCAATTCTTTCGCAACTAGGGCAATAAAATACTTTCATCATTGGAAAAACCTCTCTTTTGTTTATAAATACAATTACATTTATAGAAAATGTTGATTATTTCTTATTATATAATGTAACAAGATTTTGAACAGATTTTATAGTTTCATTCATCTTTGGGTCAGAAAAGACAGAAATAAGTTTTTTCATTTCTGGTGTATTTAGTTTATCTAATATTTCTTTGTTTTCTTTAATTGTATCAATATTAGGCTGAACATTGAAATTATCTGATTGCAATTCTTTGGCTTTGTTTATAATTTCATCTTTAATTTTTTCTGATTTAAATTCATCTGGAATACCTATTATTTTTTCTCGGACTTGAAGCCAAAGATCTTTTATGCTTTTACTTGTATCTTGAAGCACTGGATTTGAATTATTATCAGCTTGTATAAAGAGAGTTATATCTAATGAATATATTTTTCCTGTTTCTTGAACATATTGCGCAACAATAAAAATATAAGATCCTTCATATTCCGTTTCGTATATCTCTACATTATCTTCATAGATTTCAAAAGCATCTTCATAATCCATATCGTTTATTTTATAATTATCTTTATATTTCATCTTTTGCCACTTAAGAGTTTCATTCTGAGTTAAATTCATAAGTGAAAGTACAATATCATATTGGGGCAAATCTTCTTCTATGTTTATATTTCTACCAATTACTTCATCCACTGAAACATTGAAATAATCCGCAATGCTTATAATTTTATCAAGTGATGGAGTTTTTTCTTTCCATTTGCTAATCAACCCTTTGCTTAGACCTGCCTCTTTTTCAAATTGACCAATAGGTATATTATTCTTATCGCAAAGCTTTTTAATAGAATTTACTATAAGTTCATTATCCATACAAAATTATCTCCTTTATCATTTTCACTAAAGGTAAATCTTTTACTTTTAAATAAATTTTTACTTAAAGTCCAATTTAAGTATTGACTTTACTATATTAAGTGTTATAATTTAACTATGTTACAACTTTTGGACTATATTCAGTATAGTTCACTTTAGTCCAAAAGTCAATGTAATAAAATAACCACCTAAACTTTGGTCGGTTTTAGGTGGTTAATCATGGGAGTATGTTATAATACACCACTACTACTTACATATAATATTATAACATACTTCTTCTACTATTAACAAGTTTTATTTTTTAGAAGGAGAGCATGTATGAATGAATTGAATTTTATTAAGAGATTTGAAACAATAGATGTAGAATGTTTCAATTTTCAAGGCAAAGCATTATTTAATCCACACCATGTAGGAAAATGCTTAAAAATCAGTGATAGTAATGTGCGAAATTATCTTGCTAAAATGAATGCAAATCAAGCCATTATTCTTAAAAATTCAGATGTCCGTGGAATGGACTTCCGAAAATTAAATAATCGTGGTGAAAAATTTATTACAAAAAGCGGAGTGTATAAATTAATATTCAAATCTCAAACAGATAATGCTGAAAAATTTCAAGATTGGGTAACAGATGAGGTATTGCCAGCTATTGAAATAACAGGTGGTTATATTCCAATTCAAGAGAACGAATCAAATGAACTTTTTCTCGCTCGTGCTGTTAAAGTTGCAAATGAAACAATTCAACATAAAGATGAAATAATTTTAAATCAAAAAAAGAGAATAAAAGTTTTGGAAACTACAGAAAAAGATTGGAAACTTTTAATGGACGCAAAAGGAACATTCTCAGTAAATGATATTGCTCATTGCATGGAGATTGGTGAATATACGCTTTTTTCTTATATGAGAAATATTGGACTATTATTTAAAAATCAAAATGGTGATAATATTCCATATGAAAATAAAGTCAATAAAGGGAAATTTACTGTTATTCCCGCTACTGCTCCTAATGGGTCAGTTCATTTACAAACTAGAATTTATCCAAAAGGTATTCCTTATATAACTAAATTACTTAGAAAATATGGATATTTGGAGGTAGTGTAATATGTATTTAAAATTAATAGCATTAAAAATTGATGACTTTGCATCTTCAATTTTCTTTGAAGATAACTATTCATTAGAGCAAATGGATTTGGCACAGAAAGATAAAGCTGGTTTAGAAAAACAAGGATATGCCTGTTTATTAGTTAAAACAACAAGTTCTTTAGTTGTAACTTGTTAAAATTAAAAATACATAATTAATTTAAAAGAGTAGGAGAATATACTATTGCTCCTACTCTCTTTATATACCTTCTTTAATTGTGATATGCAATAATAAACTATTATTAGTATAGATAAGCATTATTTGTTACAAATCCGAACACATATTCTAGTAGATATTTGTCGATTGTTGGTATATAATGGTATATTATATATTAATGATTGGTGGAGGATTATATTATGAATGAATTACCAAAGTATCTTATTCTGGAAAAATAACTATAGGTAATAAAGAATTGTCTTGTGCTGTATTAGAAGATGGTACAAGAATATTAACTAATACAGCAGTATTTGCAGCTTTTGATAGACCAAGAAAAGGAAGACCTTCTGAAGATTATCGACTTAAAAATACACCAGCTTTTTTGACAGCAAATAATCTTTTGCCTTATATTGAAAAAGAATTTGCTGACGATGATTTTTCTGTAAAGTATATTAATAGAGGAAGAGAGCTTATTGGTTACAAAGCTGAAATTTTATCAAGAATTTGTGAAATATATTTATCTGCACGAGATGATGGCGTTTTATTGGAAAGTCAAAAAACATTAGCTGAAGTAAGTGATATTCTTATGCGCTCTTTAGCTAAAGTTGGTATTGTGGCATTAATTGATGAAGCTACTGGTTATCAATTTGAACGTGATGCTAGGAATTTGCAAGAATTATTCTCACAATATATAGCTGAAGAATTTTTACCTTGGGTAAAAACTTTCCCAGATGATTTCTATATTCAAATGTTTCGATTACGTGGATGGGACTATAAAGGAAGATTTAAAACTTCATATGCAGGACAAATAACAAATTTTCTTGTATACAATAGGTTGCCAGAAGGCGTGCTAGAGGAATTAAAAAGGCTAAATCCTATTTTAAACAAAAATGGTTATAGAAGATATAGACTTCATCAAGGACTAACAAAAGAAATCGGATATCAACATTTAACACAACAAATTTCAACTGCAACAACTATGATGAGAGGTTTTGATACATGGGATGAATTTGAACCTGTATTCAGAAAAGCTTTTAATGTACCTGATAGTGAAAAAATTTAAAAGGACTGAATTAATAAAAAATAAGTATTTTTATATAATAATATTTTAAAAATGGCTTAAAATAAAGGCTTTTTTAAGCGGACCATATTTAAAGAGCAGGATTAATTCCCTGCTCTTTTTATAATGATAAAATCGAATCTTTAGCACAAGAACAATATGCTAAGTTTAATTATCAACCAATTGCAACAATACGACAATGGAAAAAATATGATACAGGAGATATTATATAATGTAAAGTAAAAAGACATCTGTTTAGGCAGGTGTCTTTTATATTTCTATCAAAATAGACCAAATTGCAACCCAGATAACCGCTTTATTGTTTAATAAGAAAGAAGGTGAATAATATGAAAGATAAAACCACTACTTTGTATCAGGGTGAACTTAAAAATTATGATAGTGACGAAAAACGTAAAATGTGTGAAGATATTTTACAATATATTAAAGAAAAAGGCTTGACAGTAAGCCAAGCCAGAGAATTATTAACAAATGTAATAAATTCTTTATCAGTACACGCAACATTAATTTCTATTGCTGATTACGAAAAAATAACAGGTAGAGATGTGGTTGCTTTGAGTTCTTCATCTAAAAAATCAAAAAAGTCTCCCAAAAAGAAATCGAATGTTAAGCTTTTACCAAGAAATATTAATAGAAACACAAAGGATATTTGCAGAAGAGTGAGTTTATTTAATGCTCTGTTCCGCTAGATTTTTTTTTCTTATATTCAAATATTTTCTACTTTCCAATATATTGAAAGTTATTATAGATTTTTACCTTATTGTGTAGTACAATATATACACTTATATAATAGTAAATATTGTACGATGGGAGAATGATTTATGGATGAATATACATTGTTTTTAGATGAAACTTATACATATGAATGTAAAGGTGTTAATCCAGCTTTTGCAATAGGCGGTTTTATTGTTAAAAATTCAAACATAGATAATATTAATAATAAAATTGATAATTTAAAGAAAAATATTTGGTCGGATATGTTAGTTCCTACTTCAGTAATATTACATGAAATGGATTTAAAAGCTGCTGTGAACAAAAGAGTTGCAGAAAGAAAATTAAAATCTGAATATATTAGATTTAGAAACAATAAAAATTTAGCGAAAAAATTATATACAGAAATAAGTAAAATTGTTAAACAATCTGATATTTATACTATTGGTTGTATAGTCAAAAAAGATGATTATTATACTAATTTTCCAAAAGGTATTGGAAATGAAATTTCGTTAGTTTGTATGCAAATAATACTGGAAAATTATACTCATTTTTTATTTAAAAATAATGCAGTTGGTAAAATTGTATATGAGTCAAGAGATGATATGGATAAAACTATGTTAATGAGATTTTATCAAGTATCATCTATTGGAACTATGTATGTCAGACCGAGTGCAATACAACAAAAAATATTGCAATTTTGTTTTATACATAAATCTGATAACTTGCAATGTCTTCAATTGGCAGATTTTATGGTAAATCAAATAGCTAGAAAAAAGTCTGGGAAGAAAATATATAGAAATGTATTAAGTTTAACTAATAATATTTTATCTAAATCATACGATGGAACAAATGGTAATAATGAAAGATTTGGAATAAAAACAATTCCGAGAATAATTTAAAAAAACTCTTGACATTATAGTAATATAAGCATATAATAATAATGCAATGGTTCTGAGAGCACAATTTGTTTATGAGCGTATCGCACGAATGTGGATTGCGTTTAGATTTCTAATTTGATACTTAATAGTTGATATGTGAAATTTAAAGAGTGACTCTATCGTACCATATTTACAATATGTATTTAGTTAATACCACCTAATTATTAAAATTGGGTGGTATTTTTATATTATTTGTTACATATTTTAATAAGTTAATTTTACCATTCACAAAAATATCTTTTTGTCATAACTATTCCAAAGATAAAAAGTGTTAATCTTATTTGTTGTCTATTCCATACATATTTTTTGTTCAATGTTGCCAATTTAAAAATCAAAAATGAAAATTTGTCAAAAAGGATTTATAACCTAGAAAATGAGATTAATAATCTTGTTTCTCCTACAAAAAATCATGAATAAACTATTGACAAAAGCATATGTTTTATATATATATATATATATATATATAATAATGTTCAACGGAACAGGAAGTTCCACGGAACAGGATTATATTTCTACAGAGTCCTGCTTATAAGTTACTGTACCATTGGGTATCTAGTAGAATTTAAGTGTGAGGCTCACGGAGTTAAAGAGCATTATCATCATTTGATGGTAGTGCTCTTTTTCAATATAAAAAATAGAACGAACAGCAATTTCGCACTACTACTATGCCTAAAAAATCAATACATTGAACATATGTTTTATTAAATGTCACCAATATTAAAAATAATAATTAAATTATCACTCCTTATAAGAAAGTAGGTGTAAATATTTTGAATTTTATTGAACAGCAAATAAAACAACGTGAAAAAGAAGCTTATGTTGCTGTGAACATATTATTAATAGTTTATTATGTGAAAATTGTTCTCAACAAGAATATAGAAATATTCTTAAAATTGTAGAAGAACGAATTTTAAACAAATGTACTTATGAAAAACTTGAATATTTGTAATGTCACCACTTATATCCACAATTCTTACAGTGCATAGTATTTCTTACATCTGAACTAAATAAGCCGAACATTGCCCCACCAAATACTTTTTTACCTGTAGATATTTTTTCTACTTTTAGACTTCCACATGTAGGGCATTTTGGTTTATTTAACCATTCTTGTGCTTGGGCGTTGGCTTGGGCAATTTGTTGTGGGGTTAAGTTTGGGATAGCAGGATTTTTTTCGGGAGTTCCATATTCTTTTTTTAATTCTTCCCATATTTGTGTAGCTACTTCATCTGAGCAGTTAGTTAATTTCTGCACATATTTTAATCCTTTTAAGTTTTCATTTTGAGCTATCATTATAAATATTTCTGTTGCTTCTTCCCCAATTTCATAATTAAAATAATGTTTAGCTTCTTTATAATTCATAAAATTACCTCTTTTTTATTTTATTATATCAAATATTAATTTAATAAGCAATATAAGACTGTTGGAGAGTCCTTTTCTGCTTCTGATAAGTTAAATAAAACACTAAATAAAATAGAAAATATTGGTACTGTTGGAATGTCAAAGATGGCAGAAGCAAACAGATTATTAGTACAAACTTTTTCTGATTATTCATTAGAAGCAACTAAAATGGCATTAGCTCAATCTACACTTGATGCAAGTCAAATAAACTTGATTCTTTCATCAAAAGGGCTTCAAGGTGAAATTCTTGAAACTACTACTGCTGAATTAGCAAATGCTACTGCTACTAATGCTATGACAGCATCTGAAACAACTGCAACTGGTGCTACTGTTGGTTTAAAAAATGCTTTCAAAGGATTGAGTACATCTATAAAAGGTTTTATATCAACACATTCAGGTTTAGTGGCAATTTCTATAGCAATTGCTGCCATCGCTGCTACTGTTAAGATAATTGATTTATGTACTACTTCTTTTTCAGAACTTAAAGAGAAAATATCTGACTTAAAACAAGAAATTTCTGATTCTGATTCAAATATGGAATCTTATAAAAATCAGCTTGATGATATAAATAAAAAGATATCTGAAATTAATCAACAAGGAACACTTTCTATAACTGATGAAAATGAACTTAAAAATCTTCAAACTCAAAGAACAGAATTAGAAAACTTATATAATATCGAAAAGGCTAGACATGATTTAGCCCAACAAGACTTGGAAAATACAGTTAATGATTATTTGAATAAAACTTCAAAATCTAGCTATAAAAAAGAAAACTATACACAGAAACAAATGAAAAAGGGTCAGTTTGTTGATGTTAATGTTAGCCAAGCTGCGAATACAACTAAACTTGAAGAAATGGAAGCTGCTTCACAAGAGATGCTAAAACAGCAACATATAATAGAGCAAATTAATGAAGAATATAATAAACTTAATAATCCAACTAAAGACCAAACCGAAGAATACAATTCAAAGCTTTTAGATGCTCAAAATGCTAGAGATAAGGCAAAACAAATTGCTTTAGATATTCAAAAAGAAGCAACAGAACAAGTAAATGGTCTTGATAGTACTTCCGAATCATATAAAAAAGTTATGTCTGCTTCTCAAGACTTATCTGATGCTTTAGCAATACTTAACAACGATTTTAATGCTTTATCTGAAAATGGTAAAAGAAACTATATAATTAATCGTTTTAAAAATAATGCTACAAAAGACCAACTCCAACAATTAGAAGATGCAAAACAGTATCTTGAAGACGAATATCAGAAAATTTCTAATTGGGGACTCGATGATTATGCAGATCAAATTAAAAATGGTACTCTATCATCCCAATTTGGCAACGTTGATATGGACAATCGACAAATTATTGATTGGAATATTGAAAATATCGAAAAATGGAAAGACGCATTGTCTGATATCAAATATTATGATGATAATGGTAATTTTATTGAATCATATTATGACCAATTAAAAGAGAGTGCAGAAGAAGGCAAAAGCTGTATAGACACTGTATTTGGAGCATTGATAGATCAAATTGAGGGATATGGTGATATAACAGCCATTTCATTCTCTCATATCGTGAACAACGATGATGGCTCTTTTGAATTTCTTGGTCAAAAAACCGCAGAAGAATATTTATATGGTATTCTTGATATTGCAAAACAAGATGGTGATATGTCCATTGATCATATCTTAGAATTAGATAAAAAAGGACTAGAAAATGCTGAAGTATATGATGCGCAAGGAAAAGAAATTGGTAAAACATATATCCATGGTATTATATCTGGATTTAACGACAATGCTGAAGATATTAGTGAATTAACTCATTTTGCTGGTAAATTTGGTGCTATTAAAATTGCCAAAGATGAGATTGCCAAACTAGAGAAACAATATGGTAAAGATGGTTCACAAGCTATCAAAGACTTCTTTGATACAGAAGGTATTGATACAAAATCTCCTCTTATTAACGAATTTAATGAAGTTACAGAAGGCATTACAAATGCTGATGAAGCTATCAAAAAGTGGATTGAACATAAAAAAGAAGCTAATCAAACTTCTTCTTTCACCAAAGACCCAACAGACCTTCTTAGGGACTCAGATGATAAAGACCGTAAGGATACAAGCATTAACTTAGCAGATTTAAAAAATCGAGCTGATGTAATGAAAACTATTCAAAAGGAAATTGAAGAAACTGGCGATATTGGCGTTGACACTTTACAAACTCTTAATAAACAGTTTCCAGAAGCTAGTGAAGCACTGTATGATTATATTTCAGGTGTTAAAAACGGTGCAGAGTTTTTTAGTGAGCTTGAAGATAAGTATGATGAAGATAAAAATAAATATGTTGAAAATATGGTTGAGAAAAATCAAGCTAACGAAGATTTCTTTAACTCATTAAAAGCTAATTATCCTGAAGTTTTTGCTCAAATACAGAATTTTATGAATCAAGGCAATGAGTTATTAGAGCAAACGAAGAACAATTATATTAATAGCATTATTGCAGAAGAAGAATCTTGCGATTCCTTTCTTTCTTTTATTGAACAAACTTATCCTGAAATATATAGACAGTTAGCGGAAGTTTATGATAATGATAAAGAAAATTTTATTCGACATTTATTTTCTGAAAATGAAAGTAATCAAGAATTTATTCAAGCTATATCAACAATGTATCCTGAATTAGCAAATGCTTTAAGTACTGTATATCAGAATGATGTTTCTAATTGGACTTCTATGGAACAAGCTAAAGTAAATATTTCAGCTCAAGCAATTCAAAAGATAGCCCAACTTTATAAAAATTTTTATGAGGCTATGGGTGTTAGTAATGGACTTGGATTCATAGAAAACGTTAATAAAAAAGTATCATCTGATGCAACTGCTCATTTTTCTACTAATCCTTTTAATAGCACTTTTGCTAAAGAAAATAAATTCAATGAAGTTGCAAAAGTAAATATTCCTGAATACTCAGAATTAATTAATAATGTTGATCAAGTAATAGCTGATATGCAAAATGCGCAAAATTCTTTATCAAAAAGTGCTGCCGATTCTATATCTTCTAGTATAGATCTTTCGTATGACAGTTTAGGTAAAGATACAGACTCTTCAAGTAAGGACAAAGATGATTCAGATTCTGACTCCGATAAACAAACAGAAGAAGATTTTGATTGGATTGAAAGAGTTGTGAAGAAGATTGAAAGAACTATTTCAAATCTTGGCTCCATTGTAGATGATACTTATTCTGATTGGAGCAAGCGTAATAATGCTTTACTTGATGAGCTTAATGCAGTTAGTGAAGAAATAGGTGTTCAAGAACAAGCTGCGCAAAGATATTTTGAACTTGCAGATAGTGTAGGACTTGATGATAATTATAAAAATCTTGTTCAGAATGGTGCTTTTGATGTTGAGACTATTACAGATGATACTTTAAAAGAACAAATAAAAAATTATCAAGATTATTATGATAAAGCTACTGATGCACAGGATAAGGTCTTAGAATTAAAGAAAAATTATAACGATCTTAATAATCAACGTCTTGACCATCTTACTTCTGAATTTGAACAACTTAATAACTCTACTGATAGAGCAATTCAAAATTCTCAAGACATTTTAGATGATGATTATGTTAATTCTAGTGTTAAAGATGGTGAATTCGCTAATCAGAGAAATAATTACTTAAATTCTATATCATTAAAAGAACAAGAACGCCAAAGATTAATAGATGAGTTTAATGCCACTGGTATAGACATTAATTCTGAAGCAGGTTATCAATGGCTTACATCTTTACAAGGTATAGATGATGAAATTAAAGAAATATATAAAAACTTAAATAGTTTAAATGGAACAAGACTAGATTATATCACTTCTGAGTTCGACAAATTAAATAATGCAACAGATAGAGCGATACAAAACTCTCAAAATATTTTAGATGATAGCCATGTTTCTTATTATGCAAAAGATACAGAAATCGGCAACCAAAGAAATAATTACTTAAATTCTCTAGCATTAAAAGAACAAGAATACCAAAGATTAACAGAGGAATTCGCAGCTAGTGGAATTGATGCTAATTCTGAAGCAGGTTATGATTGGCTTACAAAGCTTCAAGAAGTTCAAGATGAAATTGATAATATAAATGATAGTTTAAAAGATTTAAATGATACTACATTTGATAATCTTAGTAACGAATTTAAAAATATATATCAATGGACTGAAGAACAAAATAATATTTGGAAATATAATGTTGATAACTCATTTTCTAGTTGGACAGATAGAGATAATTCTATTTCTATACTGAAAGATACTATTCAACAGCAAACAGAACAATACAATGAATATCGCAATAAGGTAATAGAACTTTTTCAACAAGCTCAAGAAGATGGTAATTCGGAAGCTGCACAAAAATATTATAGTGAAATTTTTTCTATAGACTCTACATTAAGAAGTCTAAATCAAGATTATAATAGTACTCTTACTTCTGTTCTCGACCACTCTGTTGCTGAATTTGAGCAAAAGTATAATTATATTGAAACTGTAATGAAAAATACAGAAAGTATAATGAACGATGATACTAAGTCATATAGTGTTAGAAACAAAGCTTTAATTGACCAAATATCAAATGTCACTACTGCTATTGCTCAACAACAAGAACAAAGAGAAAAACTTGTAAGAGAATTTAACGAATCTGGTATTCAGCCTGATACAGAAGAATGGTATAAATGGTTACAACAAGTCCAAGCTTGTGATGATACTATATTAGATTTACAAGAACAAAGTCGCAGTCTAAATAAACAAAAGTTCGATGATATAAAGACACAATTTGAGAATATTAATAATATTCTTTCTAGTAGTGTAGATATATTAGATAAGTATATCAGCATTGTCGAAACAAAAGGATTATTTGCTGATGAATCATTGTATACAAAATCTATAAAAATTTATCAAGGTCAATTACAAAATCAGATTAATGAAAAAGATAGACTTACAGAAGAAATGAACAAGGCTATTAAGAATGGTGTTGACGAATCATCTGAACAATTTATTTCTATGGAATCTGATATCCGAGATGTAAATTCTTCTATTCTTGAAACTATTAATACTATTGAAGGATTAAAGAAATCCATTAGAGAATTGGACTTTTCTAAGTTTGAATATCTTCAGGACAACATTTCCAATGTTACATCTGAAGCTAATTATTATATTGACCTTATAGATAAAATGGGTAGCAATTTATATAACGATCAGGGTAATATTACTAAAGAGGGTATCACTACTGCGGCTTTACATCTTCAAAATAAAGATACATATTTAAAACAAGCTCAAGGATATGCAAATAAAATAAAAGAAATTGAAGAACAAATCGCAAACGACCCAACAAACAAAGATCTTTTAGATAAAAAACAGGAATATGTGGAAGCACAAAGAGAAGCATATTTATCTGTTATAGATGAGAAAAAGGCTGTTGAAGATTTGGTTAAAGATGGTTATCAAAAACAGCTTGATTATATACAGAAGATAATTGATAAGAAAAAAGAGCAAATGGACGAAGAGTCTGATGCCTATGAATATCAAAAGTCTATCGCTGAAAAGACTGCTAATTTAAGTAAACTTTATAAACAAGAAAAGGCTTTAACTCAAATGAATGATGACAGTGAAGAAAATCTTAAGAAAATTCAAGAGTTAAAAGTTAGTATCGAAGAAGCTGAAAAAGATTTACAAGAAACAGAATATGAAAAAATGAAGTCTGATAGGCAAAAACAGCTTGACAATCTTCAGGATGAATTTTCTGATATGATTGACAATATGACTCAAAATATCGACCAGAATTTAATTGATATTTTAAACGAAGTAAATTCTAGCTCTGTTGCCATTATTAATACACTTAAAGAATTAAGTGGTAATAGCGGATTGGATCTGAGTGATACTATTAGCTCAATATATAATAATGGTAGCTCTTATTCAAATCTAAATACATCTACATCTGCCATTGGTCAAAATTATAGTAAAACCAATGAAGCTATAAACAGTCTTACAGCAAATATTAAAAATCTTATTTCTAATATGGAAAAAGAATCTACCCAGAAACAATATAATATTGATGTTGATACTACCGTATTAAATAATAAGGTTGATGAAGTAAATAATACAATTAAAAATACTATCGGTGTAGTAGCTGACTTAAATGACACTATTAAAAATACTACTAATGGTGAATTAAGTAATATAAATGATTCTATAAAAGATCTTACAAATTCCATAAATGGTAATACAACTAATGACAAAAATGATAATTCAAACAATGAACTTGGAATTGGCTCACCAATTCAAAAAGAACCCAAAGATGAACTTGGTTCTCCAATTCAGAAAGATATTACAGAGAGTCGTGTTGATATACCACGTTTAGAATCAACCAATACTGATACAAATAACTCACCAGTTGCATGTTCTTATACTCATGAGGATATGTCTGAGCCTATCGAACTTAGTGATGGAACAATTCTTTTACCAGTAGATAACAACGAATTGTCGTTTGATAATGGAATGTATGAACAATTATATAACTTGTCAAAAGATAACTTTATAAATAATAATATAAATTCCATTCCAACTCCTGTAACAGCTAATAGTAATATTTCTGCCCCTACTACCGTTACTTATGCAATAGATATGGGTGGGGTAACTGTTAATGATGTAAACGACCCTAAAGAATTTGCACAACAGTTGAGATATACTATTGCAAATGACGCAAAAACTAAAAAAATATTAAAAGCTTCTACTACTGACCAATTAAGGGGAAGGTCAGAAAAAGAAGTGTATAAATATGTTTAAATATTTATAAAAATAAACAGCCTTTTAACCAGTTGTGTTGAATGGCTGTTTATTTATGAAAGGAAGAATATATGATTTATGATAATTTATCAAGACAAGAACTTATTCAATTAATCAAAAAGAGAAATAAGGAATTTGATGATTTAAATAAAAAGGTCAACAAAATTCAGAAAGAAGTGGATATGTACAAAATATCCGAAACAAAAAAACTTTTACAAGATCTTAAAAATCAGAAAAGAGTATTTACTGAATTAATATCTAGTCTTAGAATTTGCAAAGCTGAATATATGCAATTAAATAAAACATTTACGCAACTAAATGAATTATATAAGGAAAAAATTAAATAAAATAATAAAAATAAATGTGGAAGGAGGAGACTTTTATGTTTTGTAAAACATTTTGGTTCAATGGTCATCATTCTGACGACTTTGGTTTATATATCTTATCTTTAGATAATTTTGAAGAAGATAGTACTATTGGTAGTAATATTGAATTTACAACTGTAAAAAATAGCAATTCAGATGTTGAGAAAGTTGTTGCCACACAATATAGTGAAAGCATTACAACTAAGATACAAGTGTTTAAGTTAGAAAATTGTCATAAAATGGGTGAAATAAATCCAAGAGAATTAAGTAATATAATGCGATGGCTTAATAGAAAAGACGGTTTTCATACTTTTAAACTAATTGAAGAAGATTATGATGATTTATGTTTTGAAGCTATGATTAATGCTACAAAGATAAAAATTGGAGGCTATATACGTGGATTAGAACTTACTATTACTACTAATAAACCATATGTTTGCACAGATGATATTACCAAAACATTTACTGTCGCAAAAAATCAACCAATTGTTTTATTAGATGACTCAGACGAAGTTGGATATAGATATTGCCATATTCAAATAAAATTGCTTGAAGCAGGAAATCTTTCAATTTGTAACGGTATTGAAAATAGATACACAGTTATAAATAATTGTAAACAAGGTGAAGTTATTGAAATGTTTGGGGACACTCAAATTATCACTTCTTCTCTCTCCTCTTCTACTCATTCCACTCTTTATGATGATTTTAACTATGCTTATTTTAGATTAGCTAATACATATGACAATAGAGTTAATAAACTAACATTTTCGTTAGCTTGTCAAATAACTTTAACATATAATTTTATACGAAAGGTAGGTATGTAATACATGTTTAAGTTTGATGTTAATAATAAAGTGGAGCTTCCTACCTTTATTTTAAGGAATAAATCATTACATAATTTAGGAAGCATCAAAGGAGTTCAAGCATTTAACCCTACATTTAATTTCAATTCTTGCCAAGAATTTTCTTGTGAAGTTTATAAATTTGAAAATGGTGTTGAAAATCCTTTATGGAACAAAATAAAAGATAATAAAATAATCTATATACCTGAACTCCAAGAGCAATATGAAATCGGTGTTTCAATAGATGATGAAGATTCCACAAAGAAAACTATAACGGGTAAATCTTTATGTGAAGCAGAGCTTAGCCAACGTATTTTAAGAGATATTGAAATTAATACGGAAAGTGATATATCGAGGGATGATTATAAAATATCTGTATTTTATGATGAAACCAATGCCAAGACAAGCATTTTAAACAGAATTTTAGATAAAGTCCCTCATTATAAGATTGGTTACGTAGCCCCGACATTAAGGGGAATTTCAAGAGCATTTAGCATAGATGGAACTTCTATCTACGATTTTATGACGGGAGATTTAGCAGAAGAATATGATTGTTTGTTTGTATTTGATAGTCTTACACGAACCATTAATTGTTATGATTTGTTAAATTATTGCCCTAGCTGTAAAAAGCGTTTCGATTCTTCTGAAAGTCATTATAAAATGATATGTCCCAAGTGTAATAATGCTGATAATATTATTAAAGGATATGGTGATGATACTACTGTTTTTATTTCTAAAGAAAATTTAGCTAATAGCATTAACTTACAAACAAATAAAGATGAAGTAAAAAATATGCTTAAAATTATTGGTGGTGATGATGATATCACAGCCGCCGTATCTTATCTTACAATGAATAATGGTTATATTATAAACATAACTGAAGGTATGAAATCTGATATGTCTACATCATTAGCCGAAAAAGTGGATGATTACAGTAAAAAGTTAAAAGAACTAGAACCCGAATATGAAGCATTAACATCTCAATATTACACCTCTTTAACTAGGCAATTAGAGTTAGAACATAGCATGGCTCCTACGGTTGATATTAAGAATGATTCAACAGCTCAAAAAGAATTAGATAAAATTCAAATTGAGACTATTGCATTTCCTAAAAATACAGTTTTTTCACAAATTACTATTGAAAATTCAATAAAAGCATTAGCAAAATTAGAAATTGATACAGGTCATTTTTCATTTTCATTGAATGGTAATTATAATGCTTCTACTAAAATATGGAACGGTAGTTTTACTGTTACTAATCTTAGCACAGATGAATCTGCGACAAGCAATAAACGTAATATAACTATAACAAATACTGATTATCAAACATATATTGAGCAAAAAATTGCTAAAACACTTGGGAAAAGCGAAGTAAAAGATATAGAATATGATTGGTCGCAATATTCTCTTCAACGTTTGAGTGGATTTCAATCTGCTTATCAAGATGTTGTCGATATTCTTATAAATATGAAATCTCAAGCATTAAATGATAATAACCAAACCGAAACTGAATATAATGAAATTTATCAAAAATATTATGATAAATTAATCGCAATACAAAAACAAATTGTAGTTCGAGAAAAGGAAATTGACGATGTAAAAAAAGAAATAAACAATACTTTAGCTTTAATGACAGAAAAACAAAAATTAGTAGACATGAAAACATTTTTTGGTTCAAATTATGTTGAACTATGTACATATCTTAGAGAAGATACTTATAGTAATGATAATTACATTAGTGATGGTTTATCTGATACAGAAGTTATAAATCGAGCTAAAGAATTAATTGAAGCAGCAAAAAAAGAATGTTCTAAACAAAGTGAAATAAGCTATACACTTACTGCTGATATAAACAATTTAATGGTTATGAAAGATTTTGAACCATTATGGAGTAGATTTAAATTAGGTAATTGGCTTCGTTTAGAAGCTGATGAAAAAATATATAGGCTTAGATTAATTTCTTATAGTTTTGATTTTTCTGATTTATCAAAAATAAATGTAGAATTTAGCAATCTTAGTAAAGTTGATGGTATTACAACTGATACACAATCAATTCTTGAACAGGCTTCTTCTCTTTCTACTACTATTTCTTATATTCAACAACAATCCCAAAAAAATAACGCAACTTCATTAATATTAGACAACTGGACTCAACAAGGTTTTATTGATACACTTGGTATGGTAAGCGATGCAAACAATCAAAGTATAGTAATGGATTCACATGGTTTATTGGCTCAGATGTGGGATGAATTTAAAAATGAATATGACTCTAGAAAAATAAAAATTATTAATAATGGTGTTTATTTAACTACCGATAATTTTAAAACTATGAAATGTGGTATTGGTGAATTTTATTATATAGACCCAGTTACAAAACAAAAAGTACAAAGCTATGGTTTAATCGCTGATACAATCATAGGTAAAATTATTCTTGGTGAAAAAGTTGGTATATATAATGCAAATAATAGTATGTCTTTTGATGAAAATGGTCTTGTTATTACTACAAATGGTTCAGACGATAAACAAACAAACGCTTTTACTATTCAAAAACAAACTATTGTTGATGATACTGTTGTTACTAAAAAAATGATGTACATTGATGAAAATGGAAATCTTTGTATGGGCGCAGGCACTTCTATTTCTTGGGACGATGTTAATTCTCCTAATATTTCAAACATCACTGGTCTTACAGAAGAATTAAACGGGGTTAATAAAACATTAGATGATATGAACGACTCCTATACTCTTGTTCCGTCTGAAAAATTGGATATGAAATATGAGTGGGATAAAATTCAGAATGAATATTCTAAAAATATAGAACTTGCTGAAGTATTTAATCTTTCTACAGATAGTGTTGTCACAAAATATACTGCTTCGTATAGTACCTTAGAAGCTGAAATATGTAATTGTGGATTAGATGAAGATAAACTAAATGAAAACACTATATTATCTACTTTAGATATATATACTAAATTAAACGATTACTATTCAAAAAACGTTGATCTTGCAACAAAAATCAACACAAAATCTAAAGAATTAGCCGATATTGCTGATGAAACAGCAAATTTAGCTGTATCTGATAGTGTAATAACTCCTAGTGAAAAAAGAGATTTAATTGTAACACAAGATAATATCAAACAAGAATACACTAAATATACAGCTATCGCAAAAGATTTAGATATAGATTATACAAATTACACCACTAATTATAATAACTTAATAACATTATTAAATAGCATATTAAAGGATTTAACTATATCTACAAAATTAAACACAAATAAAGTCGCTGATTATAAAAATAAATTTAATTCTTATTATACACAACGAAGTCTTATTATTAAACAAATCCAAGATAAAACAAATACGAATGTTGATAATGCTCAAAGTTCAGCAAATGAAGCAAATAAAAAAGCTCAAGAGTCTCTTGATAGTATATCTGAAATGAGTGCAGATAATAAGATAACACCTGTTGAAAAAATACAATTAAGAGAAAAATATCAACAGGAAGAGCAAAATTATACTACTATTGTTACTGCTTATAAAGACGCTACCTATCTTGATAGAAGTAATTCCAAAAGTACAACTTTAAATATAAATGAGTCGCAACAATATAAAAACTATACATCTTATTATTCTAATATAAAAACAATGTGTCAGGTAATATTAAATGATATGACAAGCACTTATAATATGCCTGATACTGGTAATTACTCAAGAACTACTTATAACACCCATTGGAAAAAATATTATAATTCTTATCAAACATTATTGAATTTTTTAAATCAAGTTTTTGCCTCTACTGCAACTCGTGCCGAAATAGAAGGTCTTGAACTTATAGAACGTCTAGGATATGACGGAACAAGTATTAATGAAACACATATCAATTCTCCTGTTATTGAGGGTGGAAAGTTATTTATAGGTAATCGTGATAATATTTTCGCCGAAATTACTAAAGATGGTAAATTAATTGCACGAGCATGTGAAATTAGAGAACAATCAACAATCGCTGGTTTTACATTTGTCAAATATAAAAAATATGATAATTCAGAAAAAAAAGAAATAGAAATTATTGGTTTAGAAAACAACACATCTCAGGAAATAGCGAATGTAGGAATACATTCTTCTGGTGGTTGGGCTATGTTTGCAGGGGCTAGAAGTATTTTTACAGAGAACCCTAATAGTCTTGAAAATATTCGTGGAGAATATCATTTACCACATCAATTTAGTGTAGGACATGAAGGAAATGTATATTGCACTAATTTAATGATAGGTAATCGAACACCTGTATTCAATGCTAATGGCACATTAAATGTAGAAGCCACAAGTAAAAATAGTTGGACTGGTGGAAACTTAAGTGTTAGAGGTAATGGTGTTTTCTATAAGGGTGTAATTATAGGTAATAATACTAATTCAGGTTCTTTAAATTTAATTGGAGAATGTTATATAGGGAATAAAAACAAGCCAGGAACAATTACTGCTATTGCTACTGTAAATATTGGAGAAGAAGAAAAATATTCTAATGTAAATATCATTGGAAATGTAACTATTGGTAATAGTTCTCTTACCACTAAACCTATTATAAATATGTTTGGTTCTTGTAATATTTCTAATGGTTTAACTGTTGCTGGTGATACAACAGCCTTTAAAACAAATGTTCATATTGGTACTTCTGATAGTAACAAAAACTTAAATATTAATGGTAAATGTACGATCAGTGGTGATTGTACATTTCCTAGTATTGTTGGCGTAACTGGATTTAAAGGTGATGTTCATATTGGTACTTCTGATAGTAATCAAAACTTAAACATAAATGGTTCATGTATAATTTCAAATGGTCTCACAATTAATAGTGGTACTGTTGTTCTTAAAAGTGATGTTCATATAGGAACAAATGAAGCGCCTAAACAATTATATGTAAATGGATATTGCAATATAAGTCAAAATTTAGATATTAGTGGACAATTAAATGCTTCTAATAATATAAACGTTAACGGCGGACATGTTGCTATAAAGGGATCTTCTGCTGGAAAATTAGCAATTCTTGGATACAACACTACCGATACTTGGGTATGGATAAACACAGGTTTAGTAAATGATAATAAAGAACAAGCTATTGTTATAGGTGGTAATTTACGAGTAGATGGAGGTTTGTATGTTACAGGCAATACAAAAGCAAGACTTGTTAAAACTGAGCATTTTGGAGATGTCACTATGTCCGCCTATGAAACGACTACTCCTTATTTTGGAGATATTGGGAGTGGAGAAACTGATGAATTTTGTGAATGTTATATTTATTTAGATGATATTTTTAAGGAAACTATTATTGAAAATACTGAATATTATATATTTTTGCAAGTTTATGGTAATAATAATGTGTATGTATCAGAGAAATATGAAGATTATTTTGTAATTAAAAGTAACTCCCCTAGTGTTAAATTTGACTGGGAAATTAAATGTAGACAAAAAGATACAGATAATATGCGAATGAATACGATTGATATTGAAAGTGAGGAAATTTGATGGAGACATTTAAAAAAATAACTAATTTTAATTATATGCCAGTTCAAGAAGGAATAAGGTTATCTTATTCCTTTTCTGAATTAAATAAAGACGGAAACATTATAAGCTCAAATAATAAGTCGTCTTTTATTGTTCAAGATGAAAAAATTATACAAAATATCAACAATATATTGACTTTTTTGGAGGAAAAATAATATGGAAAAACCAATAACTATGATTATGGAAGATACTAAAGATGCTATTATAAGTACTATTAATAATTCGAAATTACCAGCCTTTATTTTAGAAAATATCATTAAAGATATCTATATGGAAATAAATCAAATGGCTATACAACAGGCTAAATTAGATAAAGAAAAATATGAAGAAGCTATGTCAAAAGAAAAGAAAAATTAGTAAAACGCATTATAGAACGGAGGTGATTTCTTGGCATTAACTACTAAAGAATTATGGATGGATTTTCATAATCAAAATATTACTAGAATTTGCGTTGTTCAAAATGAAAAAGATACTCGTAAATACAATGTTCATTTTTGTGATGATGGAATTCCAATAATATTAAATTCCACCGATTATGAATTATACATAGCTGAAAAGAAAGCTGATGGAAATAAAGTACTTAAAGCCTGCACTATCAATAATGATGGTACAGGCTTATTAGTTTTTGATGAAAATATGTGTATATCTTCTGGTAGTGCAAATTTACAATTTATTTTAAGAAATAAAAAGGATAACACATGGACTCGTACTATTGCTTTTGCTGCTCGTGTTCATGAAGCGGTGTTAAATAATGGCGATATCACAAGTTCAACTGAATTTGATGTATTAAGTAAACTTATTATTAAAGTTGAAGAATTAGATAAACTTGTAAATGAAAATGAAAAGATTAGACAAACAAACGAAGAAGTTCGAAAATCTAATGAAGTTAAGAGAATTGATGCTGAAAATGAGCGAATTAGTAATGAAAATACTAGAAAGTCTAATGAAACCCAAAGGGTAAATGCAGAAAACACTAGGGTGAAACAAGAAAACGATAGAAAAACAAGTGAAGAAAAAAGAATAAATGCTGAAAATACCCGTGTTTCTAATGAAAATACCAGAAAGGCAAACGAAACTCAACGTCAAACTAATGAAACTACTCGTACTAATGCTGAAACAAAAAGAGTAAATGCTGAAACAGATAGGCAGTCAAAAGAAACAGCTCGACAACAAAACGAAAATACACGAGAAACAAATGAGACAACTCGTCAATCAAATGAAAAAACTAGAGTTTCTAATGAAACTACTCGTACTAATGCCGAATCTGAACGTATTAAAAATGAAAACACTAGAATTTCTAATGAGAATACTCGACAAACTCAAGAAACCAAAAGGCAAAATGACACAGCAACGGCTATAACCAATGCTAATAATGCTGCTAAAAATGCCAATGATAAAGCAAACGACCTACAAAATAAGTTAGATAATAATTATTTCGTACTTACAAATGAGCTTGAAAACAGTGTTTCTTCTACTTCTACTACTCATGCTCCTACTGCCAAAGCTGTTAAAACAGCTTATGACAAAGCGGTATCCGTGGAAAATACCATAAATTCAAATAAAAGTAATTGGAATGATAAGTATACCAAAAACGAAATTGACAATAAATTTTCTACTTTAGAAAGCAATATTGATTGGAAAGAATCTGTTGCTACTTTTGCAGATATTGCAAAAACTTATCCTAATCCTGAAGATGGCTGGACAGTAAATACAAAAATTGACAATCTTACATACCGTTATAGTGGTTCGGCTTGGGTTGCAATTTCAGCAAATGCTATTCCAAAAGCAACACAATCTGTTGATGGTTTATTAGCAAAAGAAGATAAAATTAATTATGATGATGCTAATTCTAAAAAGCATACCCATTCTAATAAATCTATCCTAGATAACATCACATCTACTCTTATTAATACTTGGAACACAGTGACAAATAAATTAGATAAAACAGGTGATGCAAGTAATACAACAACAAGTTTTAGTACAGCTTCCATACGTTCTAATATATCTACGGGTGAAAAATTAGCAATATCTTTAGGAAAAATTGCGAAATGGTTTAGCGATTTAAAAAATGTAGCATTTACTGGAAGTTACAATGATTTATCAGACAGACCTACAGTTGGTAACGGAACGATTACAATTAAACAAGCTGGTACAAATAAAGGAACGTTTTCTATGAATCAAACTGGCGACACTACAATTGAACTTAGTGATAATAATACTTGGCGACCTGTGGAAACATTATTAACTAATCAAAATTTAGATGCTGTTGTTACTCCTGGTTTTTATAATGCAGGCGGCGGTAATACTTGTGCAAATAAACCTAGTGGAATCGATGCGTTTGGTTTAATTGTTACTCATAATGCTGGTGGGCAATATTATACTCAAATGTTGTTTAATAATACAAGAGCAATCTCTTGTAGAAGATACTGTATATCAGGAACATGGGGAAATTGGTTAGAAGATAAACTAAGTGATACTACTTATTCTAACGCCACCACTTCTACTGCTGGTCTAATGAGTCCCGATGATAAGACAACATTGAACAATTTAAAAACTGGTGCAGTTACGGGTGTAAAAGGTAATGCTGAAACTACATATCGTACAGGTGGTGTTAATTTAACACCTGCTAATATTGGAGCATTACCTAGCAATGGTAATGCTGTTAGTGCTAGTAAATTAGCTACGACAAGAAATATAAATGGTGCTAAATTTGACGGAACGTCTGATATTCAGCTACCACTTTATTATAGTTATAGTTTTGGAGTTACACAAAATGCTATTTATTACAGTTCGTTTTGCAAAATGAAAAAAGATAACTCAACAAGTGAGTGCGAAACAACTTTGCTGCTTAGTGCCACTGGTAATTTTGGTGGAACAGTCCCTGGTACTTATTTAATTTCGATGAGCAATAGAGGTCAAAAAGCCACAATGACAGTTATTTGTTTACAAAAAAGCTCACAGTCAGATTTGACATTTGGTTATTACTATGATGATACATATTTTTATTTTGGTGTTATTAGACCAACTTATTCCTATTCTACAAATCTGACCGTTTTAAGTAAAAGTGCTAGTGCTGAAACAGGTAAATTCCTTAACAGCACTACTAAACCTACAAATTGGGTAGATGTTGCAATTACAAATTCTATTGGTGGTAATGCCTCTACAGTTAATGGACATACAGTAAATGCAGATGTGCCTAGTAACGCTAAATTTACAGATACAACGTATTCTACTGGAAATTCTTCTACATCGGGTCTTACTAAACTTTATGGTGGAACTGGCACAGCAACGGATGGGACAATGACGCAAAGTGCGATAAAAAGTGCGCTAGATAATAAATTATCTTTAAGTGGTGGAACTATAACTGGTCATATTATCCCAAATAATGATGAGATTTTTGATTTAGGACATAGTGATAAAAAATGGGATAACATATGGACGCATACACTTGAAGTTGATTATGTAAATGCACAAGATGGTATACGAGGAAATCTGACAGGCAATGCTGATACAGCAACCAAAGCTGTTAAAGACAGTGCTGGAGATAATATTATTACATCTTATCGTAAGAGGATGGGCGCTGTTCCTAATAATGATTTTAATAATGCGACTGTTGAAGGTGTGTATACATATGGAAGTTCTACAGGTATAGCTAATTCGTACACTAATGGTGGTATATGGGGAACTTTAGAAGTGTTTAATAATGGGTATAATTCTACTCAAGGTGTCGCAGGTACAGTTATACATCAGATAGCATTTACAACAAATAATCAGATATATTTTAGACAAAGAATAAATGCTTCTGATTGGACTCTGTGGAAAGAACTTACCACAAAATTTTCTGACGGTAAAATTAAAGTAACCAATCCGGCTTATAGTAAGGGGTATGTTTGTGCGTGGGTAGACAGTGAGGGCGGCAATTTAGAAATACAGAGTTCCGATGGTGCTACAACATATCAGATAGACGCATCTAACAATGATATAATAAGAATTTTTAGTAATAACTCAGACGGTTCACACAAATTTTTAAAGTTTAATGGAAAAACAGGCGTATTATCGGCAGATGGTGGTTTTGCGGGTAATGCCTCTACAGTAAATGGACATACTGTAAATGCAGATGTACCAGCCAATGCTAAATTTACAGACACCAATACAACTTATAGTGCAGGAACGGGAATAGGACTTTCTAATACAACGTTCTATAATACTGGTGTAAGAAGTATTGCTACTGGTTCTACAAATGGTAGTGTTGCAGTTAATACGAACGGTACTGTTGCAGATGTTAAAGTTAAAGGGTTAGATGCACTTGCGTATGCCAGTGGTACATGGAATAAACTTACTGGAACAAATTGTACTTTATGGTACAACGAAGTTGCTGTATATTTAGAAATTTCTGCACAAAATGTAAACTTGACTGAGTACGGCTCTAGTGCAACAAATAAAACAGTTGTAGTATTACCAACAAACGTAATGCCAACTAAAGGTATTTATATTGGTGTTATAGCTGCTTTAAATTCTGCATGGCTACCTTTAAATAAATTAGTATTATGTAATATAAATTATAATACACGCAATATAACTTTAAGACCGACAGAAGCTCTAAGTAATGTTGTACTTAACCTTACTGCAATGTTTCCACGCAGTTTATTTACAATAAATTAGAAAAAGAAAGGAATTGTTAAATATGGAAAAAGTAAAATTTAACGATGGAAGTGTTTTAGAAAACATAATAGAAACAAGTGATTGCTATATAAAAATACAAGTCGAAAATGCAACAGAAGCAGTACAAATTTTCGATAACATGCTAACAAGTGAAGCGCTTGAAAGGATAGAAACTTTAAGCGAAAACGATGATATTATGAATATATTCATAAACAAATGTAAGAAAAGCTTAGAGTATGAAAATGGAGTCGCTATATTTAAACTAATGGATATAGACATTACATCTATCAGATTAAAAGCATTGGAAGATACTGTTGATACACTTGTTTTGGGAGATTTATTAGAAAGTGAGGAAGAATAATTATGTATATTACAATAAAAAGAATATATAAAAATTCATACGATGAATACACTGGTGAATACAATGTTTCGATATTAGATAAGGCAGTTAAAAAGAAGTGGATTACAGAAAAACAAAAGGAACAAATTATAAAAGAAGTTGGTTAATTTACTAGCTTCTTATTTTTATGCTTAAAACGCTTACTAACTCTAAAAGTTACTAGGCGTTTTTATATATATTTTTTCAAAATTGAAAGGAGAATTTTAATCATGTACAAGTTAATTGATATTTCCAGTTACCAAAAAGGTGCTAATCTTACTGAAGCAGTTAATGCTGGTGTTGACGGTTTTATTTTCAGATTAGGACTTGGCGATGATATTCAATCTCAAGATGACACAACGTTTGAGGATTTTGTTGCTCAAGCAGAAGCTTTAAACAAACCGTGGGGAACTTACATTTTTTCTTATGCAATTAATGAAAAAAATTTAGAAAGTGAAATCGCACATGCTTTAAGATGTGTAGCAGGTAAAAATCCACAATTAGGCATTTGGTGGGATTTAGAAAACTCTGACTATAAGGAAAGAAATGATTTTGAAGACTTAGCCAATGGAGAATTAGTTGTTAGCTGGGCTAAAAGATTTATTTCTACTATAAATAATAACGGCTATACAGCAGGTCTTTACTGTGACCTTAATCATGCAAGAAATCTCGATTTAAGCGGTATAGAGCATTTATGGATTGCTGCTTATTTTAATAATCCTGACTTTAACAATCCACCTTATAACTGTGATATTTGGCAGTATACAAGTACAGAAGCTATTGCAGGAGTAGCAGACCATGTTGATACAAACATCGTTTATGCACAATGGATTAAAGATATTATTAACGGAATTAAAAATAACAATAATAAAAAGGAGAATGGAATTATGACAAGAGAAGAAGCAAATATTTGTGTAAATACAGTTTTTATCGAACATTTAGGAAGATTAGCAGACCCTAGCGGGTTAGAAGCATATTCAAATGCAATAATTAATAGACCATTTGATTGCGATTTATCAGACTTAGATAAAGCTTTAATAGACTCAGACGAATACAAGGCAAAGCATAAGAGAGATTTTATTATTAACTGCTATCAAATACTTCTTGGACGTTATCCTGAAAATGAAGAAGTAATACAAGCTAGAATGGGATATACGTATTTAAGGGACATTGTAGCCGATATTATGAGTTCTGATGAGTATAAGAATAGACAAAATGTACAGTAAGTAAAATAATTATTAGATAACAGAATGGAGAAAATTAATGTCGTATAATGAAGAAGAAATAATTCGTATTTGCGAAAAATATGGTATTGATATGGTGGAAACAAAAGGATATCCGTTGTACAAAGGGAAAGAAATGGACAAAGATTTTTCGGTTAGAGATGTCATGAATGAGCCTATACAAATTATAGAACAGAGATAACCATTCATACACAAATAACTTAATTACACAATAGATGTAGATAAGGGAGTATTCTAATATATAATTTCATCAATATTCCCTTATCTACCGTTATTATCATTTCAAGTTTCACGTGAAACTTATTTTAATTATATATTTTATTAATTATTTATAAAAATTGTTGACAATTAAATCATTATGTGCTATTTTAAATACAGAGATAAACAATAACATGTAATTATGTATTGAAACACGTTTTATATTTTAAAAACATTAAAAATTAAACAACAACATGTGATGTATTGAAACAAATTTTATATTTCAAAAAAGATATTTTATATCTTTATAGGGTATGTAGATAATTTACATACCCTATTTTTTACTATTTTTGTATTATATTAACTTGTACTGCTGTTGTTCCTGAATGGATAAATGTAGGCGCAACCCATTTTAATATAAGTCTTCTTTCATCTGTTCCAACAGTACCCTTCCAATAGTGATGCCAATGTCCTCTCCTACTGTGTGGTCTTTTAGGTGTTCCACTTTTATTTGTTGTATGGACTTCATTATTTTCTATTTTATTTATATCAATATTGGATTTGTTATACTTACGAATTATTTCAGTGGTCTGCAATCCTAAATCCCAAATTTGTACTTCCCTAAACTTATCTTTTATAAAAGCCTTATTTTTAGGCTTGCGAGTAATCTTCTTTTGTTCTGAGTTTTCTTCAATCTCTTTGTTTTCAGAACAGATGTATAATACTAATTGTAAAAATGGCTGAATATTATCTATATATCTTTTTACATATTCTTTACTATTTATTGATACAAATTTTGAAAGATTTTTTGTCATGTTTTTTCTTGCTATATTAATCATATCATTCATAGCATCTTTTATTGTTTTATCTTTTTCAAGATATAAAATTTGTGCAATACAATTATTTTCTTTATCAATTATTAATAAACGCAACTCAAGCATTCCATTATTAACATCTGACTCAAAATGTACAAAAAATCCATCGTATTCTTCGCTTGTAGTTAGTTTTATATAAAGACACTGATATGGTAAATTGTCGAAGATATCTACTGGCACAATTGTGTCTTCATCACCATGCTGTTGCATGAGCATTTCTTCTATCTCTGGTGTGAATCGATAGATTTGTTTATGTAATCGCCATGAAGCCGTTGCAGCCATAATCTGTCCTTCTAATGCAACGGTCTGTTGATTGAAATTAGCCTTATCCATCACTACAGACATACAAGCACCAATTGGAATGTAGCATCTTTTCCTGTCCCAATCAATGCTTTTATCCTCTCTTATTTCTTCCAATTCTTTCCAACAATTATAGTACTTTTCTGCTATTTGATTTGTTAATTCTAATGGTTTGCATTCCATTTTATTTTCCTCCAACACAAATAAAATTATTATTTATATCATTTCTAAGATAAGTATAATTATCATTCCAACCAAGTGTTGAAAATGTATATATTTTACAATCTTTTTCAAATTGTTCATCATTTCTAAATCTATATAATATATATTTATTATTAAGATTATAAAAGAATGTATCTTGTTCAGGGAATTTATAACCTTGCTGAGATAATTCTTTTATTATATTCATTATATCTTTACTCTCTATTGGTTTTGAAATATCTATATCAGGGCTTAAGTGTTCTATCATTTTATAAAGCTTTGCAGCTTCATTATTTGAGAATATCATATTATTATATATTGTATGCATATTAACCACCTATAATATTTTATTATTATAAGTTTATCTAAAAATGGGGTATATGTCAACATTATTTTTGTTGATGTATACCCTATTTTTTACAATTATTATTTTTAATAATGGAAGTCACTTCCAATAATTATTTGATTCATTATTTATCATCATATTAAACACCACTTAAAAATATTGGAAGCCACTTCCAAAGTTTTATAAAATATAAAGTTTGCAAATATTTATACAATAATTAAATATAGAAATTGGGGAGTCACTTCCAAAGAAATTTAATTAATGAAAATATATGGTATTACTATTCACATATTTTAATATAAATATAATATAATAATTTTATAAAGTGGAAGTCACTTCCAATCAAAAATCATTAATAAAATCTACATAAGCATTAAAATATTATTGAATTTCGTAAAATGACATGATAATATGTAAATATAACCAAGAGAAAAACAAAATGAAAGGTGGATTTTATGACAAAGACGATTTCAATTAACAACTCAAAAGGTGGAGTGGCAAAAACAACTACAACTCTTACACTCGCACAAATATTAGCTTATGCTGGATATAAAGTTTTGGTAATGGATTTAGACCCCCAAGCAAATACAACAAAAGTTTTGTGTCCTACTTATCAAGAACAAGGTTTAATATACAAACATTTGTTCTGTGAGAAACAATTTAGCAAACGTACTGTTCAGGAATTCATTGTAGAAACAACAAATGAGAATATAAGTCTCTTCCCAGCAGAAAAACAACTTGAACAACTTGTTTATGATATTTATGAGGCAAGTAAGTCAGCAATAGTAGGACAAGTGTTTAGAAAAAATATGGAGTTTATAAAAGATGATTACGATTATATATTAATAGATAATTCACCTTATAATACAAATTTAATAACTTGTTCATTATTTATAATAGATGACATTATCACACCTATAGAGAATGACAATTTTTCATACGATGGTATTATTAATTTTACAAAGGAAATTCAAAGTTGGAATCGTCAATACTCTTTGAATGTTAATTTTAAAGGAGTATTTATGGTAAAAGTAGAAAATAGAACAGTATTATATAAACAAATGTTCGATAATTATAAAGAAGCTTTGAAAGAGTCCTTTATTCCAATCTCTATTAGAAAAACAGAATCTATTAAACAATCCAACACGATGTACGTTGGAATTCTTGATTATGATAAGAAATGCAATGCTGTTCAGGATTATATCGAATTGGCTAAATACTTAGAATTAATAGATGATTCACATATGAAAACATTAATGAATTTTATTAATAAAAAGAATTAAAAAGATAGGAGTAAATTATGGCGAAAAAAATGAATTTTCAACTAGGTGGTGTGGGAAACAATAGTAGTGCAGATAATATCATAAATAATATAAATTCAGACAACCAGTATAATTTTCAATTCATTCCAAAAGAAAAAATTAGAAAAAATGATAAAAATTCTCAATACACTCAGGATGATATTGAAGAATTAAAGGATAGCATATTATTAAATGGATTAAGACATAACCTGTCGGTCATCCATGACCTTGACACTGATATATATCGTTTGGTATCAGGTGAAAGGAGATATAATGCTATTTGTTCGATGGAAGAAGCAGATTATAAAAAACTATTTCCAACAGGAATACCTTGTAAAATTGAAAAGGGTAACATAGATTCAATAGATGAGGAAATAATGCTAATTTCGGCTAACCATGACGTAAGAGAAACTTCTGTAAAAGTAAAAAGATGGGAGGTCTTAAGACTAAAAGAACTTTACAGCATGAAAGGTACATCTAAAGCAATGCAATTGAGTAAGAAAATTGCCGAACATTTGGATGTATCAAATAGAATGGTTAGAAAATATATATCAACGGAAAAGCTTATTCCTGAACTAAGCGATATGCTTGATAATGGTGATATAAAACTTGATGATGCAGAAGGATTAGCATCATTAAATGAAAATTCCCAACAACAGATTGTTGATTTAATAAAAAACAATAACGGTGTTATTGATAATGAAGAATTAAAAACAATAAAGAAAAAATATCAAGAGCAGGAAAAAAAAATTAAGCGTATTTCAGATTCTCTAACTCAGGCTCAGGTTGGCATGAACAAAAAAGATGAATTAATAGCAGAATTGAAAAAACAAATAAATCAATTAGAACTTCAAAAAGAGGAAAATAACAGCGAAGTTTCAGTTAATGAAAAGAGTAAAGAGGAATTAATAAATGAGCTTGAATCTATGAAGTCTATCAAAAAAACAGTAGAAGCTGAAAAGAGACAACTTCAGAAACAAGTTGAAGAACTTAAAGAGCAGAAAAAAAACACTACAATTGATAAAGTAGAATATGAAAAAGTAAAAGAAGCTAAAAAAGCTTCTGAAATAAAAGCAACTTTTGACATACTTGAAGATAAAATAAAATATTTATCCAATATGAAAAAATCTTTAAGTTCATTGGATCTTATTAAATTAAGACAAATAATGCAAAAGCTTGAAGAATTAAGTAATTAATCTATTGTGTACAAATATTAAAGAATGGAGAAAGTATGAAAAAAGAAACTTATATATCCAATGTCATTAGTACTGCTGATGCAAAAGCACAATATGATGAACATGCAAAAAGAATATTAAAAGACAAAAACATCCTTGCATATATCCTTATATCATGTGTTGATGAGTTCTTAGGTTGTTCTATGGAAGAAACAGTAAATTCTATTGGAGATATTGAAGTGTCAAGTCGTTCTGTTCGTCCTGAAGCTGTTAATACTCTTGAAAATGAGAGTATCATTCCTGGTGAGGGAAAGATGTATTTTGACATCGTTTTCATTGCCACAACAAAAAACGGTGAGAAACAGAAAATGTATATCAATATTGAAACACAGAAATCATTCTACCCAGGATATGACTTAGTAACAAGAGCCATTGTTTATCCTACAAGGTTGATATCTCAGCAAATGGATATTGAATATACGGCTGATAATTATGATGGAGTCAAAAAAGTATATTCCATATGGCTTTGTTTTAATGCACCAACTAAAAATAAAGACCACAAAAAAATTTCAGATTCAATTGTTAAATATTCAATTAAACCAGAGGTGTTGTATCCAAATACTGTGACAACTGACAACATAGCCTTGGGTCGTTATGATTTATTGTCTACAATAATGATTAATCTTAATACTAATAAAACAATTAACTCAAAGAATAAGTTGATAAGTATGTTGTCAACATTATTTTCAAATACTGTAAAAACCGATGAAAAGAAGAAAATTCTCGAAACCAAATATGGTATTCAAATGTCTAAAGAATTAGAAAGTGAGGTCGCAAGTATGTGTAATTTAGGTGAAGGTATTGCAGAAATGGCTGAAGAAAAAGGGATTGAAAAGGGAATTAAGAAAGGTAAAATAGATATGTTATATGATCTTGTACAATCAAAAATTATTGTACCTGAAATAGCGGCAGAAAAATTAGGTATAACTGTTGAGCAATTAAAAGAAGATATGAAAGAAGCAGGATTTTAATTTTTAATAAATTTAATTAAATGATAAAATAACACTTAATATAATAGTTAATATTAGGTGTTATTTTTTATATTTTTTCAGCCAGAAAACCCATGGTCTTTAGACCGTGGGATGAATGGCGTCACTTTCACATACTGTATATTTTTTACTTAAAACATTGTGTGATTTGGTAAACATTATAAATAAATAGCATAGAGAACTTCTCTAAATTTAAGGAAAGGAGAAATCTTATGTATCTTACGGTCAAACAACAAGTAAAGCATTTGTCAAAAGAAGATTATTGTTCTATAAAGGAATTATGTCATGTTGCAAAAAATCTTATGAATGAAGCTATATATAATATTCGTCAGTATTATTTTACAGAAGGTGAGTTTCTTAAATATGAGAAAAACTATTCACTTTTGAAGAATAGTCCTAATTATAAGACATTAAATTCAAATATGGCACAACAAATTCTTAAAGAAGTTGACGGTTCATTTAAGTCATTCTTTGGTTTACTCAAACTTGCAAAGCAGGGAAAATATGCTTTCAAAGATTGTAAGTTGCCACACTATCTTCCAAAAGACGGATATACAACACTTGTCATAGGATTTGTAAGATTGAACGGTAATGAGTTAATATTACCATTCTCAAATAGTTTTAAGAAAACGCATAAAGCTATTAAAATTACTATTCCACCTATACTTCTTGATAAAAAAGTTAAGGAAATTCGTATTATCCCAAAGGCTAAAGCTAGGTTTTTTGAAATTCAGTACATCTATGAGGCTGAATGTATTCAAAGAAATCTTAATACAAACAATGCACTGGCTCTTGACTTAGGAGTAAACAATCTTGTAACAGCAGTATCAAGTTATGGTAAATCATTCATTATTGATGGAAAAAGACTTAAATCAATCAACCAATGGTTCAATAAAGAAAATACAAGACTTCAATCTATTAAAGATAAGCAGAATTTTGGAAAAAAGACTACAAATAAGCAAAAAGCTATTGCTCGTGATAGAAACAATAAGGTAAACGACTACATGAATAAAACAGCTCGTAAAGTTATAGATTACTGTATTAGTAATGATATTGGAACTCTTGTTGTAGGTTATAATGAAACATTTCAAAGAAAAGTACATATAGGAAAGCAGAATAATCAAAACTTTGTAAATATACCATATGGTCGATTACAAAATAAGTTGCAATATCTTTGTGACTTAAATGGTATAAAGTTTGTAAAGCAAGAAGAATCATATACTTCAAAAGCAAGTTTTTGGGATAAAGATATAATACCAGTTTACAATAATGATAATCCAAAGGAATATGAATTTAGGGGAAGCAGAGTTAAACGAGGTCTTTACAAGACATCAAGTGGTAAAATATTTAATGCAGATGTTAATGGGGCATTAAATATCATGCGAAAAAGTAGAGTTGTGGATATGAATATCCTATACAGTAGAGGCGAAGTGGATACGCCTATAAGAATAAGGATTGCCTAGTAATAGGTGGAAACCTAAATATCAAACTTCTTAAATAGATACATTAGTATCTTAGAAGCCCATTACCTTTAGGTGATGGGTAGTTCAC
>OGFR01000243.1_pt1 | contig 52712 bp, 49 predicted proteins | sample 1571001 | NCBI WGS metagenome assembly OGFR01 (sample SAMEA2582064, study PRJEB24529) | metagenome | biome: Human gut stool | place: China | collected 2011 | reverse complement strand
AGCAGAGGACTGAAAATCCTCGTGTCGCTGGTTCGATTCCGGCTCTGGGCATTTTCGTTGCCAAGAGTAATGAAATAATTGAATACGGGCGTGTAGCTCAGTTGGTAGAGCACTTGACTTTTAATCAAGTTGTCCGGGGTTCGAATCCCCGCACGCTCAGTACATTTAAAAGGCGGGAATCCTTAAGTTAAGGTTCTCGCCTTTTTGTTTCATATGTAATGGTATCCTGTGAAACAAAGCTGTTTTAATCTATGACCGTGCTCTGACCAAAGAGGAGACGATAGAATGAAAAGAACAAAAACACAGAGTATATCAGAGAGGAATCAATGGATTCATGAATTTGAAAATCTGTATATTCTGACTTACAAGTCATTATACCGCCATGCCAAGCTGATTTTTGGACAGGAAGATAAAACGAAGGAACTCCTGATTCAGGTGTATATGGAGGCGTATCAGCGAGGGGAACAGCTTCAGAAAGAGAAGAGTCCACTGGACTGGCTGCTGAAGCGTTCAGATTTTCTTGCAGAGACCCGCATTGAGGCGACAAAGGAAATGATCGAGGCTTCCTATGCCGAAGAAAAAATGCAGTCTAAAGAGGCGAAAAAAGAGAATCTGACTAATTTGGATGAAACTTCTCTGTTGTTGGAAATTGAGGATCGTCTTGGAATTGTAGAAGGTGACGGAGAACATACGGAAGAGCCAGAGCTTTCAAGGGAAAAGAGAATCATTTCTCTGCTTCTGCTCGCAGCAGCGCTTGTACTTGCTGTTGTCGGAATCTGGAAGGTAAAGCATCAGCTTGATTTACTGCAGGCCCCTTTTGAGCGGACCTTTCAGCAGCCAGAGAAAACGGAAGTCAAGAATGAGAATACAGAGATTCAGTTAGGAGATAAAGCTGTCATTCTTTCCGAGACAGGACAGATCCTGTATACAGTACCATTATCGGAAAGTAGTCTGGCAGGGGAACATGATTATAATGAGGAGATTCAGACCCGGGATGACTGGACCTATTATTTGCCGTGTCCGGAACGAAAAGACAGCCAGTTATCAAAAGTACACCCATCTCTGTATCATACGCTGTACCGGTCAGACAGTGATCAGGAAATAGAAGTCATAGCCCAGGATGTTGATAATTTTACCTTCTGGGAAGATGGTATTTATATCATGCAGTATGGTTCCGTGCAGCGTATCAGTGTGGATGCAGTTTTTGAGACACAGCAGATTGGAACTTATGCAGCGGTGGAACAGGATGAAATTTATCTTTATGACACGCTGGGAAGAAAGCTTCAGACGGATGTTGATGGAAATTACCTGTATGGAGATCGAATCTTTAAGATGTCCGGCAATCGGATTGAAACTGTTCAGGCTGCAGCCCGGGAGAGTGATGGTATTTCCTATTATCTGAAGGAACAGGAAGATGGGAATGGACAGGCAATTTTCTGTAATAAAGGCGGAACTGAAACGCTTTTCGAGTCCATGGGCAAATCCATCGACAGTTTTTGTATTGTAGGGGACTGGATCTATTACAGTGCATGGATGAAGGGCAAGGAACGCAGCAAGCAGTATAGCCAGTTATTCCGGATTTCCATGACTGAACAGGATGCGGAAGTGGAGGAGCTGCATAAGCGTTTTCCTGGGCGCATCTGGCAGCTGTATTATTCTGAGGAAGGCGACCAGCTTTATGGAAATTACAATCCGAAGAACTGGAAGAGCAGTCATGGAGTCATTGCGGTAATTTCCAGATCAGGTCAGATGAGTTATCTGAATGACGAAGAACTTCGGGAAAGAGAAGAGACAACCGGTAATGACAGGGTAGAATTTGTGATGATGCAGGATGGACAGGTATATTGTTACTGGGAAGACTGCTATTGGGAAAAAGGAGAAGAACCGGTGCCTATGTGGCGCAGAGTTTTGATCATTCCTGATAAAAACAGGGTTGTGATGGAAGACTGATTGTCCGTCACAACCCTGTTTTTGTGTAAGAATATTTGTTTTTTCAGATTTCCGGTTCGTCAAATTCCGCAATAACATAGAATCCACGGGAATTTTCCTTAATATCTTTGATAACGCCCTGTTTGGATTTCAGGCGATCGCGGGATTTATAGCAGCCTGACATGGCTACGGCAGGCTCAATGATGTAGCTGTAGTTGAATCCCTCACGCTCTGTGACATCAACCACATCGCCGATGTTTACCAGGCCCTGGCGCTCCATTTTAAATTCCATTTCACGCACGATCATTCATCTCTTTTCTTTTATTAGTACATGTCAATTATAAAGAAAAGAGGTTGGAATGTAAAGGAGTTGTATGTTACAATCACATATTAGAGTTTGGAAAAAAGAATGAGGTTTGTGGATGAAAAGAGAGGAATTGCTGAGAGAAAGGTTAAAACGTTATAGCGCTTCGGAGACAGCTGCTTTTCATATGCCGGGACACAAGCGGCATATGGAATATGGACTGCTGCGGGATTTTCCCAATCCGTTTTCTATTGATATTACGGAAATTGACGGATTTGACAATCTGCATCATCCGGAGGGGATTTTGAAAGATTCCATGGAGTGGGCAGCCGGAGTGTATGGGGCAGATCATACGTATTATCTGGTAAACGGAAGCAGCTGTGGAATTTTAAGTGCCATTGGTGCGGTTATGCGCCCTGGAGAGTCCATACTGGTAAGCCGAAACTGCCATAAGTCAGTGTATCACGGACTTATCCTCAATTCCTTGAAGCCGGAGTATGTTTATCCACAAATCATAGAAGAATTGGGGATTCAGGGCGGGATAAGACCAGAAGATGTGGAAAAGAAGCTAAGTGAACATCCGGAGATTCGCGGTGTTCTGATCGTGTCTCCAACTTATGACGGAGTGGTTTCGGATATCCGCGGGATTGCCGATGTGGTACATGCTCATGATATTCCGCTGATTGTGGATGAGGCCCATGGCGCGCATTTTTCGTTTGGAGATGGATATTTTCCGGAATCCGCACTGCAGTGTGGGGCAGATCTGGTGATTCAGAGCCTTCATAAAACGCTGCCGAGTCTGACTCAGACAGCCGTTTTGCATTTGAAGGGGCAGCGGGTCAGGCGTGACCGTCTGGAACAGTGTCTTCAGATGTATCAGAGCAGCAGCCCGTCCTATGTGTTTATGGCTGTGATGGAGCAGTGTATTTTTGAGATGCATCAGCACGGAGCGGAGCATATGGCTGCGTTTGCGGTGCGCATTCAAAAGGTGAGGGAGCGTTTGAAAAACCTGAGGAATCTAAAGCTGCTTGACCGGAGCCAGATCGGTGCTCATGGTGTATTTGATGTGGATGAGTCAAAACTGGTGATCTCCTGTCAGGGAAAAATGACAGGAGAAAACCTGAATGAATGCCTGCGCCGGGACTATGCGATAGAAATGGAAATGTGTGGGGCAGATTATGCGGTGGCCATACTGACCTTTCTGGACAGTGAGGAACATTTGGAACGGCTGGTTGCGGCTTTACTTGTCATCGATCGGAACATCGGAACGGCCGGGAATCATTTTGAAGATAACAGTATAAAAGCATATAGAAGAAATTATGACAGAGTCAGCACAAAGGTGCAGCAGGAGCCAGGGATCTGCGTAGAGGAAAAAAAGATACAGGACGTTCAGGCACCGGAGATATGCATGACTCCGGCAGCAGCGTTTCATGCTCCGCTAGAATGTATTCGTCTGGAGGAATCTGCAGGACGGATTTCAGGCGAGTTTATCTATCTGTATCCGCCGGGAATCCCGATCATCACACCGGGAGAACGGATGACAGAGAAGCTGATCAGCCAGGTATTGTATGACCGGGATATCGGACTTCCGGTACAGGGCATGAAGGATCAGGAAATAAAGTATCTGCAGGTCGTAAAAGAAGACAGAGCAACAGACAGGACACCGGAAAAGAAAGAGAGATAAAACCGGTCTGGAGGAAATGAAAATGGGGAAGATTTTTTATCTGATGGGAAAGAGCGCATCGGGAAAAGACAGCATTTATAAACGGCTGCGTAGTCTGTGCCCGGAGTTGAAAAGCATTGTACTTTATACAACGCGGCCTATGCGGGACGGAGAGCAGGAGGGAGTAGAGTATCATTTTATAGGTCAGAAGCAATTGAAAAAACTGGAGCAGTCCGGCAAGGTAGTAGAAGTGCGGACGTATCAGACAGTGTTTGGACCATGGAGCTACGCCACTGTGGATGACGGGCAGATCAATCTGGCACAGGCGGATTATCTGGTGATCGGTACGCTGGATTCCTATGAGAAATTACGGGAATATTATGGAAAAGAGAAGCTGGTTCCACTGTATGTGACGGTGGATGACGGTGTACGGCTGGAACGGGCTATTGCCAGAGAACGACAGCAGCAAGAGCCGAAATATACGGAACTGTGCAGACGTTTTCTTGCAGATGAGGCGGATTTTTCACCGGAACGTCTGGCGGAGCTGGATGTGACGGAAGCTTTTGAGAATCAGGAGCTGGAGGCATGTGTGCAGGCAATTGCGGACCGGATCTGGCGGGAAACGGGAAAATAGAAGCAGAAAAAACAGAAAGGACCGCAGATAAAGCCGGAAATTTGGAATGCGGAGCATTGGCTGAAAGCTAAAAGTGTGTTATACTTCTGATTGATATGCCTTAAAATTAGAGAGATTGTGAGGTGACTGCGATGCTGAATTTTCAGGAAATCATCGGTCATGACCAGATAAAGGAACATTTTCAGAAGGCGATTGAGTACAATAAGGTTTCTCACGCTTATATTCTGACCGGCGAGGCAGGCATGGGAAGAAAGTCCCTGGCCAATGCATTTGCTCTTACCCTGTTGTGCGAGAAGGGAAAAACCGAACCCTGTATGGAATGCCACGCCTGCAAACAGGTATTAAGCGGCAGCCATCCAGACCTGATCTACGTGTCTCATGAAAAACCCGGCACGATCGGAGTCGATGACATCCGAAAGCAGATCAACGACACCATCATGATCCGGCCATATAGCAGTTATTATAAAATATACATTGTGGATGAAGCGGAAAAGATGACACAGCAGGCACAGAATGCGCTGTTAAAGACTATTGAGGAGCCGCCGTCCTATGCGGTGATCCTTTTGCTTACAACGAACCAGGAGGCATTTCTGCCGACTATCCTGTCACGCTGTGTGCAGCTGAAATTGAAACCTCTTCGGGATTTTACCGTGAAGAAATATTTAACCGATACCCTGCATGTGGAGGAGGCAGATGCGGACATCTATGCGGCTTTTGCACGTGGAAATCTGGGAAAAGCCATTTCGCTGGCTTCGTCCGAAGATTTTAAGCTTCTGCATGGGGAGATGCTGCATCTCCTAAAGCATGTGAAGGAGATGGATATTTCGGAACTGCTGGATTACATTCGCAAGATGAAAGAGGAAAATCTGGATATTTACGAGTGTCTGGATTTCATGCAGCTCTGGTACCGGGATGTGCTGCTTTACAAGGTAGCGAGGGACATGAACCAACTTATTTTTAAGGATGAGTACAGCAGCATCAATGAGATGGGGCAGAAGTGTTCTTACGAGGGTCTGGAAAAGATTTTACAGGCAATCGATAAAGCGCGTATCCGTCTGGATGCAAATGTAAATATGGAGCTTGCCATGGAGCTGATGCTTCTGGTGATGAAGGAGCAGATTGATCGCAGGCGTGAACCGTAAAAAGAGAACGCCGGGAACAGATAGGAGATAGAAATTTATGGTAACAGTAATTGGAGTTCGCTTTCGCGCAGCAGGAAAAATCTATTATTTTTCTCCGGGAAAGCTGGAAATTAAAAACGGGGACCATGTTATTGTAGAGACCGCCCGCGGCATTGAGTACGGCCATGTCGTGCTGGGAAACCGTGATGTAGAAGATAACAAGGTGGTACAGCCATTAAAAGCAGTCATTCGTATGGCAAATAAGGAAGACATTGCCCGCGAGGAAGCAAACCGCAAGAAAGAGAAGGATGCCTTCAAAATTTGTCAGGAGAAGATCCGCAAGCATAAGCTGGAGATGAAACTGATTGATGTAGAGTATACCTTTGATAACAATAAGATTCTCTTCTATTTTACAGCAGACGGACGTATCGACTTCCGTGAACTGGTAAAGGATCTTGCATCTGTGTTTAAGACCAGGATCGAGCTGCGTCAGGTCGGCGTGAGAGATGAAACCAAGATTATAGGTGGTGTGGGAATCTGCGGAAGAGCCCTTTGCTGTCATTCTTATCTGTCGGAGTTCATACCGGTATCCATCAAGATGGCGAAGGAGCAGAATCTTTCTTTAAATCCAACCAAGATTTCCGGTGTTTGCGGACGTCTGATGTGCTGTTTAAAGAACGAGGAGGAAACTTACGAGTACTTAAACAGCAAGCTCCCGGGTGTGGGTGACTATGTAACAACCGACGACGGCTTAAAGGGTGAGGTGCAAAGCGTGAATGTGCTGCGCCAGCTGGTAAAGGTCATTGTGACGGTGGAAAAAGATGAGAAAGAAATCCGCGAATACAAGGTGGAGCAGCTGAAGTTCAAACCGCGTCGCAGAAAAGGCAAGAATGAGCAGCCTGAGGATCATGAACTGAAGAAGCTGGAAGCGTTGGAGAAGAAGGAAGGAAAATCAAAGCTGAATGAATAATGTGACTTGCGGTGAGGATGAACGGATCGATGATCTGCAGAGAAACGGTTACCGTATCATCCAGAAAAAAAAGGGCTTCTGTTTTGGCATGGATGCCGTGTTGTTATCCGGTTTTGCCCAGGTGAAGGAAGGCGAAGTAGCCGTAGATCTGGGAACCGGAACCGGAATTATTCCGATTCTGCTGGAAGCCAAGACAAAGGGAAAGCATTTTACCGGTCTGGAGATCCAGGAGGAGGTGGCTGAGATGGCAGGCCGCAGTGTCCGCTTAAATCAGCTGGAGAACCGGGTAGACATCGTAAGAGGAGACATCAAAGAAGCCAGCCGCCTGTTCGGCAAGGCTTCTTTTGACGTAGTTACCTCGAATCCGCCTTACATGAATGACAATCACGGCCTGAAAAATCCGGAGCTTCCAAAAGCCATCGCGCGGCATGAGGTGTTCTGCACGTTGGATGATGTCTGCCGGGAGGCGTCACTGCTTTTAAAAAGCGGAGGGCGTTTTTATATGGTACACAGGCCGCACAGGCTGGCAGAAATTATAACAGCCTTAAAGACCTATAAACTGGAGCCGAAGCGCATGAAGCTGGTGCATCCGTTTGTGGACAAGGAAGCCAACATGGTTTTGATTGAGGCAGTGCGCGGAGGCAGATCCATGATGAAGGTGGAAGCGCCGATCATTGTATACAGGGAGCCTGGCGTATATACACGGGAAATTTACGATGTTTACGGATATTAAAAGGCATACGGAATGTTATTTTAGTGGTTCCGGGAGCAGATTTTGCAAATAGCAGGAGGAAATTATGGCGGAGCAGGCAAAAGCAGCAGGGAAATTATATCTTTGCGCGACACCCATCGGTAATCTGGATGATATTACCCTGCGGGTACTTAATACTTTAAAGGAAGCAGACCTGATTGCGGCAGAGGATACCAGACACAGTATTAAGCTGCTGAACCATTTCGGGATAAAGACTCCGATGACGAGCTATCATGAATACAACAAGATTGATAAGGCACGGTATCTGGTGGAGCAGATGCGCCAGGGCGTGAACATTGCGCTGGTGACCGATGCTGGTACGCCGGGTATTTCTGATCCGGGAGAGGAACTGGTGAAACAGTGCTATGAAGCAGGCATTGAGGTGACATCCCTTCCAGGACCGGCAGCCTGTATTACGGCGCTGACTATATCCGGCCTGGCGACAAGGCGGTTTTGTTTTGAGGCCTTTTTGCCGGTTGATAAAAAGGAGCGTCAGTGGATCCTGGAGGAGTTAAAGACGGAAACCCGCACGATGATCGTGTATGAGGCGCCTCATCATCTAGTACGGACGCTGCAGGAGCTTTCTGATGCACTGGGAGCAGACCGCTGCATTACCATTTGCCGGGAACTGACGAAAAAATATGAGGAAGCTTACCGGACTACCTTTGCAGAGGCGCTGGAACGCTATGAAATCGAAGAACCAAAAGGGGAGTGCGTTATTGTCATTGAGGGAAAGAGCATTGGCGAACTGAAAGCGGAGCAGCAGAAATCCTGGGATGAGATGAGCCTGGAGGAGCATATGGATCTCTATTTAAACCAGGGCATTGACCGGAAAGAGGCCATGAAGCTGGTGGCGAAGGACCGTGGAATCGCAAAGAGGGACGTGTACCGCATGCTGACAGAGCAGAAAGAACAATAACTGACTGGCAAAATATGCCAAAATATCGCCTTATATTATCAAAATATTAAATCTATGGCATGTCTCTGAAATCCAATAAGATAGAGGTATTCAAAGGAGAAGGAGATATGACATCATGGAAAACGAAAGGCTGCTGGCGAAAATCGAAGAGTTGATGAAGCAGAGGGGTTACAGCCGATACCGGCTTTCTCAGTTAAGTGGAATCAAACAGTCAACTCTGACAACTATGTTTAACAAGCGGAGTACCGTCAGCATTGACACATTGACAAAGATCAGCAAAGCGTTTGGCATGAAATGTTCGGAATTTTTAAGCCTGGTAGAAGACACCCCGGAAGAGCATACCGCCAAAGATTTTCCGGTATGCGAATGGGAGGCACTGAACAAGGACCGCAAGCATGTGGTGGTTTTGATGATGCGTCTTTTAAAAGATGAGCAGATCGAAACAAAATAAAAGATTGGCTTACAGAAGAGTTTTGTTGGGAATATTGCTTGACAAAACTCTTTTTATTATATAAGATAAGAACGTCAAAATACTTTGAATATCAAAACATTTGAAAATAAAAATAAAATTCAGATGGTTATGACAGAGTTTAGCACGAATTTGAAGAGGAAACAGGTACGAGCATGACAGGCAGAATTATTGGAACCGGTTCTTATGTTCCGGAACGGATTGTGACGAATGAAGAATTGGCAGAGGTTGTAGAGACCAGTGACGAGTGGATCGTCACCCGCACAGGAATCCATGAGCGCCGTATCGCGGAGACGGAAGGCACCAGTGTGCTGGCCGCCAGAGCGGCAGAGCGTGCTCTAAAGAACGCAAACGTATCGGCAGAGGAAGTTGATTTTATTTTGCTTGCGACATCCTCACCGGATCACTGTTTCCCGAACGGAGCCTGTGAAGTGCAGGCGGCCATCGGAGCGGTTCATGCTATGGCGTTTGATATCAGCGCGGCATGTTCCGGATTTGAAATCGCGCTCAGCACCGCCCAGGCGTTTATCCAGGCCGGTGTATATCGGACCGGGCTCATCATCGGCGCGGATTGTCTGAGTAAGCTGACTGACTGGAGTGACCGGGCAACCTGTGTTTTATTTGGAGATGGTGCCGGAGCGGCAGTCATTCAGGCAGATGAAAAAGACGGCATTATTCATACAGTTATGGGTTCTGATGGAGCCAGAGGCATGGTGCTTTCCTGTCTGGCCCGCAGTGAGGGAAATTTCCTGAATGGGAAAACTCCGGAGCTGGGATATATCTATATGAATGGGCAGGAGGTATTCAAGTTTGCGGTAAAGAAGGTTCCGGAATGCATTAACCAGGTGCTTTCCGAGAGCAAAACAGAGATTGGGGCTATTAAGTATTTTGTCCTGCACCAGGCTAATTACCGGATCTGCGAGGCAGTAGCCAAGCGGTTAAAGCAGCCTCTTGACAAGGTGCCGATGAACATTGACAAGTATGGAAACACTTCCGGCGCTACAGTGCCGATCCTGTTAGATCAGTTAAACCGGGAAGGAAAGCTAAGCCGGGGTGACAAACTGGTGCTGGCAGGCTTTGGAGGCGGCCTTACCTGGGGAGCTGTCCTGTTAACCTGGTAGTATGGAATGCGGATGAAACGCCGCTTCCTTCAAATTATAAAAGAAAATATTTCATATCAAAGGAGATCAAAATTATGTTAGAGAAAATGAAAGAAATCATTGCAGACCAGTTAAGCGTAGATGCAGACAGCATCACCGAGGCTTCTTCCTTTAAAGAGGATTTAGGTGCTGACTCCCTGGATCTGTTTGAGTTGGTTATGGCCCTGGAGGATGAGTACTCTGTAGAGATCCCATCTGATGATCTGCAGAACCTGCTGACTGTTGGCGATGTTATGAATTACCTGAAGGAGAAAGGTGTAGAGGCGTAAGCCCTGCACCCTTTTTTAGACAGCACATCAGGCTTGCGTCTGGAACACAAGTTCTGAGCACAAGCCTGATGGAAAGCAGGAAGTTGGAGGAGTCAGATGAAAACGAGAATTACAGAACTCTTAGGCATTGAATATCCGATCATTCAGGGCGGTATGGCATGGGTGGCAGAGAGCCATCTGGCAGCGGCAGTATCTGCGGCAGGCGGCCTGGGCCTGATCGGCGGAGCAAACGCTCCGGCAGAGGTAATCCGCAATTACATCCGTGAGGTAAAGGCGGTGACCGACAAGCCATTTGGCGTAAACGTTATGCTGATGAGCCCGTACGCAGATGAGGTGGCCAAGGTGATCGTGGAGGAAGGCGTAAAGGTTGTAACCACCGGTGCCGGAAACCCGGAAAAATATATGGAGATGTGGAAGGCAGCAGGCATTAAGGTAATCCCGGTTGTAGCTTCCGTAGCTCTTGCAAAGAGAATGGAGCGCTACGGCGCAGACGCTGTTGTGGCAGAGGGAACTGAGTCCGGCGGACACATCGGTGAAGCAACTACCATGACCCTGGTTCCACAGGTTGTGGACGCTGTTTCCATTCCGGTTATCGCGGCAGGCGGTATCGGTGACGGACGCGGCATTGCTGCAGCATTCATGCTGGGTGCAGAGGCAGTTCAGATGGGAACCCGCTTCCTGGTTGCAAAGGAATGCACCGTACACCAGAATTACAAAGACCGTGTCTTAAAGGCAAAAGATATTGATTCTACCGTAACCGGCCGCACCCACGGACATCCGGTACGCTGCTTAAGAAATCAGATGACCAGAGAGTATGTGAAGCTGGAAAATGAGGGCAAGAGCTTTGAGGAGCTGGAGTACCTGACCCTCGGAACGCTTCGCAAGGCAGTTCAGGAAGGTGATGTTACCAACGGAACCGTGATGGCAGGACAGATTGCAGGAATGGTTTCCAAAGAGCAGACCTGCAAGGAAATGATTGATGAGATGATGGCACAGGCAGAGACACTTCTGGGCCGCAAGTAAGAGAGAAAAAGGAGCAAGAGTGATGAGTAAGATCGCATTTATTTACCCGGGACAGGGCGCGCAGGTATGCGGCATGGGACAGGATTTCTATGAGCAGACAAAGGAAGGAAAAGAAACCTTCGACCTGGCAACCGATATCCTGGGATTCTCCGTTCCGGAGCTTTGCTTTACGGAGAATGACCGTCTGGATATCACTGAGTATACCCAGGCAGCGATGGTGACCACCAGCATTGCCATGACAAAGGTATTGGAAGCACAGGGGGTAAAGCCGGATGTGACTGCGGGCTTAAGCCTGGGTGAATATTGCGCACTCTATGCTGCCGGTGTTATAAGCGAGAAAGATGCTATTGCAACCGTGAGACAGAGAGGAATCCTGATGCAACAGGCCGTTCCGGCAGGGCAGGGCGCTATGGCGGCTGTTCTGGCTATGGATGCGGCTGTTATAGAGGAGACGATCGCAGATATTGAAGGCGTGCAGATCGCAAATTATAACTGCCCGGGACAGATTGTGATTTCCGGAAAAAAAGAGGCAGTGGAAACTGCCTGTGAAAAGTTAAAGGAAGCCGGTGCAAAGCGCACCATCATGTTAAATGTAAGCGGACCGTTCCATTCCCGCATGCTGACCGGTGCAGGCGAGAAGCTTGGCGAGGTACTGGAGCAGGTGGAGGTGCATACCCCGCAGATCCCGTATGTAGCCAATGTGACTGCGCAGTATGTAACGGATGCGGCAGAGGTAAAACCGCTTCTGACAAAGCAGGTTTCTTCCTCTGTCAGATGGGAGCAGAGTGTCCGCACCATGCTGGCTGACGGCGTGGATACCTTCGTGGAAATCGGACCGGGAAAAACCCTGAGCGGATTTATGAGAAAGATCGACAGAACCGTAAAGGTTCTTAATATAGAGAAACTGGATGACGTGGCGAAAGTCGTGGAGGAACTGAAATAAATGTTAACTGGAAAAATCGCAGTGGTGACCGGCGCGAGCCGCGGCATCGGCAAAGAAATCGCAAAGACTCTGGCAGCAAAGGGAGCAACCGTTGTTGTTAATTATAACGGTTCTGCAGAAAAGGCTGAGGAGACGGTAAAAGAGATCGAGGCACTGGGTGGAAAGGCTGAGGCCCTGCAGTGCAACGTGTCAGACTATGACAAGGCAGCTGAGATGATGGCATATGTGGTAAAGACCTACGGCCGTGTGGATATTCTGGTGAACAACGCCGGGATTACCCGGGACAATCTGCTGATGAAGATGAGCGAGGAAGATTTTGATGCAGTGTTAAATACCAACTTAAAGGGCGCTTTCAATTGCATCAAGCACATTTCCCGTCAGATGTTAAAGCAGAAGAGCGGACATATTGTAAATATTTCTTCTGTATCCGGCGTCATGGGAAATGCAGGACAGGTAAATTACAGTGCTTCCAAGGCGGGCGTGATCGGCATGACCAAGGCAGTGGCAAGAGAGATGGCAAGCCGCGGCATCACCTGCAATGCAGTGGCCCCGGGATTTATCAAGACCGATATGACCGAGGTGCTGTCTGATACTATCAAGGAAAATATCAGTGCACAGATTCCAATGAGAGCATTCGGCGAGACTGCGGATGTAGCAAATCTGGTAGCATTTTTAGCATCTGACGAAGCAAAGTACATTACAGGACAGGTTATCTGTGTAGACGGCGGAATGGCCATGTAACGTAAGCATGCAAACGGCGGTGACAAAGTCAGATCTGAAGATAGCGCCGCATGTGTTGAAAGAAAAATCACAGGAGAACAGATATGAGCAGACGAGTAGTAGTAACCGGCATGGGTGCCATCACCCCGATCGGCAATAGCGTAGAAGAATTCTGGAATGGTTTAAAGGAAAAGAAAGTCGGTATTGCACCGATCACCTATTTTGACACGACAGATTACAAGGCAAAGCTGGCAGCAGAGGTTAAGGATTTCGATCCGAAGCAGTTCATGGATCCGAAGGCAGCAAAGAGAATGGAGCAGTTCTGCCAGTTCGCAGTAGCTGCAACCAGACAGGCTGTTGAGGATGCAGGTCTTGATATGAGCCAGGAAGATCCGTTCCGTGTGGGCGTAAGCATTGGTTCCGGTATCGGAAGCCTGCAGTCCGTTGAGCGTGAGTACAAAAAGCTTCTGGAAAAAGGACCGGGCCGTGTAAATCCGCTTCTGGTTCCGCTGATGATCAGCAATATGGCAGCAGGAAACGTTTCCATCCAGTTTGGCATGAAGGGCAAATGCATCAATGTAGTAACCGCGTGTGCAACCGGTACCCACTCCATTGGTGAGGCATTCCGTACCATCCAGTATGGTGATGCCGACGTGATGGTAGCAGGCGGCGCAGAGGCAAGCATCACTCCGATCGGCGTGGCTGGATTTACCTCCCTGACTGCATTGAACACCACAGATGATCCGGCCCGGGCATCGATTCCGTTTGATGCAGAGCGCAGCGGTTTTATCATGGGTGAGGGTGCAGGTGTCGTTGTATTAGAGTCTTTAGAGCACGCGCAGGCAAGAGGTGCCAAGATTTATGCTGAGCTGGCCGGCTATGGTGCAACCGGTGACGCTTACCACATCACTTCTCCGGCTGAGGACGGAAGCGGTGCGGCAAAAGCCATGGAGATGGCTATCGCAGATGCAGGCATGAAGCCGGAGGATGTAGATTACATCAACGCGCATGGCACCAGTACTCATCATAACGATTTATTTGAGACCAAGGCCATCAAGATCGTGCTTGGTGATCATGCATACAAGACTAAGATCAACTCCACCAAGTCCATGATCGGACATCTTTTAGGTGCTGCAGGCGGTGTGGAATTTATCACCTGTGTAAAGTCCATTCAGGAGGGCTATGTTCACGCAACCGCAGGCCTGGAGAAGGATGATCCGGAGTGCGATCTGGATTACTGCAAGGGCGAGGGCGTGCAGATGGATGTAAACTGTGCAATCTCCAATTCCCTGGGCTTTGGCGGACACAATGCAACCCTGTTGGTAAAGAAATTCGAGGCGTAAGGCTTCAGGAGGTAGACCATGACGATTGATGAGATCGTAACACTGATCCAGGCTGTTTCCGATAACGGCCTGACCAGTTTTGTATATGAAGAGGGTGACCAGAAGCTGGTGCTCAAGAAAAAGAAGAAGAAAAACGTAGCACAGGCTCCGGTTGCTCCGGTTGTGATTTCCCAGCCGGCCGCTCCGATGATGGGCACAATGCCGATGCAGATGGCAGCCGCTCCGGCTGCGGTATCTGAGGCACCGGAAAAGGCAGCTGAAGAGAAAAAGGAGAGTACCCTGGATATTGGTTCTGATAAGGTTGTGACTTCTCCGCTTGTAGGAACCTTCTATTCTTCCGCTTCTCCGGAGGCAGAGGCATTCGTAAAGGAAGGCGATACCGTAAAGAAAGGTCAGGTTCTTGGTATTATTGAGGCCATGAAGCTGATGAACGAGATCGAGAGTGAATATGACGGTGTGGTAGAGGCAGTCCTGGTAAACAACGAAGACGTGGTAGAGTACGGACAGCCGCTGTTCCGCATCCGATAGGAGGTATATTATGAGACTGGGAATCAAAGAAATCCAGGAGATCATTCCGCACAGACATCCGTTTCTGCTGATTGATTTTATCGATGAGCTGGAGCCGGGCGTACGCGCGGTTGGCTACAAATCCATTACCTTTAATGAGCCGCAGTTCAACGGTCATTTTCCGGGACAGCCGGTTATGCCGGGAGTGCTGATGATCGAGGCGCTGGCACAGGTTGGAGCGGTAGCTATCTTAAGCCTGCCGGAGAATAAGGGCAAGACCGCGTTTTTCGGTTCCATCAACAACGCAAAATTCAAACAGATGGTGCTGCCGGGAGACCGTCTGAAGCTGGAGTGCGAAATCATTAAGCGCAAAGGCCCGATCGGTGTTGGCAAGGCTGTTGCGACCAATGCAGAAGGAAAGATCGCGGTATCAGCAGAGCTGACCTTTGCGATCCAGTAAGGCCGCGGAAACGCAGAGTTGAGGTACGGGAATGTTTGATAAAATCTTAATCGCGAACCGCGGCGAGATTGCGGTAAGAATTATCCGGGCCTGCCGCGAGATGGGAATTAAGACCGTGGCAGTCTACTCGGAGGCAGACCGCGATAGTCTGCACACCCTTCTGGCAGATGAGGCCATCTGTATCGGACCGGCACCGTCAAATCAGAGTTACCTGAATATGGAGCGTATTCTGGCAGCTACCGTAGCCATGAAGGCAGAAGCTATTCATCCGGGATTCGGATTCCTTTCAGAAAACGCGCGCTTTGCGGAGCTGTGCCAGAAGTGCAGCATCGCGTTCATTGGTCCGTCTGCGGAGATCATCAATAAAATGGGCAATAAATCCGCAGCCAGAAAGACCATGGTGGAGGCCGGAGTTCCGGTGGTTCCGGGCAGCAAGGAGCCGGTTTACACAGTAGAAGAGGCTCTGAAGATGGCAAAGGAGATTGGTTTTCCTGTTATGATCAAGGCCTCCTCCGGCGGTGGCGGTAAGGGCATGCGCGTTTCCTGGAGTGAAGAAGACTTTGAAGCCAACTTCCAGAATGCGCAGATGGAGTCAGTGAAGGGCTTTTCCGATGACACCATGTACCTGGAGCGTTTCGTAGAGAACCCGCGTCATATTGAGTTCCAGATCATGGCGGACAAGTACGGCAATGTTGTTCACTTAGGCGAGCGTGACTGCTCCATTCAGCGGCGCCACCAGAAGGTGCTGGAGGAGTCTCCATCCATCGCAATCTCGGAGGAGCTTCGCAAAAAGATGGGCGAGACTGCCGTAAAGGCGGCAAAAGCTGTTGGCTATGAAAATGCGGGAACCATTGAGTTCCTGTTAGATAAGAATAAAAATTTCTACTTCATGGAAATGAACACCCGGATTCAGGTGGAGCATCCGGTAACGGAGCTGGTAAGCGGTCTGGATCTGATCAAAGAGCAGATCCGTGTGGCGGCAGGAGAGAAATTAAGTGTGACCCAGAAGGATATCCGTATCCAGGGCCATGCCATTGAGTGCCGTATCAACGCAGAGAATCCGGCAAAGAATTTCATGCCGTGTCCGGGAAAGATTACCAACATTCACATTCCGGGAGGCAACGGAGTCCGTGTGGACACACACATTTACAATGAGTATAAGGTTCCGGCCAACTATGATTCCATGCTGATGAAGCTGATCGTACACGGAAAAGACCGTGCAGAGGCTATTGCGAAGATGAGAAGTGCGCTGGGCGAGCTGATTATTGAAGGCATCGATACCAACCTGGATTTTCAGTTTGAAATCTTAAGCAATCCGGTTTATCAGGACGGTCATAAAATTGATACCGGATTTATCCCGGATCAGTTCCCGGAATACTGTAAGTAATGTAATAAGGCACAGGGAAGTTTTTTCCTGTGTCTTACGCCTATTAAGGAGAATCCTGTATGTTTAAAAATATGTTCAAAAAGACATATACCATGATTGACACTCACCGTAAGGCTAAGAGCGAAGAAGAGCCGAACATCCCAGAGGGACTCTGGAGAAAGTGTAATAAGTGCGGTCAGCCGATCTATGTGGAAGATGTGCGCAACAATCTGTATGTCTGTCCGAAGTGCGGCGGATATTTCCGTGTGCATGCATACCGCCGCATTGAGATGCTGCTGGATGAGGGTAGCTTTGAAGAATGGAATAAGGAAATGGAGTTTTCCAATCCATTAGATTTCCCGGGATACGAGAAGAAGGTCCAGGCAGCACAGGAAAAGACCGGACTTCAGGAAGCTATCGTAACCGGCAAGGGAACCATCAAAGGATTTGAGACTGCCATCGGTATCTGTGATGCCCGGTTTATCATGAGCAGTATGGGACATGTGGTGGGCGAGAAGATTACCCGCATGATTGAGCGTGCTACCGAGGAAAAACTTCCTGTCATTATTTTTGCATGCTCCGGCGGCGCGAGAATGCAGGAGGGCATTGTTTCCCTGATGCAGATGGCCAAAACTTCTGCTGCACTGGAAAAGCATCATGAGGCAGGACAGCTTTTTGTCAGCGTCCTGACAGATCCGACTACGGGGGGCGTGACAGCAAGCTTTGCCATGTTAGGCGATATCATCCTGGCAGAACCCAATGCTCTGATTGGATTTGCAGGGCCGCGTGTCATTCAGCAGACCATCGGGCAGAAGCTTCCGGAGGGCTTCCAGAGAGCGGAGTTCTTACTGGAACATGGTTTTGTGGATAAGATCGTAGACCGAGAAAACCAGAGGGATGTTCTGGCAGATATTTTGCGGATGCACAAGAAACAGAAAATGACTGTGAATCCACAGCATGTGCAGGCAGAACCGGCAGTGTCTGTGGAAAACTATCTGGAAAAACAGAAAAAGAGTGGAAAAAATGCCTGGGATACCGTGCAGCTTTCCAGAAGCGCAGCCCGTCCGGTGGCACTGGATTACATTCACGCGCTGTTTGATGATTTTATGGAATTCCATGGTGACCGTTATTTCAGCGATGATGGAGCCATCATCGGCGGCATTGCCACTTTCCGCGGTATGCCGGTAACGGTGATCGGCCAGCAGAAGGGACGCACCACCAAGGAAAATATTCACCGGAATTTTGGCATGCCGTCCCCGGACGGATACCGCAAGGCGCTGCGCCTGATGAAGCAGGCCGAAATCTTTGGCAGACCGGTGATCTGTTTTGTAGATACACCTGGCGCGTTCTGCGGCATCGAGGCTGAGGAGCGCGGACAGGGTGAAGCCATTGCCCGCAATCTTTTTGAGATGGCGGCATTGACCGTTCCGGTCCTTTCAATCGTGATAGGAGAAGGTGGAAGCGGCGGTGCACTGGCTATGGCGGTGGCCAATGAAGTATGGATGCTGGAAAATGCCATTTATTCCATTCTTTCTCCGGAGGGCTTTGCGTCCATCCTGTGGAAGGACAGCAAGAAGGCACCGGACGCAGCCAGGGTTATGAAGATTACGGCAGCAGATCTTTATGAGCGCGGCCTGATCGAGCAAGTGATCCCGGAGCAGGAGCCTGCAACCATTGAGACTATGCCGGTACTGGCAGAGTATATCAGACAGAGCATGACCGCATTTTTTGAGCGGTATGGAGGCAAAACCAAGGAAGAAATCCGCGAGTCCCGTTACCAGAGATTCCGGAATATGTAAATGGCTGCAGTGGCAGGCTGGTACGGAAAGTCGTAAGAGTCCATAAGCCAGAGTTTGCCGCTTCCGGCTTAAGGAGAAGCATATGAGTATAATGAAAGCATTAAAAATCGGTGATCTTACAGCAAAATATCCCATCATTCAGGGGGGAATGGGAGTAGGCATCAGCCTTCACTCCCTGGCAGGAGCGGTAGCGAAAGCAGGTGGTATTGGTATCATTTCCACCGCGCAGATCGGATTTAAGGATCCGGAGTTTTTAAAGGCACCCATGGAGGCAAATCTGCGTGCCATTGGTGAGGAACTGAAGAAAGCACGGGAGATCGCGCCGAAGGGTATTATCGGATTTAATATTATGGTGGCAACCCGCAACTACGCACAGTATGTGAAGGAGGCCGTGAAGGCCGGAGCGGATATTATTATTTCCGGAGCCGGACTTCCGGTGTCCCTGCCGGAGCTTGTGGAAGGGGCTAAGACGAAAATAGCACCTATTGTGTCCACCGCAAAATCCGCTATGGTGATCTGCAAAATGTGGGACCGCAAGTATAAGCGCATTCCGGATCTTCTGGTGATCGAGGGGCCGCTGGCGGGTGGCCATCTTGGCTTTTCCAGAGAGGATTTGAGCCGCTACGGCGCAGACACAAAGGATGTGCCGCATACCTACCATCAGGATCTGTATGATGAAGAAATCCGCAGTATCATGAAGGTGGTAAAACAGTTTGAGGAGAAGTACCAGAAACATATTCCGGTAGCCATCGCAGGCGGTATTTACACCCGGGAGGATGTGGAGCATGCCATGGAGCTTGGCGCGGACGCCGTGCAGGTGGCAACCCGTTTTGTCACCACTGAGGAGTGTGACGCACCGGAGAGCTACAAGCAGGCCTACATCAACGCGAAGGCAGAAGATATTGTCATCACCCAGAGTCCGGTAGGCATGCCTGGGCGTGCCATTGTAAATCCGTTCCTGGAGAAGATCACGGCCATGAAAGAGCGTGGGGAAAAAGCAAAGATCAGCCACTGTTACCAGTGTCTGGAGCATTGTGATCCGGCTAATATCCCGTACTGCATTACCAAAGCTCTGTCCAATGCGGCAGAGGGAGCGCTGAATGATGCCCTGCTGTTCTGCGGCAGTAATGCTTACCGTGCCGATAAGATCGAGACGGTGGAGGCTGTGGTGCAGGATCTGGTTGGAACAGTGTAATAGGAGGAGCCTGTGGTACACAGCCTGACTGTATAAAAGGCGAAAACGCTGTATGGCAAAAGAAAAGTGTTTCCGGTATGGCATAAAGGAGTTGAAACTCCCATAGATTGAAAGCAAATGATGCTGCGCACGGCTCGTATGATCCGGCACGGCAGCATGATCAGAACAGGAAGTGACCGGTATTGCTGAATTATCTGTGGGGCGGAATGCTCTTGGCCGGAATGCTTTGGGGCGCATGTAATGGAACATGGAACGAAGTGACCCAGGCTCTTCTGGACTCTGCAAAAGAATCCGTGAGCCTGGGTCTTACCATGCTCGGAATTCTGTCGTTCTGGTGTGGAATTATGGAAATCGGAAGCCGGGCAGGACTGGTGAGATGGCTTACCGGCTGTATGGCACCCGTACTGGATTTTTTGTTTCCGGAACTTGAGAGGGATCATCCGGCCAGGGAACCGATTGCGGTGAATATCATTGCTAATATGCTTGGACTTGGCATGGCGGCTACACCTGCGGGGTTAAAGGCCATGCAGGAGATGGCGAAGGACATCCCGACGGCCCGGGATAAGGAGCCCGTGGCCACCCCATCCATGTGTACGTTTATGATACTGAATATTTCGTCCCTGCAGCTGATTCCGGTGACGCTGGTTGCTTACCGGAGCCAGTACGGATCCAGACAGCCGGAGGCGGTGCTGGGACCTGCGCTGGCGGCTACGGCCATTTCCACGCTGGCGGCGGTGATTTTCTGTAAGGTTATGGACTGGAAAAACAGGAGGGCAGCTCATTTATGATTCTGTGGCTTTCCAAAATCCTTCTTCCCTTTGTCATCAGCTATGTGATTGCTTTCGGCCTGATTTCGCGCCGTCCGATATTTAATGATTTTCTGGATGGCGCAAAAAATGGTATGAAAACTGTGGCAGACATTTTGCCGACCCTGATTGGTCTGATTGCGGCGGTGGGAGTAGTCCGGGCCTCCGGACTTCTGGATGCAGTGACCGGTGTATGTGCAAGGACCGCGGGATTTTTACATATTCCGCGGGAACTGGTACCCATCACCCTGGTACGTCTGGTTTCCAGCTCGGCAGCCACCGGGCTTTTGCTGGATCTGTTTCGACAGTACGGGCCGGACAGCTGCGTTGGCATGGCGGCATCGGTCCTGATGAGCAGCACAGAGACGGTCTTTTATTGCCTCAGTATTTATTTTGGCAGTGTACAGGTGCGCCGCACCCGTTATACCGTGCCCGGGGCACTGATCGCTACGGTGGCCGGGATCGCGGCCAGTATCTGGATTACAGGAAAGTGATGGAAGAAAATCACAAAGCCTGGAAGTTTGTAACAAAAATCACAAATCTTTCACAATCTCGTAAGAAAAACTCGGTTGTCGAAAGTGGTCAAATCATGTATAATCAAGAGCGGAGCGACAGGCTTCGTGTGCAGTGAGGGAGAAAAGTGGATACTTACGCGACATTAAACGATGCCCTGGTAAAGCTGTTTCGTGATGTGATGGACTTAGAGGAGCAGGCCATCATCACACAGGAATTCCAGGATATTACAAATAACGATGTGCATGTGATCCAGGCCATTGGCACAGGAGAACCCAAGAATATGTCTATGATTGCCAAAGAGCTGTCTGTGACGGTGGGAACCCTGACCATAGCCATGAACAGTTTGGTAAAGAAGGGCTACGTGACCCGGGAACGAGGAAAAGAAGACCGGCGTGTAGTCTATATTTCGTTGTCCGAAAAAGGAAGGCATGCCTATGAACATCACGAACAGTTCCACCACGATATGATTGAGGCAATTTTACAGGATCTGACTCCCGACGAGACCGAGAGCCTTGTCAAAGCCCTTGCAAAACTGAATATCTGGTTTCGCAAGGCGAAAGCATAACACACAAGATATACAAGGAGGCTTTATCATTATGAAGAAATTAGTCATGGGCTTACTGGGAGCCATGATGATCTTATCATTAGCAGCATGTACCCCGACCACCGAGAAGAATAAAACCGGCGAGGTGAAAGAACCGCAGCAGGAAGATGTAGTTGAGTCTACTGCAGATGCAGGTCCGGGTGTGGTGACTGGCAGACCGGTTGATCAGGATGCACCGGATCTTAAGATGGTATGTATATACAGTGTCAGCGAAGATGGAAGCAAGATAGTGGGAAGCATGGATTCAGTAGAGACTCTGGACGCGCAGAGCCTGGTAGATCTTCTTGTTCAGTACGGAGTGCTGGATGACGGAACCAAGGCAGTCAGCTTCACCACCGAGGGAAGTGCTGCAAGTCAGGAGGCAGGTCCGGGTATGACCGCGGATACTACCATGGCAGAGAAAGCAACCCTGGAGTTAAGTCAGTTTCCGTCTGAAAATCAGGAAAGGGTTCTTCAGGCAGTGGCAAACACCTTCTGCGAGAACATGGATACAGAAACCATCACCATCAAGGCAGGGGGACAGACTCTGGCAGAGGGCCTGAGCTTTGCAGATGCGGGAAAGTAATACAGAAAATAAACCGGAGACCGGCAGCACAGCGTGCAATGCCGGTCTCCTTTTTTGTGCTGATTGTTCAGATATCTAAAACCATACAGCTTTCCAAACAATTCAAAGTTGTATTTAGAAAGAATCTGGAACGTTAAAGAATCCACACGCGTATTGACAGAAATACACAAAATACGATGCAAGATACCGACGAAAAATGATGCAACATGTATGATGATGATAAAAAATATCGGATATTATGACAATTTTTAGATGATTTTGCATAAGAAAAAGTACAACTTTTGATAAAAAATACCTTGTATTGTGTTGCGCAATTTGCTGTCAAAACGTATAATAAAGCCATGATAGTTGTTGAAAACAATTAAAAACATGTTGGGAGGAATCAAAATGAAGAAAGTCTTCAAAAAAGCAACGGCAACCGTGACAGCAGCAGCGATGCTGGCAAGCCTGACCGCATGCGGCGGTGGTGCAGCATCCAGCGCAACCACAGCAGCCCCGGCAGCTGACTCCAAGGCAGAGGGCGGCGCAGAGACCACCGAGGCAGCAGCTTCCGGTATCGACAACAAGGATATCAAGATCGGTGTTTCCATCTGGTCTTCTACCGATGTTCTTGGTTCCCAGTGTAAACTGATCCTGGATGAGGCGGCAAAGGCTTTAGGTGTACAGGTTCAGTATGTTGACCAGGGCCATGTATCTGAGAAGGTTACCGCTTCTGTAGAGCAGCTTGCTGCAGCAGGATGCCAGGGCATCATTATCTGTAACTCTTCTGATACTGAGATGACTTCTGCAATCAAGACTGCAAATGACAATAAGGTTTATCTGGCACAGTTCTTCCGTGTGATCAGCAAGGATAACAGCGCAGATATCTACGACATGGCAACCCAGTCTCCGTACTACATCGGAGCAGTTCATGAGAATGAGCCGGAGAACGGCGAGAAGCTGGTTCAGATTCTTCTGGACAAGGGTGACAGAAACATCGGTCTGATCGGCTGGGAGCAGGGTGATGCTACCTGGTTAGGCAGATGGGAAGGTTACAAAGCTGGCGTTGAGAACTGGAACAAAGAGCATCCGGATGATCAGGCTAAGCTGTCTGAGCCGCAGTACGCTGGTACTTCTTCTGAGGGTGGTTCCAAGGCAGCAGAGGCTCTGATGTCAGCAGATCCGACTCTTGACGCACTGATCCCGGCAGGCGGCGGCGGTGATCCGCTTCAGGGCGCTATCGCAGCAGTTGAGCGTGCAGGCAAGGTTCAGGATATCGACATTGTTTCCACCGACTTCCTTCCGGATCTTGGAGAGAGACTGGAGAATGGTTCCATGGCTGGCCAGTCCGGCGGACATTACTGCGACCCGCTTATTGCTTTCATGATGGTATACAACGCAATCAAGGGCAACTACAGCGGATTTGAAGGCAAGTTCGAGGATGTTCCGTTCCCGTACCTGTATGTATCTTCCGCAGATGACTACAAAGCTTACGAGCAGTACTTCGTAGATCAGCTTCCTTACACCGATGAGGAACTGGTTGAGATGTCTGAGCTGGATCTTGAGGGCCTGAAAGAGGCAGCAGCTAAGATCTCCATCGAAGACGCAGCAGCAAGAGCTGGTAAATAATTTACAAAAGATGATTTGGGCTGAGTAGCTTGAGACGGCCGGTATCGCGCGGCGATGCCGGCCGTCATGTCTTAGTATGAAATAAGAATGAGGTAAAGAATATGGGTACTTCTGTTGTTGACACACCCGGAAAGAAAAAACTTTCGGGAACTGCGAAGGGCTATCTGATCCTGTTTGGTCTGGTAGTGCTTTCCTGGCTGATCTTTAAGATCCTGACACCTAGCAACTTTGGTTCACCGGCTAACATGCTGAGCTATTTCCAGGCCAGCCTGATTGCCACAGTCGGTGCAGTTGGCTTCTATTTCGTTATGGTTATGGGAATGTTTGATTTCTCTATTGGTGCAAACATCATGCTTTCCGCAATCGTTGGCTGCGTGTTCGCATCAAGATTCGGAATGGGCTATGCCGGACTCATCATCGGAAGTATCGTGACCGGTTCCATCGTTGGTCTGTTGAACGGCGTTTTCTATGTTAAGCTTCACATTCCGTCTATGATCGTAACCACGGGTCTTGCGCTGATCTATGAGTCTGTTGCGAACTATATCGCAGGCGGTGTGGAGCAGACGCTTCCGTCTAACCTGCGTGCCTTTGGCCAGATGCCGGGCAACATTATCCTGGCAGTGTTAGCATGCGTGGTTGCGTACATCTTTTTAAATTACACCAAGATCGGTACATACACCTACGCGATCGGCAGCAACGAGTTTGTAGCCAAGAACATGGGTATCAACGTAGATAAATACAAGGTTCTGGCATTCATCTTAAGTGGCGCCTTCCTTGGCGTCATGGCAGTCCTGACCATCAGCTATGGTTCTTCCATGGTAGCAGTAACCGGAATGGCCTCCATGAGCCGTAACTTCGTTCCGACCATGGGCTGCTTCTTTGGACTTGCATTCAAGAAATACGGTATGCCGTTACAGGCAATTGTGATCGGTGAGTTTGTCATCAACATCATCTTCTTCGGATTCATCGCCATGGGTGCTCCGACCGCAATCCAGGATGTTATCACCGGCCTTGCGCTGCTGATCATCATTACGGTAACCACCAAAGTAACAAAAGGCGAGATCGTCAAGTAGATCATAGGGAGGAAATGCAATGAGCGAAGTAAGGTTAGAGGTAAAAAATCTTTGCAAGTCCTTCGGTATCACGAAGGCGGTTCAGAATGTTTCATTTAACGTAAACAAAGGCGAGGTACATGCGTTGATCGGTGAGAATGGTTCCGGTAAATCAACCCTGACCAACATGTTGACCGGTATCTACAGCATCGGAAGCGGTACCTTCGTACTGGATGGAAAAGAGATCCATCCGAAAAACCAGGTTGAGGCAAATAACGAGGGTGTCTCCATTATCGTGCAGGAGCTTGGTACCCTGTCTGGCCTGACTGTGGCAGAGAATATCTTCCTGGGCCATGAGGACCAGTTCGTACATATGGGAATCAAGAACACCAATGCCATGAACAAGAAGGCAACGGAGCTCTTAAAGAAATATGGCTTTGAGCGTATCAAGGCAGCAGACATTATTGATGAGTATAACTTTGAGGACCGTAAGCTGATTGAAATCGTAAAGGCAACCTACTTTGATCCGAAGATCGTTGTCATCGATGAGACGACCACCGCACTTTCTCAGGAGGGACGTGAAGAGCTTTACAAGCACATGAACCGGATACGCGAGAGCGGCAACTCTATTATCTTCATTTCCCATGATCTTCCGGAGGTTCTGGACAAATCCGATACCATCACTATCATGCGTGACGGTGTTTACATTGACACTGTAAAGAGCAAAGACGTAACAGAGGATGACTTAAAGCGTCTCATGGTTGGCCGTGAGGTAACCGGTGATTATTATCGTTCCGATTACGGAGAGAAGGTTTCTGATGAGGTGGTTCTTTCTGTAAAGAATGTATCTGTTCCAGGCCTGATCCACGATGTAAGCTTTGACCTGCACAAGGGTGAGATCCTTGGCTTTGGCGGTCTGTCCGAGTCCGGTATGCATGAAATCGGAAAAGCTATTTTCGGCGCTTCCTATGACCGTACCGGTATCGTAGAACTGGCAGATGGAACCCAGATCAATGATATTCCGACTGCCATTAAACACAGCATTGCTTACACGTCCAAAGATCGTGATAATGAGTCTGTTGTGTTAAACCAGAGTATCGGTGATAATATCTGCCTTCCGTCCTTAGACAGCCTGGCCGGTAAGAGCCATCTGTTAAGCGACAAGAAGTTAAAAGAGTTTGCAAACAAATATGCAAAGCAGATGTCCGTTAAGATGGTCAACGTAGACCAGTTTGTATCCGACCTTTCCGGCGGTAATAAACAGAAGGTTGTTCTGGCAAGATGGATCGGTAAAGACTCTGATATCGTTGTATTAGACAGTCCGACCCGAGGCATCGATATCAAGGTAAAACAGGATATCTACCAGTTAATGAACCAGATGAGAAAGAATGGCAAGTCCATCATCATGATTTCCGAGGAGTTAATGGAGCTCATTGGTATGTGCGACCGCATCATGATCATGAAGGATGGCAGGACCAGCGGAGAGCTGGAGCGTAATGAGGCCCTCGATGAGAACAGCCTGATTACGATGATGGTATAAGGAGGCAGCAATGGAGAATCAAGTTAAGACAAACACAGACCAGAAGGAGCAGCAGCTCAAAAAAATATCAAAAATGTCGATGATCCGTGCCCTGCTTCCGATCGCGGGACTGATTATCATTTTCTTACTGTTTAATGTACTCACGAATTTCCGAATGATGAAGAACCTGCCGCTGGTACTGTCACAGGTATATGTGACTATGATCGCAGCAACCGGTGTATTCTTTATCATGACCATGGGTGGCCTGGATTTCTCTCAGGGCTCTATCCTGGGTATTGCATCCATCGTAGTATGTATGCTTTCCAAGACCAGCATTCCGCTTGCAATTGTGGGCGGTATCGTGGCAGGCGCAGTGATCGGAGCAATCAACGGTTACTTCTATGTATACCGCAAGATCAAATCCTTTATTGTTACGATCTGTACCATGTTCCTGTTCCGTGGATTTATCAAGTATCTGACCACCAACGCGCCGGTTGCAGGTTCTGCAAAGCTGATCAACTTTGACAGCACCGGATTAAAGATTGCGTGTACCGTACTGATTCTGGTTATTGGATTTGTATTGTTCCGCTTCACGAAGTTCGGCACTTACTTAAAGGCTATCGGTGCAGGTGAGAAGGCTGCAATGTTCTCTGGTATCCGCACCGACCGCATGAAGTTCTGGATCTACGTTTTAGCTGGTGCAATTACCGGTTTTGCAGCGTTTATCAACGTTATCAAAGTTGGTTCTGTTACTTCTTCCGGCGGTAACCAGTTAGAGACCCAGATCCTGATCGCACTGGTACTTGGCGGTATGCCAATCTCCGGCGGCGCAAAGGTACGCTTTGAAAACATCATCGTAGGTTCTCTGCTTTACATCGTATTAAACAGCGGACTGACCATGATGGGCTTTACTACACAGCTCATGCAGCTGATCCAGGGTGTAGTCTTCCTGGTATTCGTAGCAGTATTTGCAGACCGTCAGTCCCTGCAGGTAATCAAATAGCAGGCCTGAAAACGGAGAAGAATAAAACGATGGGAATGACAGCATAAGGAATTACATCGGAGGTTTGATGATATGCCCAGAACAGTGGGAAGTCAGAATCAGCAGAATCTGAAATACCAGAAGCTTTATAACTGGGGCCGTACCCTGATCACCAGCGGTGTGATCAAGAATCAGGATAAGTTCCCATCGGAACATATCCTTCAGAAAAAGTTCGGATATTCCAGACAGACGGTGCGGAATGCTCTGGATCGTCTGGAAAAGGACGGACTGATCGTCCGGATAAAGGGAAGCGGAACCTATGTATCGTATGAAAATAGCGACGCGGACGGAGCACGCCCCCATGTTGGGCTGATCTTAAGCTACTTTTCGGACTATCTGTTTCCGCAGGTCTATGCGGGAATTGAATCGGTGCTCCGGGAAAAAGGCTTTGAGATCGATGTGGCCGTAACCAGAAACCGGCTGAACGATGAAGAACTATACTTAAAGGGATTTTTAAACCGGAATGTGGCCGGGCTCATCATTGAGGGAACCCGGTCCACCTTTCCCAATCCGAATCTGCGTCTTTATAAGGAAATCCGGAAACGGAATATTCCAACGCTGTTCATTCACAATCATTATCAGAATGAACAGTTTGACAGTGTGGAGATGTCGGATGCCCGGGCAGGCTATGAACTGACCCGGATGCTGATCCAGAATGGACACCGCCGCATTGGAGGGATTTTTAAGTATGATGACATGCAGGGCATTGAGCGCTATCGCGGTTTTATCGAATGTCTGTCAGATTACGGGATCAATTTTGACGATGACTGTATCCGGTGGTATTCCACCAAGGATATGGAAGAGAAGTTAAGCAGAAAAAGTCTGCTGCGGATGTACCGTCGGACTAAGGACTGCACGGCTATGATCCTCTACAACGATGAGGTGGCCGGCTTCTATATGGATTTTTTAAAGGAACGCGGACTGCGTGTGCCGGAGGATCTCTCGCTGGTGTCGTTTGACGATGCGGGACCGGAACAGAACGCGGAACTGAAAATCCTGTCAGCAATCCATCCCAAGTATAATATGGGACGGATCACAGCCCGGAATCTGCTCCGTATGATGGAGGATCCGGACTGGCAGAAAAAGAACTACGCGCACCAGTTTCCGGTTTCATTTAACAATGGAAACTCGGTTCGTGATATAAGATGAGCATTCATATTTATAGGAGGTAGATTGACATGAAAAAGTTATACTTTGCAGTAGGCTCCCAGGATCTTTACGGAGACGAGTGCTTAAGACAGGTGGCAGAGGACAGCCGCCAGATGACAGAATTTCTGAATGAGAAATTAAAAGATATCGCAGAGGTGGAGCTGGTTCCGACCATCATCAACTCTGAGAGCTGCATTAAGACCATGCGTCAGGCATCCTGCGATGATGACTGCGTAGGTGTGATCACCTGGATGCATACCTTTTCCCCGGCCAAAATGTGGATCAAAGGCCTTCAGGAGCTGAGAAAACCGCTTCTGCATCTGCATACTCAGGCAAATGAGAAGCTTCCGTATGACAGCATTGATATGGACTTCATGAACTTAAACCAGTCTGCTCATGGTGACCGTGAGTACGGCTTTATCGTAGCAAGACTCGGTATTCCGCACGAGGTGGTTGCAGGTTACTACAAACATGATGACGTTGTTGCAAAAATCCGTCAGTTCGCATCGGTTGCAAAGGCAATTTCCTACTCTAAGTCCTTAAAGGTTGCTTCCTTCGGCAACAACATGCGTGAAGTAGCTGTAACCGATGGTGACCGCGTAGAGAGCCAGATCAAATACGGCTGGGAGTGTAATTACTTTGCCCTGGGTGATCTGGTAGATGTCATCAATGCAGTGACTGAGGCTGAGATTGATGCAAAGATGAAAGAGTATACCGACAAGTACACCATGAAGACTGACCGCATCGACTCTGTGCGTGAGCAGGCAAAATATGAGATTGGTCTGGAGAAATTCCTGGCAGCCAATGGTATCGGCGCATTCGCAGACACCTTCCAGGATCTGCACGGATTAAAGCAGCTTCCGGGTATTGCAGCTCAGAATTTAATGGCAAAGGGCATTGGCTTTGGTCCGGAAGGCGATTACAAGATCTCTGCGTTATCTGCAGTTCTTATGAAGATGTCTGAGGGTAAAGATGGTGCTACAGGCTTTATCGAGGATTATACCTATGATTTAACCCAGGGCCAGGAGCTTGAGCTTGCATCCCATATGCTGGAGGTTCCGCCGGCATTTGCAGCAACCAAACCGGAGATCGATGTACTGCCGCTTGGAATCGGTGGTAAGGAGGATCCGGCCAGACTGATCTTCGATGGTGTGACCGGCGATGGCATCCAGGTAACCATGGTTGACATGGGCGATCACTTCCGTCTGATCTGTGCAGACATCGAGCTGGTAAAACAGCCGAAACCGATGCCGAACCTTCCGGTAGCAAGAATCATGTACCGCCACAAACCGAACTTCCAGATCGGTACCGCAGCATGGTGCTACGCAGGCGGCGCTCATCACTCTGTCGTATCTACCGCACTGACCAGAGACGATATCGCAATGTTTGCACGTCTGACCGGCACAGAACTCATCACCATCGGTGAGGACACTACTGAAGCAGATCTGCAGAAATTCTTCATGAAATAAACTAAGGAAAAGAAGATCCGCCCGGCAGCCTGTGAAGGCTGCCGGGCGGATCTTTGTCTGCAGATAGATATGCTACTTTCTCATCTTCTGGTTCATGAGCCAGGTGGTAAAGTAAGACTGAATCACATCAAAAGGTGCATTTCCCATATCCAGAAGGAAGGTGTGGAATGCAGTGGCATCAAAGGAATCTCCCAGCTGCAGTTCAGCAGTTTCCCGCATATTGCGGATTTCCAGGGAGCCGATGAAATAAGAAAGGTAGTTTGCGGGATTATCTACCATGGTTTCAAACATGGAATCCACAACGGATTCCGGATCACTGAAATAGGAGGCCAGATATTTCTGCACATCCTTCCGTTCCCAGCCCAGGTAATTCACAGCCAGATCCAGGTAGGCGTGAATGCCGAGGGTAGCTTTGGAATTAGCCTCCAGCAGCTCACCGAGCAGCGGGTCCAGTCCGTTGTCTAACCGGTAGGAGAGTGCTTCCACATAAGCGGCCCAGCCCTCGGTATAGCCGGAAAAGCTTAAGATTTTTCTCAGGTCGGAGCTGCAGTGATTGTGAAACCAGACAGTCTGGTACAGATGCCCCGGATAGCCTTCATGGGCAATGGTGTTGTAGAGGGGCTGGTTGTCGTAGATAGGGTTTCGGTTGATGTAGATGACATTCTGGGAGCTGTCATCGATCGGTGAAGTCAGATAAAAGGCAGGGCTTAAGGAAAGCTCCAGTGCTTTTGGGACATCCTTTAAGGTGTAGCTGCATTTCGGAAGCTGAGGAAAGTCCTTTAAGGTCTGTTCTTTTAATTCTTCCATGATAGCGGCAGGTTCAGTCTGGCGGTACTGGTAGCTGTCCAGCATGGATTCCAGTTCAGGGTGTTCTGATAACAGCTTTGAAGTAATTTCCAGGTTATCGGAAATTTCCTGTGCCGTTGCCGTCATCAGTTCGTCGATGGAGTGATACGAGGTCCCGGTAGCTGTGTATACAAGATACTCGTAATAGGTTTTTCCATCCGGATATCCGCACATGCCCTTTTCGTTGGTGCCGGTGTTCTTTAGCTTTTCCAGACCATCGATCAGCAGCTTGTATGCAGGAACAAAATGTTCCTCCAGAGCAGCCTCATTGCGGGCGCAGAGTTCTTTTTTTGCATCCTCCGTCAGATCGGGAAGCGCACGTAACCGTTCTTTGAAAGAGTCGATCATAAAATTATTGCCCGGAACCAGCAGGTAGCTTTTGCAGGATTCGATGACATGGTCAATGGAGGTATTGCTCATCATCAGTCCGGCCCTTGCCTTTTCCTGCTCAAAGGAAAGAATCTGTCCGTAAAAGGTATCCAGGTATTCCAGGATGTTCAAATAGTCCTCTGCATCCTGGCGGGTGTAGAACGTGTATTCACAGAGAAGCATGGGAAGCTGTGCCTGGGTACCGATGGTTGGCGCCAGTGGCTGGCTGTAAAGCTCCAGGCCCTCACCCTTTTTCTCGGTATTCATCAGGCTTTCCAGAATGCGGAGTGTAAGCTTCTGGTCCTCTGTCAGCAGAGAAGGCTGGAAACCGGAAAGTTCATTCCGCAGTTTTTCCTGGTCCTTCCGTGTCTGCTGAAAAGCTTCCATGGAGATGGGGGCAATCAGCGCGTCTGTCTCGGTAATGCCGCGGGCCTCCGGATTTTTTAAAAGAAAATGCAGGTCCAGCCGGGAGGCGGAAATCTCATCCTGAAACAGATTTTCCTCAAAATCCGCAAAGCGCTGCTGTTCTTTTAAACTGCTTTCTGTGAGTTGTTCGTAGTCCGCACTGCTTTCTTCCTCATAAGGGGCAGCAGTTGTAGGCTGTGGAGCCCGTAAAGCAGGAGCACAGGAACAAAGCAGCATGGCGCAGAGCGCGGCAGTTAGAAATGGCGGCAGCTTTTTGTAGTTTTTATGCATGAAGCGATCCTCCAAAATGATCTTAAGTGTTCCTAATTATATAATATACTCAAAGGAAATACAATATATGTGAGATCGCCAGGCATGAGGAAGCCGCGCATTATATTGAGTTTTCGCGGATTTTATGATATAGTTGGTTTAATTAGTGCACCGAAAGTTTAGGAGGAATTTGGCTCATGTGTCAGAATGAAAATTGTAATTGTAAGAAACCGTATTATATTACCACCGCGATTGCCTATACATCCGGCAAGCCGCATATCGGCAACACCTATGAGATCGTGCTTGCAGACAGCATCGCGCGTTTTAAAAGAGAGCAGGGCTATGATGTCCGCTTTCAGACCGGTACTGATGAGCATGGTCAGAAAATTGAGTTAAAGGCTGAGGCTGCTGGTGTAACTCCAAAGCAGTTTGTAGACGATGTGGCAGGTCAGATCAAGACAATCTGGGATCTGATGAACACTTCCTACGACAAATTCATCCGTACCACCGATTCCGATCATGAGGCTCAGGTACAGAAAATCTTCAAAAAACTGTACGATCAGGGTGATATTTACAAAGGCTATTATGAGGGCCTTTACTGCACACCGTGTGAGTCCTTCTTTACCGAGTCCCAGTTAGTAGACGGCAAGTGCCCGGACTGCGGCCGCGAGGTACAGCCGGCCAAAGAGGAAGCTTACTTCTTCAAAATGAGCAAATACGCAGACCGCCTGATCGCGTACATCAACGAGCATCCGGAGTTCATCCAGCCGGTATCCAGAAAGAATGAGATGATGAACAATTTCCTTCTGCCGGGTCTACAGGATCTGTGCGTATCCAGAACCTCCTTCACCTGGGGCATTCCGGTTTCCTTTGATCCGAAGCATGTTACCTATGTATGGCTGGATGCACTGACCAACTATATCACCGGCCTTGGCTACGACTGCAATGGCCATAGCGGAGAACTGTTTGATAAATACTGGCCGGCAGACCTTCACCTGATCGGTAAAGATATCATCCGCTTCCATACCATTTACTGGCCGATCTTCCTGATGGCGCTGGATCTGCCGCTCCCGAAGCAGGTATTTGGTCATCCGTGGCTTTTACAGGGTGATGGCAAGATGAGTAAGTCCAAGGGCAACGTGCTTTACGCAGATACTCTGGTAGACTTCTTTGGCGTGGACGCTGTCCGCTACTTCGTTCTGCATGAGATGCCGTTCGAGAACGATGGCGTGATTTCCTGGGAGCTGATGGTAGAGCGTATGAACTCTGACCTGGCTAACATCCTTGGAAACCTGGTAAACCGTACCATCTCCATGTCCAACAAGTATTTTGGCGGCGAGGTGAGAAACGGCGGTGCTTCCGATGCCGTTGATGAGGACTTAAAGAATGTCGTTCTGGCATCCGTAAAGAAGGTAGAGAGCAAGATGAATGAGCTTCGTGTGGCAGATGCCATCACCGAGATCTTCAACATCTTCCGCCGCTGCAACAAATATATCGACGAGACCATGCCTTGGGCATTGGCCAAGGACGAGGCTCAGAAAGAGCGTCTGGCAACCGTTCTCTACAATCTGGTAGAGGCCATCACCATCGGTGCCTCCCTGCTGGAGTCCTTTATGCCGGATACATCCAAGAAGATCCTGGCCCAGCTCCATGCGCAGAAGCGTGCCCTTTCCGAGATGGATCAGTTTGGTCTGTATCCGTCCGGCGAGCATGTAACCGACGCGCCGGAGATCCTGTTTGCAAGAATGGATCTTAAGGAAGTAATGGAAAAGGTAGAGGCTATGCGCGCAGCAGAGAAGGCTGCACAGCCGGCTGCTGAGGAAGTAAAGGAAGAGGAACCGGTTATCGACATCGAGCCGAAGGCTGAGATTGAGTATGATGATTTTGCAAAGCTTCAGTTCCAGGTTGGCGAGATCATTGCCTGCGAGGCAGTCAAGAAGTCTAAAAAGCTTCTCTGCTCCCAGGTTAAGATAGGCAGCCAGGTAAAGCAGATCGTCAGCGGCATCAAGGCACATTACTCACCGGAAGAGATGGTAGGCAAGAAAGTTATGGTAGTTGTCAACTTAAAGCCTGCAAAGCTGGCCGGAGTTCTGTCTGAGGGCATGCTCCTCTGCGCAGAAGACGCAGACGGCAACCTGTCCCTGATGGTTCCGGAGAAGAAGATGCCGTCCGGTGCAGAAATCTGCTAAAGTAAGATTCTGCAGTAAAAACATGGCAGTTGTGAGGCTGCTGAAAAAGAGGAACAAAGACAGATGTCTGAAAAACAGTTTTTGAGACATGGATTAAACGGCAATCAGCTAAAGCTGATTGCCGTTATCAGTATGCTGTGCGACCATGCAGCTATCAGGCTCCTGGCGTATGGTCTGATTCCGGCGTTGTATGTGGCTGGGGAAAACATGGCAGCAGAGCGGTGGAACCAGGCATTCTGGATTCTGCGGTCTGTGGGGCGCATGGCGTTTCCGATTTATGTGTTCCTGCTGACAGAAGGATTCTGTCACACCAGAAACCGCAGGCGCTATGCGCTGCGTCTTGGTGTATTTGCCTTGATTTCGGAAATTCCCTTTGATTTACTTGTTTACGGGAAAATATGGGATACACACAGCCAGAATGTATTTTTTACACTGTTTCTCGGTGTGCTTATGCTGACTGCGGTGGACTGGATTGGCAGGAATACCGATGCGGCGCATTCGCAGTACCGGCAGATGGCGGTGGTTGTAGGAGCGGCACTTCTGGCCTGGTTTTTGCGGACTGACTATGACGCGGCCGGCATTATGCTGATCGCGGTGCTGTTCTGGTTTCGCTTGACACCGGATACGGCGTGTCTGGCTGGCTTTGTCCTGATGGCAGCAGCAGAGTTCCGGCCGGTTTATATTCCAGGACTTGCGGTATCCTTTTTCCTGATCCGGTGCTACAACGGAACCCGTGGAAGCTGGAAAGGCAAATGGTTTTTCTATCTGGTGTATCCGGTGCATCTGCTTGTCCTGTATGGGATTTCAAGACTGGTGTTCGGGTAATCCGGATTTTTTATATGATAGGAAATTGCGTCCTATCATATAAAAACGCTCCGCGAGGATGCGCACTCGGCGCAAAGGTAGATGGTTGCCGAAGCAACCGCGCCTCGGCGCGAGAATGTGCCAAGGCACATTCTTTTTGATAAAGAGGAGATTACAATGATTTTTGATACCCATGCCCATTATGATGATGAGGCATTTAATGAAGACCGGGATGCGGTTTTAAAGAGTCTTGCGGAACATGGAATTGAAGCAGTAGTAAACGTGGGTGCCAGCATCCAGACTACTAAAAACACATTGGAGCTGCTGAAAAAATATCCGTTCGTATATGGAGCGGTCGGTGTTCATCCAAGCGAAACTGCAGAGCTGAATGACCATCTTTTTGACTGGCTGTGCCATGTGGCGGGGGAGAAAAAGGTGGTGGCCATCGGTGAGATTGGCCTGGATTACCACTGGGATGAGCCGGAACCGGAGCTTCAGAAAGCGTGGTTTGTGCGTCAGCTGGGACTGGCTCGGGAGAAGAAACTTCCGGTCATCATTCATAGCCGTGACGCGGCTAAAGATACTCTGGATATCATGAAAGCAGAAAAGGCAGGGGAGATTGGCGGTGTAATTCACTGTTTCTCTTACAGCCTGGAGATGGCAAAAGAGTACCTGAACATGGGATTTTATCTGGGAATCGGCGGGGTGCTTACCTTCAATAACGCAAAAAAATTAAAAGAGGTGGTCGCTTATATGCCGCTCGACCGGATTGTGCTGGAGACGGATTGTCCGTATCTTTCCCCGGTGCTGAACCGCGGAAAGCGCAATTCTTCCCTGAATCTTCCATACGTGGTGGAAGAAATCAGCAGAATCAAAGATGTGCCGGCAGAGCAGATCATTGAGATAACAAACCGGAATGCAAAACAGATGTATCGGCTTTCATTGTAATCGAAAAAATTGTGTGATAAGATAAGATGAAATATAAGTAAACAGCCGAAACAGGAGAATTATAGAATGAGAGAAAAACTTGGCAACCCGAAGAATACCATCGAGGTGATCCAGAAATACCAGTTTGCTTTCCAGAAGAAGTTCGGACAGAACTTTCTGATCGATCCTCATGTGCTAGATAAGATCATTGGGGCAGCAGGTGTGACAAAAGAGGATATGGTGCTGGAGATCGGCCCAGGTATCGGAACCATGACGCAGTATCTGGCAGAAGCGGCCAGAGAGGTGGTTGCGGTAGAGATTGATAACAATCTGATCCCGATTCTGAAAGAAACTCTGGCAGAATACGATAATGTCACTGTGATCAACGAGGATATTTTAAAGGTTGACATAAAAAAGCTGGCAGAGGAACACAATGGTGGACGCCCCATCAAGGTTGTAGCAAACCTGCCATATTATATTACCACACCGATTATTATGGGTCTGTTTGAAAGCAATGTGCCGATCGACAACATTACGGTTATGGTACAGAAAGAGGTGGCAGACCGCATGCAGGTGGGACCTGGCTCCAAGGATTATGGTGCCCTGTCACTGGCAGTGCAGTATTACGCAGAGCCATATATTGTGGCAAATGTACCGCCGAACTGCTTCATCCCGCGCCCGAATGTAGGTTCCGCAGTTATCCGTCTGACCCGCCATAAAGAGATGCCGGTTCAGGTGGTAGATCCGAAGCTGATGTTCCGTCTCATCCGCGCTTCCTTCAACCAGCGCAGAAAGACCCTGCAGAATGGTCTGAACAATGCGCCGGATGTTTCTTTTACCAAGGAACAGATCGTGGCTGCCATTGAAAGCCTGGGTGTACCGGCTACCATTCGCGGCGAGGCACTGGACTTACAGCAGTTTGCGCAGCTTGCAAATTATTTTACGGAAAACTGTAAATAAACTGAATACGGATTTTGGACATAGCTCTTATTGTCTCCGCATATATAGTAATGTACGTTCGGAATTTCCGGAGTACTATAATCGCGGAGGGGATGAGAGCTATGTCTGATTATCGGAGACTGATTTCGTACATATATGCCTATGAGGGCGGGAAAAAAGGAAAAAACATCGGCTTTGCCAAGATTGATATGCGTGGCCCCCAGTGCCGTATTCAGGTGAATGTGAAGAAAGTGTATGTGGGCAGCAGTGATGTGGGCGTGTATCTGCTTCATGCCGGCGGCGAACTTCTGCTTGGCCGGATTTTTATCCGCGGCGGTGCCGGAGAATTCCGTACCCAGATACAGTCGGAGAATGTGGATGGCTCCGGTCTGCGTGTGGATGAATGCTATGGGCTTACCATCCATGAGCTGGAAAATGCCTGGCAGAGTTACACAACTATCTGGGAGGATGCGGTGGCACAGACGGCAGAAATTCAGCTGGCAGAGGTGACTGCGGAGAATCTGAGAAAACAAAAGGAAGATCAGGAACTTACGGTTTCCGCAGAAATTGAGCGGGAACTGGAAGCAGAGGAGCAGAAGCTGGAGGCTACGGCGCCATGGGGAGAAGAAAATGAAAATGTGGATAAGGACAGCTCAGAGCCTGCAATGCAGCAGGAAACTCTCCGGGAGGAAACGAAGTCCCTGGAACAGTCTGAACAGGTTACAAAAGAGCAGCAATCTCAGCCACGGGGGCCGGAGGATACCGCTCGTCTTGCCGAGCTGGACCGTGAAGAAAATGAGGAACTGGCTGACACCAATATCTGGAAGAAGATGAGTGATCTGTATACCAAGGTTCTGGCTTTTGACTATGATAACGGCTGCGAGATCCTGTCCATCAAACCACAGGATATCGGTCTTTTGCCGAGGGAGGTCTGGACCTATGGCAATAACAGTTTTCTTCTTCACGGCTACTATAATTACCGTCATCTGATTCTGGCAAAGCTTCTGGAGCCGCAGCAGCCGCCCAGGTATCTTCTTGGTGTGCCCGGCCATTATTTCAGCAACGAGAAATATATGGCGTCCATGTTTGGCTTTCCTCATTTTGTGCTGGCCAGGAAACAACCGCAGGGAGATGGGCGTTTTGGATACTGGTATACGGATATCCGGCTGTAAGAGAATGAAAGAATGATTTGCCTCTTCCTTAACAGAAGACTTTCCGCTATACTGATAACAGAAAATATCTGGCTATGGGCTACGATGTCGGAAAGGAAGGAAATGTGGCAGAAGAAAAAAGAACAGAAGAAATATCAGAAATAAAGCAGGAGCCATCGGTATCACCGGAGGACATGCGTTATATGAAAGAAGCCATCCGGCAGGCGAAAAAAGCGGCAGCTTTGGGAGATGTCCCTATCGGCTGCGTTATCGTCTATCAGGACAAGATCATTGGCCGTGGCTATAACCGCCGCATGGCAGACAAGACCGTACTGGCTCATGCGGAGATTCTTGCCATGAAAAAGGCCTGTAAAAAGATGGGGGACTGGCGGCTGGAGGATTGTACCATGTATGTGACTTTGGAACCGTGCCCCATGTGTGCAGGAGCCATTGTGCAGGCACGCATTCCGCGGGTTGTGATCGGATGCATGAATCCAAAGGCAGGCTGTGCCGGTTCTGTTCTGGACATGCTCCATGAAGAGGGCTTTAATCACCAGGTACAGACCGATATCAATGTGTGCCGGGAAGAATGCTCCGGCATGCTATCGCAGTTTTTTAAAGATCTGCGCAAAAAACGGGCAGAAAAATAAATTACACAGGAGAAGGGGGATTCTTATGAAACGAAGTGAGATCAATGCAGCATTAAAGGAAATGGAGCAGATGGTTCAGAAATACCGGTTTGCGCTTCCTCCATTTTGCAATTTTACACCGGAAGAGTGGGGAAAGAAAGGTCATGATTATGACGAGATCCGTGATAACATGCTGGGGTGGGATATTACGGATTATGGACTGGGGGATTTTGACAAGGTTGGATTTTCGCTGATCACGATCCGCAATGGTAATCTGAATATGAAGGACAAATATACGAAAACCTATGCGGAAAAGCTGCTTTATATCAAAGAAGGGCAGTACTCACCCATGCATTTTCACTGGTCCAAGATGGAGGATATCATCAACCGTGGCGGTGGTAATGTACTGATTCGAGTATACAATTCCACAAAAGAGGAAGACCTGGACAAAGTTCATGATGTGCATGTGCATGTGGATGGGCGGGAAATGGTGGTTCCGGCAGGAAGCCAGGTGCGTCTGACACCGGGTGAAAGCATCACGATCTATCCTTATATGTATCACGACTTTGAAGTGGAGAAGGGAAGCGGTCCGGTCCTTCTGGGAGAAGTCAGCCAGTGCAACGATGATAACACAGATAACCGCTTTTACGAGAAGATGGGAAGATTCCCAAAGATTGAAGAGGATGAAAAGCCGTATCGCCTGCTTTGTACTGAGTATCCGGCAGCAGAATAACCGGAGAAGCAGATTTCAAAGGAAATATGGAGGGATGATACCATGTACGATGTGATTGCCATTGGAGAACTTTTGATAGATTTTGCGACTCAGTCCGCAGATGCAGAAGGCTATCCGACCATGAAGGCGAATCCGGGCGGAGCACCGGGGAATTTTCTGGCAGCCTTGAGCCGGTATGGCGCCAGAACAGCATTTCTTGGCAAGGTGGGGGACGATGCATTCGGAAAGCTGTTGCTTGAGACTATGCAGAAAGCAGGAATTGAGACCAGGGGGATTGTGGTGGACGACTCTGTGTTTACCACATTGGCGTTTGTAACGTTTTCCCCGGAAGGAGATCGTACCTTCAGCTTTGCCAGAAAGCCCGGAGCAGATACCCGGCTGTCGTTTGAGGAAATAGATTGTTCCATGCTCGATGAGGCATCGGTAGTCCATTTTGGAACACTGAGCCTTACTGATGATCCGGCGCGCACAGCAACAAAGAAGTGTGTCGAATATGCCAAAAAGCAAGGAAAACTGATTACCTTTGACCCAAATCTGCGGCCTCCGCTCTGGAAAACACAGGGTGAAGCGAAGCAGCAGATCCTGTGGGGGCTTTCTATGGCTGATGTGGTAAAAATCAGTGATGAGGAGGCAGAATTTCTCTGGGGTACAGCAGATGAAAAGCATGCTGCAGAGGTTCTGCTTTCCGAGTACGGCGTCCGTCTTGCTATGATTACGATGGGGCCGCGGGGCGCGTATCTGGCAAACCGGAACGCCGGTGCGTATGCTGTATGTCCGGCCGTGACACCTGTTGATACCACAGGTGCAGGTGATATTTTTGGAGGAAGCGCCGTTTCCAGACTTTTAAAGATCGGGAAGAAACCGGAAGAACTGGATGAGAACGAACTTTTCAGCATCGGACGGTTTGCATGTACTGCAGCAAGCCTTTCTACCATGAGACAGGGCGGCATTCCCAGCATTCCGGAAGAACAGGAAGTACTGGAGCAGATGTAGTCCTTGACAAAAGCTGTGTTTCTGGAGTATACTAAACAGGCATTTGCGATGAACCATGCAGATGCGCACAAGAACAAGTCAAAAAGCTTCCGCGCAGCCGGGGAGATAGCGGTGCCCTGTATCTGCAATCCGCTCCAGCAGAGGTGATATCCCGCCTCGGATGCGAACTTGCAGGGCTGCCCCTGGTAAGCGGCGTTGACGTTTGGGTCTTGCGCAACAGAACCTCATGAACCGTGTCAGGGCAGGAATGCAGCAGCACTAAGTGAGTCATTCTGTGTGCCGCAAGGAAGCCTGGACCGAGCTGGCTGCCAGGGTAACGCCTGTGAGCCGTATACAAAGCGGGGTGCGCGGATTTAAAAAGAATAGTTTAGCAGGAGTATCATTGCTTTCAGTCAAGATATTCCTGCTATTTTTTTCTGCTATTTAGTCTGTGTTATTTTCAGATCGAGTATATTCGATAATGTCTGTTATGTCGCATTCAAGCATATCGCAAAGATCATTTAATGTATTGATCGTGATGCTTCGATCATGCTTTAAATTATCCAACATTCCCCGGCTCATTTGATATTTTGTAATAAGCTCATATTGAGTAATATGCTTTTTGCGTAAAGTTTCCCACAAGGGTCGGTATGTGATCATATTGTTCTCTCCACTCATGAAACAAGTTTACTCAACGAATAGGAAATTTTATATTGCCATAAATATGGGAATGCATTACTATATAAATAGCATTCCCATATTTATGGCAATATAACAAGGAGGTTGGTAGAATGAAAAAGCAATGGATTGCTTGGGGATTGATTTCGGTAATGATTTCTGGAACTGTATTGGAGAATTATGGAACTATATGGGCTTTTGACAAGGAAGTATCAAATAACAGATATGCAGCCACATCCAGCAACGCCAATATGGAAGAATTGCCTTGGGGGGATATAAGTCAGTATGCCACACCAAGTGATGTGGAATATGGAGAAATTAGCTATGCTACGGAAAGTGACGCGAAATTAAAGGAAATTAGTTATGCTACAGGCAGTAATATGGATTTGCAGAAAAAATTTTTGTGTGAGGACGGGGTTATAATATCTCTGGATTTGCAAGATATGATCTTGCCGGAAGATACAGATATTCAGATTAAAACGGTAGAGGTCCCAGAAGAAGCAAGGAAAAAGCTGAAATTGGCAATAAAAGAAAGCGGTAAAGAATTATCGGATATTTATGCGTATGATATTACATTTTGGAGTGAAGATGAAAAAATTGAAGTGGGGGATGGTGCTCAAATTACATTTGAATTTTCAGAAAGTGTAACAGGTGAGCAGTTGGAAAATTCGGAATTATTTTGTTTTAAAAATAAACGGGTAACGGTTGTAGACAAGCAGATAGAAAATAATAATGAAATAAGCTGCTATATGGAGGGAAAGTCTGTGTACGGTGTGGCATTAGCACAGGAAGATGACTACATTCCAATTTATACGGCTGAAGACTTACAGAATATTCAAAATGATTTGTCAAGTAATTATAAATTAATGAACGATATTGATATGTCCGGTTTTGTATGGAAACCAATTGGTGGAGATACGAAGCAAAAACTTCGAGGGTTTAAGGGAACATTAGATGGTCAGAATTTTAGCATATCAAATTTAAATTTGAAAGAAGGGAAGAAATATAAGGATTCAGGAATAAATATTGGATATGGTATATTTACAGAATTGCCAGGAACTGTAAAAAATTTAAAAATTACAAATTCTGTTTTAGAGCTAGATGATGATTATATAAATGCTGATGAAGTTTCATCCATTAATGCTGGACTGTTAGCAGCTTCGCTGGTTGGAGGGACAATTGAAAATTGTGTAGTCCAGGATTGTGAAATATGTTTAAGAACAACATTGGAAATTCAAAGTATGAGTGTGGGCACTTTGACTGGAAATGATTCGGGAATATCGACTATAAAAAAGTGTAGAGTTAATAATTCTACGCTTAAAGGCAGCACATATTCAAGACTTATATTAGGTGGAATCGCTGGTAGCGTATATGAGATAAACGATAGTATTTTTGCTGGTACTATCAATGTTGTTTCTACGGGCAATTATTCATGGCCTTCATATGTAGGTGGGATTACAGGAATAGCAGGCAACCAGATAGAATCTTGTGCGAATTTCGGAGATGTAACGGGAACTGCTTCATATGGAATTATTACAGGTGGAATCACAGGCAGGGCGTCCGCAATGGTATTACCAGTCAGTATGTGTGCCAATGATGGGACCGTATATGCAGATTCAAGAATGGCTAGGGGTGTAGCAGGAGGAATTGTTGGCGAACTTGATAGTTCTTCTGTTGAGAACAGCTATAATGCGGGTAATGTAAGAGTGGCAGCAGGATATGCAGGTGGAATTATTGGATATAATAGACAGGGAACCGGCTCTATTAGCTGTTGCTATAATATTGGAACTATTGAAAAGGAAGCGAATGATAAAAACTCTTATGCAGGAGACATTACGGGATATAGCACAGGAGGTGCATTCGATAAAAAAATCGAGAAATGTTATTATATTAATATAGGCATAGGAAATAGAAATAATAATGAACTGACAGATAAACTGGCAAAAGCAACTTTTAGTGAGATGGAAGAACAGAGTACATTTGACGGATTTGATTTTGACAGCATTTGGGTAATGGGAGAGGAAACATATCCATATCCTGTTTTGCAGTGGCAGGGGGAAGCGAATGGTGATATTGATGTAGATGTTCCGGATGAAACAAAACCTTTATACATTACCTACGCGTCGGTTGAAAAGGAAAATGTATATACGGACTCGGATATAGTGCTTAAATTTAATAAACCAGTTCAGATAGGCGGAGATTTTTTATCTGACGGAACGAATGATACATTTCAAATCAAGGAATATATAACCGGAGATTCATATTATGCCTGGAATGCTACTACAGCGCAGTATGAAGTGGATGGGAATGTATTTACATTAAAAAATGCTTTACAGGATTTATCTGAAGGTATTTTATATTATCTTTACATACCGGCCGGATTTTTCGTTTCAAATGATGAAAGTATTGAACCTTGTACAGGTAGAGAAAAATTTAATTTTGTTATACAAGTTGATGATATGAGAATAATTAAATTTGTATACACAATTAATGGGGAAACATTTACTAAGGTAAGGGCTGTACATGAGGGTGAGATTTGCAAAGAACCAGAAGATCCTGAGTGGGATGGGTATATTTTTGCCGGATGGTATACAGCAAAAAATTTTGATCCGCTTAGTAAATTTGATTTTTCTAAAAAGATAAAAGAGAATGTGATTCTGTATGGAAAATTTGTTTTGATCCAGCAAAACAAAGATGATAAGGATAATCCGGACAAGGTATCTGATCACGATGATCCATATAAAATGAAGAATAAAGATAGTGGTTTTACCAACTGTGGTTCAATTAATGGAAATGTGATTTGGCGAGCGTACAAAGATGGAGAGCCATTGGTGGGATATCAAAATGATCTTTGGTATAATGGCGTAAAAGGAAATTTCCTTTTTGATGAAAATGGAATAATGCTTACAGGATGGCATAGTGTAGATGGACGACTTCGATATTTTGATGAAACACCAGGACATAGAGGATTTGAAATAACGCCATCGGATCTTGCAGAACGTTTAAAAAAGAACAGTGCATATAAAGAAATAGCAAAATACGATGACGCAGCTGAGTTTGCCAAAAATATGGGTTTTGTGGATGCAACAGAATATCTTATTGTGAATTATGATGATGTATCATCTATGATAAAGAAGTGGTTTGTTACGGGGAAAAATCCCATTGATAAAAATGAAGATTGGGCGCAGTCCTATCTCAAAGAAATTATTAATGGAATATGCAATACAGATGTCCATAAAACAGAGTTATATTTAAATGACAACCCATTGTTTACAAATCCGTCGCAAAAAAACACATCTGCGTATTCTTCAATAGCATTTGACGCTATGAAAGATTTAATAAAAGGGACAGAGTATGCTTCCGTAGAGGAATTGTTTGAGTATGTAAAGAAGGCTGCCAAGTGTTCAGCGGAGACAGTGGATGTTATTCTGACCAATTATGCCAGCAACGTGGAATTGCTGGATAGGTATGAAAACATATGTCCGGAATTGAAAGATGTTATTGAAAATATAAAAGCTGAGTATCGAAATGCTGTGCGGATTGATTTGAAAAAAGCAAGTATTGATAAGATTACAAAGGAGTTAAATTTAGAAAATCTGAATGCAGCCTATGAAGCAATTTCTTCAAATGCAGGTCAAACTGAAAAAGTTTATGACTTGGCTAAGGCATCAGCTGAGTTGGATGAAACTTATAATCGTATGGTGGAAAAAATGTTTAAGAAAACTTTAGCGGAAGTTACTAAAGATTTTACCACAGTGTCAGAAGTTGAAAAAGTAATCCAAAGTGCATATATGCGTGGACGGTCATTGGAGGCTTTAAAACGTGCAGAGGAAAAATTTATAGCAAACCCTAATAGTTATTCAGCACAAACAGATTATTTCGCTGCATATGAAATTGCGCGGGAAGCAACAAAGATTCAGTATGATGCAATGTTTAGTTACTACAATCTAAATGGATCTAAAAAGAAGGCGGAAGAACTCTTCGATAAATATCAGGAACTTGTTCAAAAGAGTGCCATGAACTATTAATGATTTAAAATAGGATGAAAACAGCAGAACCGAAAATGTATACGGTTCTGCTGTTTTTGGTATAAAGATATAATGTTATGTAATAAAATCATGGACAAACGAGAAAACAGTGTATTATAATGTAACGAGCGAAAGTGAGCCAAAAACGTGCTTGCACGGTTGTGGCGAACGGCGAGGCAAACGAGTGACGGAGTCACGAGTAGCAGAATGGGGAAATTTTCCCTATGTTCACGAAAAATAAAGAAAGAAGGGTGTGTCTTCGATGAGAATTGGAATGCTGACCAGCGGCGGCGACTGCCAGAGCTTAAATGCAACCATGCGCGGTGTGGCCAAAGCGCTGTATAAGATGTTTGAAGATGTAGAGATCATTGGTTTTGAAGATGGCTATAAAGGCCTTATGTACGCAGACTACCAGATCATGAAACCTTCGGATTTTTCCGGAATCCTGACAAAGGGCGGAACCATCCTCGGAACGTCAAGACAACCGTTCAAGCTGATGCGTGTTCCGGATGAGAATGGTCTGGACAAGGTAGAAGCCATGAAGCACACATACCGGAAACTGAAACTGGAATGTCTGGTGGTGCTGGGTGGAAACGGAAGCCAGAAAACGGCCAATCTTCTGAGGGAGGAGGGCCTTAACGTGGTATCCCTTCCGAAGACGATCGATAATGATCTCTGGGGAACTGATGTGACCTTCGGCTTTCAGAGCGCCATCAATGTAGCAGCAAATGCCATCGACTGTATCCACACAACTGCGGCATCCCATGGCCGTGTTTTTATTGTGGAAGTCATGGGTCATAAGGTTGGCTGGCTGACGCTGTATGCCGGAATTGCGGGCGGAGCAGATATCATCCTGCTTCCGGAGATTCCATACGATATCGATGTCATTGTTGAGGCGTTAAAAGAGCGCAGCAGACAGGGTAAACGCTTCTCTATTCTGGCGGTTGCGGAAGGCGCGATCTCCAAAGAGGATGCGATATTAAGCAAGAAAGAATTAAAAGAAAAGAAAAAGAATCAGGTGGTATATCCGTCCGTAGCTTATGCGCTTGGCGCTCAGATTACGGAAAAAACCGGACAGGAAGTCCGCGTTACCGTTCCGGGTCACACGCAGAGGGGCGGGGAGCCATGTCCTTATGACCGGGTGCTTTCGACCCGTCTGGGCGCGGCAGCAGCCAAACTGATTCAGGAAAAGAAATACGGTTACATGGTAGCAGTGAAGAACAACGAGATCACAGAGGTTCCGCTGGAAGTGGTTGCCGGCAAGTTAAAGACGGTAGACCCAAACTGCTCCATGATTCAGGAAGCCAAGATGATCGGAATCAGCTTTGGCGACGAATAACGGCATTCATTTCGGACTGCCGGAAGCAAGGAGTTAAGGAATATGTCATACACTGCACTGTACCGCAAATGGCGCCCGGTGGAATTTGACGATGTCAAGGGCCAGGATCATATCGTGCAGACTTTGAAAAACCAGATTACCAGCGGACGTATCGGACATGCGTATCTGTTTTGCGGCACCCGCGGAACCGGCAAGACTACCATTGCAAAGATCTTTGCCAAAGCGGTTAACTGTGAGCATCCGGTGAACGGAAGCCCATGCAACGAATGCGCGGCCTGCAAGGCCATTGCATCTGGAAGTTCCATGAATGTGGTGGAAATTGATGCGGCATCTAACAATGGTGTTGAGAACATCCGTGAGATTCGTGAGCAGGTTCAGTATCCGCCTACTGAGGGAGCATACCGGGTCTACATCATCGATGAGGTGCATATGCTTTCTACCGGCGCGTTTAACGCGCTGTTAAAAACCCTGGAGGAGCCGCCGTCTTACGTAATCTTCATTCTGGCGACTACAGAGGTTCACAAGATCCCGGTCACAGTCCTGTCCAGGTGTCAGCGCTATGATTTCCGGCGTATTACCATTGACACCATTGCGGCACGTCTGCGGGAACTGGCTGATGCAGAGGAAATCCGGGTGGAGGAAAAAGCTCTGCGTTATGTGGCCAAGGCGGCAGACGGCTCCATGCGAGACGCGTTAAGTCTTCTGGACCAGTGTGTGGCGTTTCATTACGGCAGTCTTCTTACCTATGACAATGTGCTGGAGGTGCTTGGCGCAGTAGATTCAGGCGTGTTCAGCGAACTGCTTCGCGCCGTGCTTGCGAAAGATACCACAGCATGTATGAAAAAACTGGAAGAGATGGTCATCCAGGGCCGGGAACTGGGACAGTTTGTCACAGACTTTATCTGGTATCTGAGAAACCTTCTCATATTAAAAACTGCGGATGACGCGGAAAACATGCTGGATATGTCTGAGGATAACTTAAAGCTTCTGAGGGAAGAGGCAGAGATGATAAGCGGAGAGACGCTCATGCGCTTTATCCGGATCTTTTCTGAACTCGCTAATCAGATCCGCTATGCCAGTCAGAAACGCGTGCTTATTGAACTGGCACTCATTAAGCTGACCAAGCCGCAAATGGAGCCGAATCTGGATTCTATCCTGCAGCGTCTGGATGAGCTGGAAGACCGGATGGATGAAGGTGTTCCGGTCAATGCGGAGATGATGCAGCAAATGGCGGTCCGGATGGGAACGCAGGGAGCAGCGATCACGACGACAGCAGCAGAACCGGTACAGGCACCGCAGCAGGTGGTCATTCCGCGTGCACAATTAGAGGACTTAAACCTCATCCGCCAGGACTGGGGAAAGATCATCCGGGAACAGGGCGGTTCTATCCGGCCGAGCTTCCGTGACACAGTTCTGGAGCCAAGCGGCGACAGCTGTCTGTGTATTGTGTTTTCCAACAGCGATAACTATGCGATCGGAAGCCGCCCGACGGTTCTGGGGGCATTGGAGAAGTATGTAGAAGAACAGTATGGCAAGACCATGTATTTCAAAGCGCGCATGCGCAACGCCGGAGAGCGTTTGAACACCATCTACGTCAGTGATGAAGAACTGAAAAACGCGATCCATATGGATATTACCATTGAAGATTAGTAAAACAATTCAGATATAGAAAACAGGAGGAGTAATTGATCATGGCAAAACGTGGAGGATTCCCGGGCGGTATGCCGGGCAATATGAATAACTTAATGAAACAGGCGCAGAGAATGCAGCGCCAGATGGAAGAGACTACCAAAGAGCTGGAAGAGAAAGAGTACAGCGCGTCCGCAGGCGGCGGTGCGGTCACTGTAACGGTTTCCGGTAAAAAAGAAGTGCTTTCTGTGAAGCTTGCGGAGGAAGTGGTAGATCCGGATGATATCGAGATGCTTCAGGATCTCATCGTGGCGGCAACCAATGAGGCGCTTCGTAAGATGGAGGAAGAGTCCCAGGCAGCTATGTCAAAGCTGACCGGAGGTTTAGGTGGTTTGGGCGGAGGCTTCCCATTCTAAAATGGATTATTACAGCAAACAGATCACAACACTGATCGAAGAATTATCAAAGCTTCCGGGGGTTGGAAGCAAATCAGCCCAAAGACTGGCATTTCACATCATCAACATGCCGCAGGAGCAGGTGGCAAGCCTGGCGGGAGCCATTACGCAGGCCAAGGCCAACATCCGCTACTGTAAGGAATGCTATACGCTGACGGATCAGGAACTTTGTCCCATCTGCAGCAGCGACAAGCGCGATCACAAGACCATCATGGTGGTGGAGAATACCAGAGATCTGGCTGCTTACGAAAAGACCGGAAAGTATGAAGGTGTGTACCATGTACTGCACGGAGCAATTTCTCCGATGCTGGGTATAGGACCCAATGACATCAGGCTGAAGGAGCTTATGCAGCGTCTTCAGGGGGACATAAAAGAGGTGATCATTGCCACAAATTCAAGCCTTGAGGGCGAGACCACGGCCATGTATATCAGCAAGCTGATCAAACCGACGGGGATCCGCGTAAGCCGGATCGCAAGTGGTGTGCCGGTGGGCGGTGATCTGGAATATATTGATGAAGTAACCCTGCTGAGAGCCCTGGAAGGGCGCGTGGAGCTGTAAGCCGTTGGCAGGAAAGGAGTGCAGAAGATGGATAAATACGAGTTCAACATAAAAGTAGAACAGATCAGAAAATTAAGTAATCAGGGCGATTTTGAGACGGCCATGAAGATTGCGGATACCATTGACTGGAAAAAAGTTCGCAATGCCAATCTGTTGTCTATGGTTGCCAATGTATATGAGAAGAACCATGAGTATCAGGACGCGAAGGATATCCTGCTCATGGCTTTTGAGCGTGCGCCGATCGGTAAGCGCCTGCTTTACAAACTGACAGATCTTTCTTTGAAGGAGGGAAATGTCGAAGAGGCCAATGCATATTATCGTGAGTTCTGTGATCTGGCGGGAGATGATCCGCGTCAGCATTTGCTCCGCTATATGATCTTAAAGGCTATGGACGCGCCGATTGAGCAGCAGATCCATTCTCTGGAAAGTTACACGGAAGAAGAACTGGACGAAAAATGGCTGTATGAACTGGCTGATCTGTATCATCGTGCAGGCGACGCAAACCGCTGCGTGGCAGCATGTGATAAGATTATGCTGATGTTTGGTCTGGGCAAGTATGTAGACAAGGCTATGGAACTGAAAATACAGTATGCGCCGTTAAACAAATACCAGATGGATCTGGTGGAGAACCGGGACAAGTATGAGGAGAAACTTCGCGCAGTGGAACAGGCTTTTGAGGCGGAAGATTCTGTGGATCATGATGAAGAACTGCCCGATCAGGACCGGACTGTTGAATCAGAAATAATGGAAACTTCGACAGAGCCGGATGTGGTGGCTGAGGAAACTGCGGAAATTGAGAATACGGCTGAGGAAAATCAGGATGTCAGCATTACCCCGGATCTGTCTTATGGAAAAGAAGTGATCGCGGCTCAGGTGAAACAGGCTGAAGCTGAGGCACAGCTTGCGAAAGAGGTGTCGCGGATAGGTACTGATGAAGTAGAAGAGAATGAAAATGATCTGGGCAAGACCCGTGTACTTGATTCCATCCGCCGTATGCCGGCGGCAGAGCAGAATGCAGTTGCAGCGCAGGGAACTCCAGAACCGGAGGCAGAAGAAGAGCTGGAGGTGGAAGAGCTTGAGGAAGAGCCGGAGCTTCCGCGTATGACCAATCATCTGATGATTGAGGCGCGTTCTCCTGAAAAGGGCATGGAGATTGCCATTCAGACTTTGAAGCAGATTCAGAAAGAGACTGGAGTCAAGAATCCGGTGGCAAAGATTACCGGTTCCAAGCTGAATAAGCGAGGAATTCTTGCCTGTGCAGATAAGCTGAGCGGAAAAGATCTGATGATTGAGGAGGCTGGAGATTTAACTCCGCAGATGATCGGAGAACTGGAAATGCTTATGACCCGTGATACAAGCGGCATGCGCATTATCCTGATCGATAATCCAAAACAGATGGAGATGCTGCATGCGCAGAATCCATCTTTGGCAGATAAGTTTGAGTGCATCGGCTGTGATTATCCGCCGGTGCAGGATGCAGAACCAGAAGTTCAGTCCGAAACAGTTCGCGAAGACCAGGCGGATGCGCACTCTGAAGCTGGAGCAGAAGACCGGCCGGTACGCCGCATTGCTCCGGTCAGCGAAGAAGCAATGCGTGCGCCGGAACCGGAAGAGAAGGATACGGAAGAAGAGGCAGCAGAAGAGGAAGAAATGGGCATTGATGAATTTGCTCAGTACTGCTGTAAATATGCATCGGAAATCGATTGTAGCATTACCGGCAAGAGTATGCTTGCGCTTTATGAGCGGATTGAAATCATGGAAGAAGATGGCATCCCGCTGGTCCGTAAAGAAGCGGAGGCTCTGATTGAGGAAGCTGCAGATCGTGCGGAAAAGCCATCTCTTGGAAAGGCCATCAAGGGATTGTTTTCTTCCAAGTATGACAAAGACGGTATGCTTATTTTAAAGGAAGAGCACTTTATATAATGAAAACAGATATCAGATTAATAGCATTGGATTTAGATGGGACGCTTCTGGATAGCCAGAAGCGTCTCTCTGCCAGGAATGAAAAAGTATTGCGGGAATGTATTGCCCGCGGGATTTATGTTGTGCCCTGCACCGGACGTATCTGGAGCGGAGTGCCGGAATTTCTGCGCACTTTGCCGGGAATTCAATATGCCATTACAACGAATGGCGCTATCGTGGAAGATGTAGAAAAACACAAAATTCTGGATGAACGCAAACTGAGCTGTGCGCAGGCGGTCGAGATTCTGGAACTGGCAGAAAAATTCCACACGATGTATGATGCATATGTGGCTGGCTATGCTTATGGTGAAAGCCGCTTTCTTGAACATATGGATGAGTATGCGATTCCGGATACGATCCAGACCATGATCCGTCAGACACGCCGGGAAGTTCCAGATGTAATAGAAAAAGTCCGCGATACCGGACTGCCGGTAGAGAAGATCAATTATTTCTTTGGAGATCAGCAGGAACGGGCACGTGCCAGACGGGAGCTGCAGGAACGCGGTGATGTAATTGTCAGTTCATCCCTGGATAATAATCTGGAGATCAATGCGCAAGGAGCAACCAAAGGGGAAGCAATACTTCGACTGGCGAAACATCTGGGACTGAGCAGGAAGCAGACTATGGGATTCGGTGATGGGGAAAATGACATGACTATGATCCGCATGGACGGTATTGGCGTTGCCATGGGCAATGCGGTGGAAGCGCTGAAAACAGAAGCGGATTATGTTACAGTGACCAATGACGAGGACGGAGTGGCAGACGCGATTGAAAAGCTCGTGCTTTCTGCTGATTAAAATTTTGGATGCGGTCAGCTTGTGAGAGTAGAAGAAGACCGTAATACATGGAATATGGCAGAATGGAGCGGAAAATGGATTTTTTAACAGAACACTGGCTGTCTGTGGGTGTGGGCGTATTCTGGCTGTCTATGGTTCTGTATGGGCATTACAGAGGGCTGGTGCGCATCGCTGTGACGATGTCAGCTTTGATATTAAGCCTGATTGTGACGCGGGTGGCAATGCCTGGTGTCACAGCAGCATTAAATAACAATACTGCGATTCATCAGACGATTGGACAGGGACTTCTGCACATGGCGGGAGTTCAGGGTGATGCAGAAAATGAAGCGGAGGTACAGCCGTCTTATCAACGGGATATGATAGAAAAATTGAAATTGCCCGAGCAGATGAAAGAAGTGCTGCTTGAAAACAATAACAGCGAAATCTATCAAATGCTGGGAGTAGAACGTTTTTTTGATTATCTTGGTTCTTATCTGGCAACCATGATTATACGGGTCCTTGGATCGGGGATCCTGTTCTCAGTGGTTTTTCTGTTTTTCCGTGTTGGAACGCACTGGCTGAATCAGATTGCAAGGCTGCCGATCCTGTGGGAACTGAATCAGCTGGCTGGTGCGCTGCTGGGGGCGGTGGCTGGCCTGCTGTTTATATGGCTGGCTGGGCTGGTGATCAAAGCTTGCTCCGGAATGCCGTGGACACAGCCACTTCTGATGCAGATTGAAGCAAGCTGGTGGCTTAGCCTGTTGTATCAGAATAACTTGTTTAACTGGTTGTTCATTCGCATTTTAAATGGTTTTTTGTAAGGGAAAATAGTGTGGAGAAGGGGCTTTGGATGCATGCTTGCATTTGCAGCTCCTTTTTTACGATAAAATAAGATAAAATTTGGAAAAACCGTTGACAAACCAGCAGTAAAATGATATAGTATAACTCACCCGCGAAAAACAGCGTAAGGGTAAAAAAGAAAAAATAAAAAGTTGTTGACAAACGCGTGAACATCTGGTAAGATATAACACGCTGCTGAAAACAGCAAAGCGAATCTGAAAAGATTCAAAAAGAAATTTAAAAAAGTTGTTGACAAAGCAAAAGCGATGTGATAAAATATTGAACGTTGCCGCTGAGAACAGCAACAACATGAACCTTGAAAATGAAAGATTGAACA
>OGFR01000229.1_pt1 | contig 54730 bp, 73 predicted proteins | sample 1571001 | NCBI WGS metagenome assembly OGFR01 (sample SAMEA2582064, study PRJEB24529) | metagenome | biome: Human gut stool | place: China | collected 2011 | reverse complement strand
CAAGAAGTAATCAGACGAAATCGTCCGGGGGAGATGCGTTTCTCTCCTCCGGCATTTCTGACCAGTTTTGCAGTACCTCCGAAACTTCTCCCAACCCGGGAAGTGTCGGAGTTAGAAGAAGTGATTCAAGGGCAGTTCAAGACCATCCAAACTTTTTCCGGAAGGCGCCTTTGAGTCATCAATAAAGAGGAAACGGCAAATGCCGAAGATGAAAACCAAGCGGGCTGCTGCCAAGCGCTTTAAAGTGCGCTCCGGCGGTTCCATCAAGTTTGGCCACTCGACCAAGCGTCACATCCTGTCCCATCGCACGACCAAGAACAAGCGTCACCTGCGCGGCATGGTGACGGTTGCGAAGTGCAATGAGCTCAACGTCAAGCGCATGCTTGCCATCGCTTCCTGATCTGGATAGGAGAATAAAAAGATGCCTCGAGTTAAGCGTGGTGTAACCGCTCGTGCCCGTCATAAGAAGCTGCTCGCCCTGTCGAAGGGCTACAGCCTTCGTGCCAACAATGTGTTCCGTGTGGCCAAGGAAGCCGTCATGCGCGGCGCCCAGTACGCCTATCGTGACCGCCGTGCGAAGAAGCGCGTCTTCCGCCGTCTGTGGATTGCCCGTATCAATGCGGCTACCCGTCAGAACGGAATGACCTACAGCGCCTTCATCAACGGCCTTCACAAGGCGAACATCCTCCTTGATCGCAAGGTGCTCGCTGATATGGCTGTGTTTGACAAGGAAGGCTTTGTTGCTCTGGTCGAAAAGGCCAAGGCAGCTCGTGCTTAATTGGTGAATCCACTTGTCAAAGCACAGGAGCGCTGAAGCCTCGGCTGAGGTGCTCCAGCTTTAAAAGGGGCGGGCCAGCAGTACCGGGCCGCCCCTTTTTTCGTTATCTTCTTCTGTATTGCGGGCAAGAAAGCAGACCGCTGCTGCCCACGTTTTCCGTATCGGAATCAAAAAATGGAAGATTTATCCAAACTGATTGAATCCGCCCGGCAGGCTTTCGCTGAAGCGACGCAGCCTGCAGCGCTGGAAGATGCCAAGGCGAAATTCCTTGGGAAGTCCGGCACCCTCACGACAATGATGAAGGGTCTGCGGGATCTCGCAGCCGACCAGCGGAAGGCGGCCGGTGCTGAGATCAATGCCGCGAAGCGTGCTGTGGAAGAGGCGCTGAACGCCCGCCGCGAAGCGCTCGCGCAGGCCGCTCTCGAGAAGAAGCTTGCCGAGGAAGCGATCGATGTGACGCTGCCGGGACGTACGTCTCCCGCCGGCGGCATCCACCCCGTGATCCGCACCTGGATGCGTATTGAAGAGATTTTCCGTTCGATCGGTTTCGACGTGGCCTCCGGCCCCGAAATCGAGAACGACTGGTACACGTTCACGGCGCTCAATAACCCCCTCAACCATCCGGCCCGCTCGATGCAGGATACGTTCTACGTCGACATGAAGGATGAGAAGGGGCTGCTGCTGCCGCTGCGCCCGCACACCTCCCCGATGCAGGTCCGTTACTCCCGCACCCACAAGCCGCCGATCAAGGTGATTGCTCCGGGACGTACCTACCGCGTTGACTCCGACGCCACGCACTCCCCGATGTTCCATCAGGTCGAAGGACTGTGGCTCGGCGAAAACATCAGCTTCGCGGATCTGAAGGGCGTGTACTCCATGTTCCTGCGCCGGTTCTTCGAAACCGACGACCTCATCGTGCGCTTCCGTCCGAGCTACTTCCCGTTCACCGAGCCGTCTGTTGAAGTGGACATGATGTTCACCACCGGCTCCCGCAAGGGCAAGTGGCTTGAGATTTCCGGCGCCGGCGAAGTGCACCCGACCGTGGTCCGCAACTACGGGCTCGATCCCGAGCAGTACTGCGGCTTCGCTTTCGGCTCGGGTCTTGAGCGTCTCACGATGCTGCGCTACGGCATCGACGACCTGCGGCTCTTCTTTGAAGGCGACCTCCGGTTCCTTCGCCAGTTCAACGAGTAATGGGGAAGAAAAATGCTGTTTTCTGAAAGCTGGCTTCGTACGTATGTGAATCCCGCGATTTCGAGCGAGGAGCTCCAGGACGCGCTCACGATGCACGGCCTCGAAGTGGACGAAGCCCGTAAGGCGGCCCCCGATTTCACGGGTGTCGTGATTGCTGAAGTCGTTGAATGCCGCGACCATGAGAATTCCGATCACCTGCATGTCTGCCAGGTGAACGCCGGCACTGGCGAACTGATCCAGATCGTCTGCGGCGCGCCGAACGTCCGAGCTGGGGTGCGTGTGCCCTGCGCGATGGTGGGAGCTGAGCTCCCCGGCGGGTTCAAGATCAAGAAGGCGAAGCTGCGCGGCGTGCCCTCGAACGGCATGCTCTGCTCGGCCCGTGAGCTCGGCGTGTCCGAGGATCATGACGGTCTCTGGCTTCTGCCGGAAGACGCCCCGATCGGCGAAGATATCCGCAAGTACGCTCACCTCGACGACGTCGTGGTGGATCTGAACGTCACGCCGAACCGCGGTGACGCGCTTTCTCTCACCGGTATCGCGCGTGAAGTCCACGCCGTGACGGGGGCTGAGCTGAAGCTCCCGGAAATCCATGAAGCCGCTGTGACGACTGACGCGGCTCATGCCGTGAAGATTGAGGCCTCTGACCTCTGCGCCCGTTATACGAGCCGCGTGATCACGGGGCTGAACGCCAAGGCGAAGACGCCTGAATGGATGGCGGAGCGGCTTGAGCGCTGCGGTCAGCGTCCGATTTCGGCTCTCGTCGATATTTCGAATTACGTGCTCCTCGAGCTCGGCCGTCCGACTCACTTCTTTGACCTCGATAAGCTCTCCGGCACCGTGACGGCGCGCTGGGCGAAGGAAGGCGAGAAGATTGAGCTCCTGAACGGCAAGACCGTTGACCTGACCCCGTACTACGGCGTGATCGCGGATGATAACGGTTCGCAGGCGATCGCCGGCATCATGGGCGGCTCGGCGGACTCTGTGTCGGATGACACGGTGAACCTCTTCATCGAGTCCGCGTTCTTCCGTCCGGCCGCGATCCAGGGCCGCGCCCGTAAGCTCAACTTCTCGTCTGACTCCTCGTTCCGTTTCGAGCGCGGTGTCGACTATGGAACGACCCGTGAGCATCTCGAGTACATCACGGCGCTCGTTCTCTCGATCTGCGGAACCGACGCCACGCGCGTCGGCCCGGTGAGCGACATTGAGTCCGATCTCCCGGAGCGCCGCGTCGTGAAGTTCCGCGCTGCACGCTGCCGCAAGCTCGTCGGTGTGGACATTCCGACCGACTTCATGGAAGAAGCCTTCAAGCGTCTCGGGTTTGAGTACACGCGTGACGGTGACCTCTTCACGGTGACCTCTCCCACGTACCGCTTCGATATCGAAATCGAAGAGGACCTCGTGGAAGAAGTGGCCCGTCTCTGGGGTTACGACAAGCTGCCGGAAAATCCGCCGCTTGAGCGCGCTGTGATGCTGCCGTCCCGCGAGGATCGCCGCACGCAGCATGACCTGCGTCTGAAGCTTGCCGGCCGCGGCTATCAGGAACTCGTGAACTTCTCGTTTGTCGAAGAGAAGTGGGAGAAGGATTTCGGCGGCGAAGCTGCCCCGATCCGTCTGCTGAACCCGATCGCCTCGCAGCTCTCCGTGATGCGTACGCAGCTGATCGGCGGCCTTGTCGACATTCTGCGCTACAACCTGAACCGCAAGGAAGACCGTGTGCGCGTGTTTGAGCTCGGCCGCGTGTTCTTCCAGGATCCGACGATTGAGCCTTCTGACACGTCCGTGAAGGGCGTCCGTCAGCCCGAGCACCTCGCCGGTCTCGCCTACGGCACCGCGGACGCTCCGCAGTGGGGCATCAAGTCCCGCCGCGTGGACTTCTTCGATGTGAAGGGTGACCTCGAACGCCTCGCCTTCCCGCTCACGCTTGATTTTGTTCCGGAAGTCTTCCCGTCGCTTCACCCGGGCCGCAGCGCCGGGGTGTATCTTGACGGAAAACGGATCGGTCTCATCGGCGAATTGCACCCGAGGCTTCAGCAGGCGTATGATCTCCCCCTCTGCCCTGTGGTGTTCGAGATCGATGTAGAGCCGCTGCTCAGCGTGCCGGTCCCCGAGCATAAGCCCGTTTCCAAGTTCCAGAAGTCGCTGCGCGATATTTCGCTCGCAGTGCCGGCCTCTGTGACTTCGAAGCAGATCTTCGACGCGGTGCGCGCCGCCCGGAGAACGGATGTGAGACTCGCCTGTCTCACCGACTTCCGTCTCTTCGACGTGTACCATCCGGAAAATCAGCCTTCCGCCGATAAGTCGATGGCCTTCCGCCTCGTGCTGGAGTCCTTCGGTGAAGAGGCTGTGACTGAAGCCCAGATCGAAGGCGCGACTGAAGCGGTGATCGCTGGACTTGAACCCCTTGGCATTAAACTTCGTGCTTAATTAGGTAACCTTTGAAATGGCTATTGAAGAGAATGATTTTTCCCCCACCGTCGGGACGACGATGACGAAAGCCGATCTGGTCGATATTCTGTTTGACCGGATGGGTCTTTCGAAGCGCGAAGCGAAGCTGCTTGTCGATGTGTTTTTCGACGAGATTCGCTCCCGCCTGGAGCATGGCAGCCCCGTGAAGCTTTCCGGTTTCGGCAACTTCCAGCTGCGCGACAAGCCCCAGCGCCCCGGACGCAACCCGAAGACGGGTGAGGAAATCGCGATCACGGCCCGCCGTGTCGTTACGTTCCACGCATCGGCTAAGCTCCGCGATGCAGTCCTTGCCGGCTTCCCGGCGAAGTCTGCGAATTAAAATCGCTTTGTAATCCGAGTGTTTGAGAGCGGCAGAACCGGTAAAACGGTTCTGCCGCTTTTCTTTAAGCCCGTCCTTTTAGCGGTTAGAATCGGAAGGTCAGCTAGAGAAGGAAAAGGGCATGTCAGAGAAAGAAATCGGAGCTTTTCCGCCGATTCCGGAGAAACGCTTTTTCACGATCGGCGAAGCGGCTGAGCTGGTCGGAGTCGCGACTTCGGTTCTCCGGTTCTGGGAGGATGAGTTCAAGCAGCTTTCGCCGGGCCGTCACGGTTCGCGCCGCCGCTATGAGAAGAAGGATATTCTCACGGCGCGTGAGATCCGCTCGCTCCTCTATGATCAGGGCTATACGCTGGCCGGCGCGAAGAAGCATCTGAAGGACCGGAAGACAGCAGTCGCTCAGGCGACTGAAGGCAGAGCCGCCGTGAGCCCGAATGTGGTCGAGGAACTCCGGAATATCAGGGATTCCATCAAAAATTTCCTTTTATGAAGATTTTGTGGTATAGTTCATCTCTCTCGGGGTGTGGCGCAGCCTGGTAGCGCACTTGCATGGGGTGCAAGGGGTCGTGAGTTCGAGTCCCACCACCCCGACCAATTCCAGGAAAGGAGACAACGAAAGTTGCCTCCTTTTTCTTTGTATTCGTCTACGACAACTCAATAAAAACAAGAGCTTAAGACACAATACGCGTGTTGTCTTTGTCTCTAATCCTCTCCGTAAGGCGTGTCATTATCTAAGAATCTATGCCACAATCATTACCACAAATGAGCGGGGAAACTTCAATTTCTCCCCAAACATAACGGAATTTTTTGTGGTAATAACTGTATTTTTTATTTAAAAACATTTGATTACGGAGATTGAGCGTTATGCGCGTGGCAAACAGGATGACTGACAAGCGTTTGAAAGCCCTGACGGCTGACGCTTCATGCGGGATTGTCCCCGGGCTTTATGTTGGAGTCAGGAAGCTCAAGGACGGGACATATGCCCGTTATTTCCTGCTTCGGGATCGTGGTTTGAAGCGGGTCTTTACTCTCGGGAAGTATCCCGAAATGTCACTCGCTGAGGCCTTCGAGAAGGGGCTCAGATGGAGGAAACTGATAGCGGAAGGGATTGACCCATCTGAGCAGGAGAAAGCGGCCAGAGACGCGCTACGCCCCTCCCCGGCACCTCAAAAAGAGGAGGACGCACTAACCTTTGAAAAACTTATCTGGAAGTGGATTGAGTTCAACACAAAGAGGGGGAGGTGGAAAAACGCTGAAAAATCCCGCGATCTGGTTTGGGATGGCTTTTTCAGGAATCACATCCCTAAAGAAATCAGAGACTGCCCGGTTGTAGACCTGAAACCTCAGATGTTCTGTGATGCCCTGGGGGAAAAGTGGGGAACCATGATTGACACGCCCGAAAGGATCCTTAGCGACGCTAAAAGAGCGATTGATTGGGCAATACGCTCGGAGATGATCCCGCCGATGGTTAACCCGTGCCAGGTGGTGGACGGGCGTTTAGGGGATTTGCTGCCACTAAATCGACCGGAAGGCGGGCACGAGCCGGCACTGCCGCCGAAACGTATGCCGGCTTTCTTTAAGGCACTTATGCAGCTTGTCCCGGTTAGTCAGACGGCCCGCTGTCTTGCATTCGCGATCCTTACTTCAGCGCGCAACACAACAGCGCGTGAAGCAACATGGGGGGAAATCCAGCAGGATGATGATGGGAGGTGGCTGCACGTTATTCCTCGTGCCCGCATGAAGGTGAAGAGCGAAAAGATTCCCTTTGACCGCAAAACACCGCTTTGCCCAGAAGCCGTTCAGCTGCTGGAATCAGCCCCACGGGTAGGGAGGTCTCCAGATTCCTATATTTTCCCCAATGTGAACAAGGGGAGAAATTCTCCTTTTTCCCGTGATTCTGTCCGGGCGCTGATTAAGCGCATGCACGATAAACAGAAAAGAATTGACGGGATTGGCTGGGTAGACCCCGATCAGTTCCATGCGAAGACCGGCAAACCCCGTATAGTGACCCTCCACGGGCTCGCGCGGGCAACTTTCAATACTTGGGCCAAGGATGCCAAGGGATACTCCCACAAGCCGTTCTCGCGCGATCTGAGAGAAAGCTGCTTGGATCACCGCAACGAGTCCTACCAGTGCGCGTACGATCGGGAGCAGGCTCTGGGTGATATGCGTGAGGTCTACGATGCTTGGGGAAAATTCTGCATGTCATTGGTTCATGTCGGATAAACAGGCAGTGCTATAAGCTTTAGGAGGGTTTCGCCATGGGAAATTCTTTAAGTTCAGGGACGATCGAAATCAACAATTTTGAGGAGTTGTTGGAATTTGCTGAAGCCGGCGTTAAACCAGGCCAAAAACAGCTTAAGCTATCTCCAGAACTTGGAGTACTGGTTATCCACGTAGAAGGAGAAGGTTACGGGAATTTCATCCCTGGAGAACAATTACGGTCTCTGTGGCAAATCCAAGAAGATTTTTTCAGATTAGCGGCTTACGCTTTGCACGGAACGACCGATATTAGGACATTAACCCCAGATGAACGGCAACTTTTCGAAATAAAGCTAACAACTAAAGATGGCAGCTGGTTAGAAAATATTCCGACATCTGAATTTTGGAATGCAATTTTTGCTAATACGGTTGGGAAAATGGACGGTGGACAAATCGAAGTAACGATTGCTATATGTGTTTTTCTTGTTTCTGGGGTTTTAATCTACAAATCGAGAGATAAGAGGCTCGTAGCTATCGAACAGGAAAAAACAAAGCAAAGTGAGTTTAATGCTTTGTCTGCGACTATAGCCAAAGGGCAGGAATTGCTGGCCGGTGGGAAATCTAATCCATATATCGAGAGAACGGGACAAGCCATTGATGATGCCGCGATTGGAATTGCCAAGCGCAGCCGCGGGGCTAATTCAATTTCTGTTGCGGGTAGAAAGCTGAACAAAGAGGAAATCGAACAATTGAAGTCAAGGAGCAAAACAGAAAGAGAAGAACCGTCCAGTGTTAGCTCAGTCTTTAATATTTTGGCGGTGGATAAATCCACTGATGTTTGGGTGATAAAGGTTCAGGACGTAGATGGCTTGGCGGATCAACCTATGCTTGTACGGCTATCCCCCGAAGCGATAAATGATGAGAGCGATGAAGGGAGGTTGGCCCAGGAAATAATCAATGATGCCTTTTATAAGGGCAATAAAGTAAATCTTGAAATCCTTCTTAGGAAAAAACAGAATTTGTTGATCAATGCTTCCGAGTATATCCAGGAGGGAGAATAGCAACATTGCCTTCCCAGAATAGGGCAAAGGATTGCCACGGGGTTCTAACCCCGTGACTACTTCGTTAGAAGCGAGGGTTACCGATGACTGTCCCAGAACTTGTAGCATGATAGGTCTTTTACGGGATATCCCTGCCGCGCCAAGGCTGCTTCAACAACCGAGAGGTTCATGCTGGTAACCGCTTCCCAGAATCGAGGAGCTATCGGTGACTTAACAAGGCAGAGTAAGCGAAATACCATCTCAAGTTCAGGCCTAAATAAATATCTCCAGTAGTAGATGAAGCTTCTGATGCTTTCTGCGGTACCCTTTTCAAGAATCCGCTTTCATTGACTACGTTAACATCGGGTTTACCCGCCACTAAGTTTAACTTAGCCCTCTCAAACGGTGCCAAAGAAGCAATGGCCATTGATGGATTGGTTAAGTTCAGCGCATGCAGATATCAGCAGCAACAAACAGGGGAGAAACGGAATCGCCAAATACGCGAATAGAGGCGCCTTCAAAAATGAAGGTGGTAAGGGGATTAGACATGTATGTCTCCTATCAAGGGCTTGATCCTCGCACCACTTGCTACAGTGGCGAGCGAGGTCTGGCGGGGTAGCAAACCGGCGATAGGTCCCGGCCACTCCGAAGAGTGCCCACCAGCCTCACTCATAAAAAGGAGACCTGCGCGCATAAGAGAAGCCGCTAAGATTTTGGCGGCGGTTATGCGCCTATCTGAACCGGGTTGCTACACCCGCGTCCGGAATCCGGACAGGGGAAATATACCATATTGAAGATATTGCTGTTGAGCTTTACGGGGTTCCCCCAAACTCACGCTGAGACTCCCTACCGACGGATTTCACCCACTTCCTGATATCGTCTACCTTGAACCTCGTGCACTTTGGGCTGAGGCGCACGGGCTGAGGGAACGAGGGATCTTCCTTCACCTTTTTCCACACGGTGCTTTCCCCAATCGAGAGCATGGCCGCGGCTTCTTTCACATCCACCATCAGTAACCCCAGCGGGGGGATTGTTCTGCCACGCTTCCTCATTTCTCGCTCTCCTGTTCATCTATTGCTTTATCTATAGCGGCCAAAGCTTCCTCCCCATATCCGGACACAAAAAGCTTGATTGCTTTTGAGATTTCTTTGGCTCCAGGACCGCTGATCGCATTAGCGTTTTCACAAGCCATTCTGTATTCCTTATGGTAAAGATCGCGCGAGCCTATCGGGTAGTTATGCTCCAGGAGCCATATCAGATACCAGCGCGCCTTTTTCAGGTCATCAACTGCATTCCCCTTATATGGGGCGCGCATCAGGTACTTCACAACGTTCCCAGAACAGAAATCCCGATCAGCAACGATCTCGATGACTTCGTGTGGCAGCTGGTTGTAGTGCGCCGGGTGATTGATTTTTTCTTCAGGCATAGTGGATCTCCTTCCCCTTAAGCCCCAGCATCCCGTCCAGTTCGGCTTCAGCCTTATCGAAAGCCCAGAGGTTCCGGGACTCCTGGCTGTGGCAGGTGTTGACTTCATGTGGGTGATAGACCGAGGTGATAGCCTCAAAAAGCTGAAGCATCAGGTGCTTGCATCGCTTCAGCTGCGGGTAAAGTATCCTCTTGTGATCCAGCCAGCAGTTAAACGCCGCCTGCAGGCACTTATTCGCCTCAGCGATCACCTCCCGGTATTCATCCCGCTCGATGAGAAGATTCCCAAGCACCCACGCCATGACGAGCTGATCCTTGGTTCTCCCCAAAAGCCTTTTCATGCAAGGATCCTCCCCTTTGCTCCAGTAGATCGCGTCCAGGGGGAAGAGGAAGTCCTGCGCGAAATCATTCAGCATGTCAGGCGTCCAGTCCTCACCACGGATCAGGAAACTGCAATGTTTCTCAGCGCTCGCCCAGGTGACTTTATGGTGGTGCTTCTTTCGAGGCTTCTTACTGGCGGGCATTTCCGCTCTCCTCAGAGGTGGCTTCCACCGCCTTCATGTCTTTGTTCTCAGAGGGGAAGAAGCCCTCCGCCTGATCAATCAGAGCCTTCAGCCGCTCGCACGTCTCTTTATCTTTCAGCACGTAGTCACCCTGCAGCGTGTTGAAAGCCCCAACACGGATCAGCAGTTTAGGGTTGCCATTCCCGATTTCAATTGAGAATTTCGCTTCACACATTTTGTTTTGTCCCATTATTTGGAGAAAGGATCCGCTCCGAGGCTGGAAGGGGGGCAGCGAGAGCATTTAAGAGAGAGAGTCTGCACCGTCTCACTCCAACGCCCCGGGGCGGAAAGGCTGAGAATTATTCCTGCTGCGGATTTGTCTCGGCGGCGGTTTCATCTGAGATAGGAGCCGGCTCAGAGAGTTCAGCGGCGGCGAGGGGGAGCTGCGGTTCTTCAGCTGCGGCGGTCTCCGCCTTTGCCTCTTCCCGTGCCTTGAGCTTGTCTTTCAGCGTCGGTTTCTTATCGGAGGCGATTTTCCCTGGCGTCTTGGGCTTGAACCAGTCCTCCGGCACGCTCATACCATCCTTAAGCGAGGAGTAAATCCCGCGGAGTCTCACGATCTGGGGACCGTTGATAGCCTCAGCCCGGCAGCCGAAGAATTCCTCAATCTGGTCCTGAGTAACCCCGAACCGCGTTTTGAACGTATCAATCATCTTTTTGATACCTTCTTTCGAGGCATATTCCTGAGAGGCAAGTGTCGCGCCGCACTGTTGGACAGCGGCCTCAACGACGTCTCCCGGGATGACTGCCAGAATGCAGGCGCGGAGCCGGCGGGCGCCCTGGTTGGCGACCATTTCATAGATGTCGCGCGGGTCTTCGAGCTTCTTCCCACCGCTTCTTGTATAACGGATGTGGGGTACAGTGAACGTTACCTCGCGGCGGACATTCGTCTCAACGTCCCAGGCGAAAGCCTGAACTTCGGACTGCTTGGAGTTTGAGGAGAGCTCGCGGATACCAAACTGCATATTGCCCCACTGCTGAGCGATAGCCTCGGCCAGACGGATCGAGGGGCCGGTAACGTTCTGCCCGCCGCGCGGATAGCTGTAGATCGCAGACTCAGCGAGACTGGGCCGTGTGCATGCGTTGATGATCCGGTCCATAGAGACCCGCTGATCACGCGGGTTCATGCGTGCGATCATGAGCGCGGCCTGAACTTCAGCGACCGACCGGGCCGCGTCAGAGGTCTGCAAAGCTCCGCCTTCTGACATCTGAGCGGGAGCTGCGCCAAAGGGATTGAGAACGACTTCGTTTGCCATTTTGTTTTCCTCGATTCGAATTAAGCGACGGACTCAGCGAAGGACGACTTGATCGTGAAGCGGCGCACGGGAGCGCCTTCTTTCAGGTACTGCTTGTAGAGCTCGGGCTCCGCAGCGCCGAAAGCCTTCGAGTCGAATGTGACCCGGGGCTTGCTCGACTTCCAAGTCGCCGCAGGGACTCCGTTGACGAGAAGTTTCTCGGAGCTTTCCATGTAGCCCTGGACCTCGGCCTTGAGCTCGTCAAGGTGAGCCTTCTTGTCCGCGATTTCCCTCTCCGTGACAACCATCTCATTCAATGCATCAGCGATCTGGTCGGACGCTTCTTTCTCTTTCCCGTCTGATGTCGGGAAGGCCGCGGCTATCTCAGACAGGGAAACGGGCGCAGGAGGAATGTGAGGCACTACGTGCTGGTTCCAGAATGCGGATTCTTCTTTGATAAGGAGATCGATGAGTTCCTGATCCCGCTCCACCGTATAGATGCGGAAATCTCCTCCTCCAATAAGCACTGCTACGTCGCAAGCCTGGGCTCCAGTCACAGCCATGTAGTGCTGCACCTGAGTCTGGTAGTACTCGGGGATTTCATCAGTTCCTTCCTCGCCCCAGTCCCTCGCGGTGCGGGCTGTCTTGCACTCGAGCAGACGTCCGCCGTCGCAGACGCCGTCAAGGTCAGCGATCATGAAGGGATGCTCTTCGCTCACGAACATGGCCTCGGGCTTGGCAACAGTTAGACCGGTAGCCTCCGCATATTTCTCGCGGATAACCGGCTCGAGCCTGCGGCCCCATTCCATTGCCGGAGTGTCTTCTTGTTCGGATGTGTCTTCTCGTGTCTTATCGTTGTAGACATCGAGCGGGGTGCGCCATTTGCTTAAGCCAAGTATGGCTGCCACATCTGATCCGCCGATTCCTTGCCGACGAAGCTTGAGCCAGTCGGACCGGGACTTCCCTTTCAAAGAAATCTGTTTCATTTTCTTGCCTCTCTCTGTTTAAAAATCAGTACGGCAAAGCAACGAACTGCGGGCGGTCGATCGGGATCGATCCGTGCTTTGCCATGTACCGTGCTTCAGCCCGATCCTGAAGCCCCTGGGCGAAGGCTCTTGCCCGTTCGAGCGTGTAGAAGGCCGCCAGCCCGTGGCTCTTTGAAGCCTCAAGCCACGGCTCCTTGTCTTCGACCATGTCGAGGCATATCAGCTCGATTGTGAAAAAGTCTTTTTTCATTTAGATCACCTCATCCCACGCAATTTCGTCCGGGAAGTACACCTTCCCGTTTCCGTCCACGTCCCAAATAAGCCGCGAGGCATCTTTAAAAACGAGCATCAGGGCGTGGACCCCGCCCGCGACAAAGTCGTGGGTGATGACGAACCGGAAGCTCTCGAGGCCAGGGATGTACCTGTAAAGAGAGCAGGGGTCTTTGAAGGCCTTTCCCGGCATGCCGTTCTCCTTGTGGTATTCGGCGTAAGAAATCTGAGGCACAGCAATCTCCTTGCGAAAGTTCCCCCAGGTGGGATGATTAGAGGAAGGATCCCCATCTCTGTCCCAAACCACCCCACCGGAGGAAACATGGAAATTGTTCAAATCGTTGGCTGCATAGCCGGAGTGATCGCTGCCGTGCTTGGATTCGTAAACCTGCTGCTCGGAAGACCGAGCGTCTCCAAACTTGATATCGTCAAAGACTGGAAGGCCGACGCCTGGGCGGTGCGGCTTGAGGTTCAGCCCGGAAACCGCTACTTCCAGACCAAATCCCTCAGCATTCCCGGCTACAAAGTCGCGCCGATCGTTGCTGGATCCGAATTGCAGGATGCTGTTCAGCATGGTTGTCTCTCCGACTCTGTCGACTGCTTCTTGTCGCTGCCGCCCTCGGAAGGCGGCAAGACTTTCTGCTTCTGCATATCCCCCAAACCCTCGAGGGCCTTTGCGATAAAGATTTCCCTTGCCCGGACGTACTTCCCCATGGTGTACAGGTTGAAGGCCTGAACAGCCTGAATGACCATCACGGTGGTCTGGAATGCGAGGACCCACTGCATATCAGTCATCTCACACCCCCGCGATTGCGCAGATTGCCCAGTACACCCAGCCGAGCACCGTTGCCGCGCCGATGAGTGCGAGGAACAGGGCTGTACCCAAGATGACGTTGTCTTTCATTTGCTTTCCTCTTTCTTTCCAGGTCCCCCCGTGAGAAGATCAGAATGCGGTACCCACCAGTAACCGCGCATTCAAATCAACTCACAGGAGGAAACTCATGGATAAGCCATCAAACGCCTTTGCCACCGACGAGGCCGCCGACATCATCATCGCGGGGATTGAGAGCGGTGCTATCGGATTTCCATTCCTTCAGGCGTTCAACCAGGAGAGATTCCCAAATAGTGTTAAAGGTGACCTCAAAGAGGTCCCCCCGGGGCAGGCCGATATCTTTGAACAGAAGGTAAATGAGGCAATACGTAACAAACTCCCGTCTATGCTTGGGTATCTGGACAGAGCCGACGCTATGTACCTCCTTTGCCTCAGGCAGACGCTTATCACCGGGCTCACTGAGGAAGAAGCCGAGCGGGTCGTCAGCGCCGCCATCCACGGACTCATGTAATTCCTTAAGAACCGCGACTAGATTCCCTGTTACGGGGCCGAACCTGTAAGCAGCTTCGGCTCCGTTTCTCAGCTCAGCCGCCCAGATATCCCGGGCGGCGTTTTTATCAAGCTTGACGGCTGTCATTCCTCGCACTCCTTCTTAAATTCGTTGGCAAGAACCTCAACCCGGAGCGCCGCGAGCTTTGCGGCCTCTAAAATCTTCCTCACGTAGACGGCTGAGTCTTTAGCCTGGAACCCTCCGTCGGCGTACCACCGTGCCGCGTAGCCAACTTGTTCGACTGCGAACTTCGTGTCGCGGATCAGCATTTCCAGCTTTTCTTTGTTCATGTCTTTTTCCATGTCTGTCTCCTGTTAATCGATCAGCTCGCACTCGGCTACGAACTTGCCCGGCAAGCAGATGCGGTACCCTCGTACCCTGGATTCGATCGCGGCATCCTTCATGTCGTCCCGGCTCACGAAGGCTTCAGCAACGCTGATCAAATCGCGGCTGGGCATGAGTTCCTTGCGGGTGATGGTTCCTTCGATATCCGCGAAGTTGGATTTGATGCTGATTCGGTAGGTGTACATGCGGGCTCCTTATGTTTTGTTGGTTTTTATTTTAGGCATGCCAAATTAAAAAGTCAACATTATTCACTTCACCAAATTAGGTGAGCATAAAAAAGCGCAAGGCAATAAACCTTGCGATGAGGGGGGGGGGAATTTTTTTACTTGAAGTCTCGTTTGTTTAGGGACTTCACAATTCTGCCGAAAACGATTGGGGGATTGGGAGAGTTAGACGGGATTGGGAATGGTTGGTATAGATGATTATCAGAGATTGCCATAAGCCCGGACGGCATAATTTGGATTCGCTTCGCGTATAGCTGCCCCTCGTAAAAGAAGCACCAACAGCCATCCCGACGATCCATGTTCTTCTCTAATGTGTCAATAACAAGGATGTCTCCATCGGCGAAAGTTGGCTCCATACTGTCGCCACTTGCGGTAATTAATTGATAGCCGGGTCTTATAGCTGAGCTTATATTTTCCCGGAACCACCCTTCGGAAACGACCAATTCTTCAACTTGCGATTCCGATTCTGAGGGGAAAGCCCCATAACCACAGGATGCCGCCACATCAAAGCGCTTTAACACGACAGTTCCGTCCTGATCTATCGCATCATGCTGATGGGGGTGAATCTCTCCAACCCCCGTTATTAGCCATACAGCATTTACTCGTAATGCCTGCGCAATTTTATTAGCGGTTTCTGCCTTTAATGATTTTGTCTCTCCTGATAGCCAGTTGTTTACAGAAGCAGGGGAGAACCCCGCCATTCGTGCCAGCTGGGTCTGGGTGATCCCTCTGTCTTCTAATGCATAGCGAACTCGTTCAGCAAGGGTTGTCATAACTCCTCCTTGAGGTGTGCCTAACAAAGATTAGCAGAATGGCTTGACTGCGTAATTTGGTTTGCCTAAAATAAATAAAGAAATAATTTATTGTGCCAAAAAGAGGATTTATGACGGAGAAAATCTCTCCAGAAATTTCTTCTAAGGTCATTCGGGCCTTAGGAGGGACTTCTCGAGTTGCCAAGCTTTGCAAGGTCAAAGCCCCCTCTGTTTCTGAGTGGAAAACAGGTGGAATGCCGCTTTATCGCTATGAATATCTTCGCCTCCGTTTTGCGAAGACCCTTGCCGAATTCCCTAAAAACTAGGAGAGGGTGGTGTCCTTTAAGTCCGTTGAGTGGGCAATGCATATGACGCCAACCAAGGGGCGCCCAGGGGATAAGTTTGTCCTCGTTACTCTTGCGTGGCACAAAAATGAGCAGACAGGGAAGTGCTGCCCATCTATCCCGCTACTTATGTCCGAGACAGGCATGAGTAGGGATTTCATTCGCGATGCCTTAAAGCGCCTTACCGCCGCCGGACTTATCAAGGTTTCTCGTACCCCAGGGGGGCGAACCAACTACCTACTTGTAGAGGGTAGTAACGACTACCGGGTACCAACCACTACCGGGGAGCAATTACTACCGGGAGAGGGTAGTAACGACTACCGGGGGAGGGGAGTAACGGCTACCCCGAACATGGAAGTTAACAAGGAACTTAACAAGGAAGGAGAGAATCCCCTACCTCCCCCCTCGCCTTTGGCGAAGCGGGAGGCACAGACACACCTCTTCTCGCTCTCCGAGATCCCGGATGCGTCGAAAGAGAAAACCAGAACTCATCAGGCATTCAAACCTCCGGAGCTCGGTGTCGAGCTCACCGAGTCCGCTTTCAGAGACTGGATGACGGTACGCAAGGCAAAGCACTCACCGCTCACTGAAACCGCGTGGAAGCACTTTAAAGCGCAGGTCCTCAGATCCGAGCTGAGCATCCAGCAGGCGGTAGAGCTTTGTGCGACCAAGGGATGGATTTCTATCAACGCCGAGTGGCAGGCGGTTAAGGACTATCAGGCTGAATTCGATTCTCGCTCCAGCAATGACAGGAAGGTCGATTTTGTCATCAAAGCTCTGGGGCTGACTGACAACAGGAAGGAAACTGAAAAATGACAGGCTTCAAGTACGAAGGCTCCGACGTCAAAAAAATCAGTGAGCAGCTTTTGGGGCTGGCCGATCTTCTGGACGGAAGACCCCCATCAGAAAAGGCACTGCTTCTTTGGCTTTCTTGCCTTGAAGACGAAGTCCCCGCATGGGCGGCTATCTCTGCGCTTACCGACTGGCCAAAGAGGCACAGCAAAATGCCGGCACCGGCCGACATCGTGAAGACTGCCCGGGAAATCCGAGAACGCGCTCTGGAGAAAAAGACCCACCAGGCCAGCGCCTCTTCCGCTGTCCCTGAAGTGCGCCCTGCGGATCCTGCCATTGCCCGGGCTGTCGACCGCAGCCTTAAGGCCATCAGGGATCTGGGGGCGCGCCCGAAAGACTTTTGGGAGTGGGAGGGGATCACCGCGATTGCCGCGGGTCGTCCGCTTTCTGGGATAAAGCGGCGCTACCTCGAGACTCAGTACGGGGAGAAGCTCGGGGATCCTGCCTTCCTCAGATCCATCACGGGCAAAGTCCGGTCGAGGCTTTACCTTGAGGCTCACCTGCCGAAGCCAAGCGATGCCCTGCCCGATGAAATGTGGGGAGCTTCAGTCGTGGGCTCTGCGACTGCAGGCAGCGGGCAGCGATCTGCCGAAGAGCGCACTCAAGTATCTCGAACCCGGTTATGTGGAGGGGAAAGAATGAATGAGTGAAGACCAAAGGGCCCGAGACGAGGCCTGGCGGGCGGCAATGCGGCAGATTGCAAAGGCGTACGGGGTTTCAGAGGAAGGTTTTGAGGAGTTGGGCAGTATGGACAGAGGGTTGATGAAAAGAGTGAGGGAATTATCTGAGCGCCGGGCAGAGGCGGCCAGTATCAAAGGCGCCGTGGGTCCCCAGATGGATAGGTGGGGGATGGCGGCCGCTGCCATGGGGAATTCTGAGGCTGTTGCCTATCGGGAGGGCGTTTGGATCTACCACTCACTCTCTTACCCGGTTTATTTCGCGAGCGTTCCGTCCGTTGGGGTGGTTGGGGCCTCGAACGTCGAGGCGCTGGTACGGCGGATCCGGTATCTCCGCTGGAAGCTCAATTTGCCGGCGTCCGGGGGCGATTCAAACGCGTCAGGAGATTCGAAATGAGATATTCAGTACAGAAGGGCGGCGAGGGAGAAGAGAGGGCAGGAAGGCGCCTTCTCGCCCCGGGAAACGGTATTGAAGAGTATGGCACGGGGGATGATATTGCCCACGACTCAGACTGTGCGGTCAATAATGCCCCGGCCATGGAACCGGGACCCTGCGATTGCGGGGCACTGGCTAAACACGAGCGAAGGTATGTCGCATGGCTGTGTCAGAAGGGTTGTAAAGCGGTCTTGCGCCTCCGAATCTGTATCGCTCAACCGTTATGGCGGCAATCATCGACAACTGAAACAGGCGCCATCCGGGGACTTTCCCGTTTCTGCTTGTCCCTTCTGTTTGGTAACCGCGCAGTGCGACAGTCCCTTTGGTCGTCTCCCCCAAAAGATACGGCTCAACAACCCGGGGGCAACCGCCATAGTTGAATCTGATTACCCAGCGATTTTCGATAGCGAATTTAACATCGTTAAAAACTGACATACAGAATCCTCCGTGAGGTGATTAGCGAATGCGGTTTTGGGAGCTCCGCACGTCTAATCATATAACTTAGGAGGATCCAAGCAAAAAACTCTTAAGGGGAAACGAAAAGCATGGCATCAGTAAATAAAGTAATTCTTCTCGGTCGCCTGGGGAGAGACCCCAAGACGAGCGACGCGCAGGGGCTGGCAATCTGCCGCCTCGCGCTTGCCACTACCTGCCTCTACAAGGGTCGGGATGGTGAAAAGAAGGAAGAGACCGAGTGGCATAACGTTGTGGTTTTTGGGAAAACGGCGGAAGTCGCTCAGCAGTATCTCGTGAAAGGCTCTGAGGTCTATATCGAGGGGCGGCTGCATACGCGGAAGTACACCGATAAGCAGGGAGTGGAGCGTTACGCGACAGAGGTTATCTGCGAGTCCCTGCAGCTGGGGGCAAAGCCTCAGGGAACGGTGCCTGCTGCGTCCACTACGGCAGCCCAGTACGCCGCGGCGAAGGGGAGAGATCTCCCGCGGAACGCCGCATCTGCCCCTAACGAGGATGTCCCGTTTTGATGGAGGATGGAATGATTTTCAGGACGCAGCACAAGAACTACGGCCTCACGGCTCTCAGAGCGAAAGGCCGGATGAAGAAGGGAGAGCTTAATCGAACCGAGTCAGCATACGCGATGTACCTCGAGGGCGAGAAGCAGGCCGGAAGAATAGTGGACTTCTGGTTCGAAAGCCTAAAACTAAAAGTCGCGGATGGCGCCTGCTGGTACCTTCCCGATTTCATGATCCTTCGACCGAACGGCGAGCTGGAGCTGCACGAGGTCAAGGGCAGCCCGCGAGTCTTCTTTGACGACGCGAAGTGCAAGGTCAAAGTGGTAGCGACTTCCTTCCCTTTCGCGATGAAGGTTGTCTATCCGCGCGCCAAAAAGAACGGCGGTGGATGGGATGTTGATGAGTTCTGACGGGAGAGATACGTGATCGAAGACCGGGATCTGAACGCAAGGCTTGAGAACTGGGCGAGAGTTTACAGGGACCGATCATGCTTACGCGCATCGTGGCTTGCGAAGATGATCGCCCTGTACGGGGCGGAAGGCAGGGGCATAGCGAACGAGTGTGAGAAAGATTGCAGCCCTGTAGATGTAAAAGACGCCGCCAGGGTTGAGCGAGCGCTGTGTTCTCCACTCTATCCGGAGAAGTACAGGCTTATGGTTTGCGCGCTCTACCTCCGCCCGTCTCTCTCGGTAGGAAGAATTGGCCGGGCGATGGGGCTAAGCAAAAGAAGGTTCGATGAGGAGATTCACAGCGCTTCGGTCATGCTTTCTAATATCCTGGAGTTTTACGCTCGGGATTGCTCTTGAAAAAATAAAATAATGGGATATAATTGGAGGTACCAGTAAGCGAAAGACGCAAGAAGTACGATTGGAGAGCCGGTTGGCTCTCTTGTTGTGCCCGAAAGAAACAGCGTGTAGGTGCTGGTTAACTCCTCCGGATATACAACTCCATCCTCGGATCCGTACGCAGATCCGGGGATTTTTTTGTGCGGGAGACTTCGCGTGGAGAGAAACGAAAACAGCAGAAAAGGTGTGAAGGCCATCCTTAAGCTGGGCAAAGACTCCAGGGTTGAAATAGGCGGGGATCAAGTCCGAATTTTTGGGGAGGTTATGGTCAAAGGATCTGTGCTAGAAACCAAATCCTTGGCTAATTTCGTCTCGGAGCCCCTCAGGAAGGGCTGAAGATGGCTTTATTGCATATTTGCGCTTACCCAGGCTGCCAGGAAGCTATCCCTCTGTCTGATAAGTACTGTGCCCGCCATAAAGAGAAGGGCAAAGAACTGGCGGCGGAACGCGAAGCAAGGCGGAAGAGATTCAAAGGCTCTTCCGCTGAACGTGGCTATGGTTCTAAGTGGCGGAAGCGCAGAGCGGCATTCCTGAAAGAACACCCACTATGTGAGGAGTGTCTGAAGCGTGGGCTGCTGGTTAAGGCAACTGATGTGGATCACATCATTCCGCATCGGGGGAACCAGAAGCTTATGTGGGATCAGAACAACTGGCAGGCGCTGTGCCATGCGTGCCATAGCCGTAAGACTGCCAGCGAGGACGGCGGCTTCGGGAACTCAATGTTTTGAGTAGGTTTCGAGTAGCTTCTGAATTCGCAGTTCTCTTGAGATCATTTCTTCCGTAATAAAGTTAATGATGTCTGACAGGGCTTTTGCTACATCTTCTGGGTTGGAGCCCTTTTGACCGTACATTTCGCTTATTGAGTCTGCGTGGACAAAGGCGTTCCCGGTTATTCGGCAGGCGTCCATTGCCCTTCGTACTGGAGATTCATTGGGTGCGGCTCTTTTTATTTTGTCGATCAGACGGGCATCATTGAACCCTAAGTGGGTGAGCAGCTGTTCGAGACAAAGCCGGAGAAGGATACAAGATGCAAACGGCGACGCTCCCAGGCATGCTTGAGCCTCAGTAAATGTTTGCTTTACGTGTTCCGGCATATCCGGGTTTGGTTTTATTGTCTGCATATTAGCCATCGGGTAGACCAGCTTATCGTTCAGCCACAAAGTTAATTTGTGGCAGGTAACGCATTCCCCGATAGCAGCTTTGTCGCCGAGCATAAAGCTCTGGTCGTCTATTCGGATAAATGGTTCTTCTCCAGTTGGTGCCGTTTTTATTAAGTGCCAAATGATTTGAGAGTTGTTATTGCAGTGTGGGCAGGTAAAAGAAACCGGTAATCTTTTGCTTAATGTGGTCAAGGTTGAGGACATGGCTATAGAGAATAAAGTGGTTTGCCTTGCCAGCGTATTTAAGAGCATCGCCGACGCTAAAAAGATTTTAGAGGAATTGCCTGAGATCTCGAACAAGCGATTTGATGGCAGTGCCCTCCCTTTAAGTGAGATTGTTGATCTGTCGTCCCGGCTCAGTGATTGCAAAACAAACATCTTGGTCAAACTGATTGAATCGGAGAAGGTGAGCTGACGAAGCAGGGGTGAGGTGGCTTTAGGGATAAGGTGAAGCATGGTTAGAGACTGGGAACAGTTGCTACACGTTCTTGAAGACATAGAACGAGAGCGGGTCATTGATCGCCTGACGTCCATTGACGAAGCAGACGAGGATCTGTACTGCGGGCATCTTCTGCTGGCGGAAGACGCGGGGCTTATTGAAGGTCTCCATGTCCGCCGCCTTGAGGATGGAAGCTGGGGGTATGACAGAGAAGCCTACCCGAGGCTGACCTTTGCCGGGCACGACATGCTTGACGCTCTCCGTTCCAGCAAGGTCTGGAGGGAAGTGAAGCGTACAGCTTCTGAACTGATGGTGCCTATCTCTATGGAGCTGATCAAACACACGCTCACCAGCATGCTGAGCCAGCAAGCCCCGTGATTTAAGAGGGGGTGAGGCGGGTCAGATTTTGGACGCAAAAGCCCCTGAGACCGCGCCCTTCACCAATTTTTTACGCGTGCTTTTCAATTTTTGGATATGCCCAGGCTCAGAAAATCCGATGCGGAGAAATCGGCCAGAGGGACGCTGCAGAAATGCCGTTCTTCCAAGCCGTACCCGGTTTCGGGGAGTGTTTTATCTGAAGAACCTCCCGTCGGGATTCCGGGAGACGCAAAAGAGGTATGGGCGCTTGCGGTCAAGAACGCGCCGAAGGGGCGGCTGTCGGTTGTAGACGGGCCGGCGCTTGAGCAATGGTGCCGCACGTATGCTCTGTGGCGTCGGATGGCAAAAACAGTAGAGCATGGAGCCCTTTTTGATGAGGAAGAAACGACCGGGAGGAGGAAACTCAGCCCGGAGTTTCAAGCGATGCAGATTCTTGTCGGGACGCTGATCAAGCTTGAAAAAGAGCTTGGTTTTACCCCTGTCTCCCGCGCGCACGCGCCCGCGCAGGAAGAAGAGCTGTTAGAGAAAAATCCTTTTGAAGCCTGATGAAGAAACCTGATTACGTTGCCATAGCCAAGGAGTACATGCGCGGCGTATTGGACGGGAGTGTGCCCGCTTGTTCCTTTGTGAAGCAGGCAGTTCAGCGCCAGTTAAATGACCTGAGGCGATGGGGCGCCGAGGGTGGTGACTACTACTTTGACGAAAAAGAGGCTTCCCGGCCATGCTGGTTCATTGAGAATCTGACGCACACAAAGGGGGAGTTAGCGGGCAGGGCGATTCACCTAGAGCCCTGGCAATGCTTTCTCCTGACTACCTTGTTTGGGTGGAAGGCGAAGGCGGGTAATCGGCGATTCCGGTCAGCCTATGTGGAAGTCGCGAGAGGGAACGGCAAGTTGACGCTTCTGTCGGGAATTGGGCTTTTCTGCCTTTGTGCGGATCACGAGCCCGGGGCAGAGGTGTATAGCTTCGCGACAACGCGGGAGCAGGCGAAAATCGTCTTTGGTGATGCGCAGACGATGGCGCGGGGTAATCGCGCGCTACAGGAAGCGTATGGGCTGGAGGTTACTGCGCACGCACTGTATGTCCCCGCGACCAATTCAACCTTTCAGGCGAAGAGTGCGGAAGGGCCTACTTTGGATGGCCTGAACACGCATCTGGCCATTATTGACGAACTTCATGCGCATAAGAAGAGAGATGTTTTCGACGTTGTTGAGACATCGCTGGGGAAGCGCAGAAATTCGCTAATGGTTTCGATCACAACGGCAGGCGTTGACCGGACGGGGATTTGTTATGAGCAGCGCACGCTCGTAACAAAGATTCTTTCAGGGTCGCTTCAGGACGAATCCTATTTTGGGATCATCTACACGCTGGATCCGGATGATGACTGGAAGAGTGACGAGGCGCTGGCAAAAGCCAACCCGAACTGGGGGGTGTCTGTCCGGCCTGAGGTCATACGGGCATTGCAGGCAAAAGCGATCGCGACGCCCAGCGCTGAGAACAACTTCAAGACGAAGCATCTTGATGTCTGGTGCAACGCGGATGTCGGCTGGATGGACATGAAGGCGTGGGATGCCTGCGCGGATGAAAGTCTGGATGAGTCGGATTTTGACGGAGAGCCGTGCTGGCTGGGGCTTGACCTTGCGTCTACGAGCGACATGACGGCGAAGGTGAAGATTTTCCAGAGAAAGATTGATGGTTCCAGCCACTACTACCTGTTTGGGGATTATTGGCTCCCAAGAACGGCGATTGAACGAGGGGTGAATTCTCAATACCAGGGGTGGGAGTACTTGGGGGATCTCCATGTTTGTGAAGGCCCAGTGACGGATTTCGCCGAGATACGAGATTCAATCCTTGAGGATTGTGGGCGCTACTCCGTTCAATCAGTGGCTTATGACCCATTCCAGGCTGTACAGCTCTCGAAAGAACTCAGCGATGACGGTGTGCCTATGGTGCTTTGCAAACAGACCGTCGCGAACCTTTCCGATCCTATGAAGCAGTTTCAGGCATTGGTACTTGATCATCGTCTGCATTTCAACGGAGACCCGGTTCTTACATGGATGGTAAGCAACGTGGTCTGTCATGTTGATGTCAAGGAGAACATTTATCCCAGGAAGGACGCTCCGGAGAACAAGATTGACGGGGTTGTAGCAGGGATCATGGCGCTCTCCCGGGCATTGCTGAATGACGAGCACCGGGCAATGGATTTGAATGAGTTTCTCAAATTATGAAGATATCCTCGATTTTTGGGTCTATTGCCCATATGGTGGGGTGGGGCTCACCTATCGGCGACGCGTCCGGGGTCCAGAACCGATTGCCAACGGGGGCAGCCGTCAGCGGCGTCCGCCCGATTCCGCCGGACCATGGCCTTCAGCTTTCGGCAGTATGGTCATGCGTCACTCTGCTTGCGGAAACAATAGCGTCTCTGCCCATTGTTGTTTATCGCAGAGATTCTGATGGGAATCGGGAGGAAGAACGGAATTGCCGAGTGTGGCAGGTGCTCCGCGCGCCAAATGCCAATATGACGCCGCATGATTTCTGGCTCGCGATGGGGCTGAATCGGTTCCTTCGAGGGAATGCGTATGCGCTCATTAAAAGGGACGGTGCGGGGCAGCTTGTGAGCCTGACACCTCTTGCCGCTGACCAGATGGAGGTCGGTGTGGTAAATGGCGAGGTTGTCTATCAGTATTACAAGGACGGGAATCTCTACGAGTTCAGAGCCGACAAAATTCTGCATTGGAAGGGGCTGGGGAACGGCATTGTGGGGTTGTCTACGCTCGAGTATATGCAGGCAACCACGGCAGAGCTTGTGAATGCGCAGAAGAATGCCACAACGATGTACGGTAATGGCAACCAGCTGACCGGGCTGCTGATGATTGACCAGGATCTGACGGAAGACCAGATTCGGCAGCTGAGGGAGCGATATGGGAATCTCCCGCCGGTGACCGGGAATTCAAGCGATTGGCTTCATGTTCTTCCGGGGGATATGAAATATCAGCAGATCGCGATGTCGGCCGCTGACGCGCAGCTGCTGGAAACCCGGCAGTTTGGGATTGAGGAGATAGGTAGGTGGTTTGGTGTTCCCAGCGCGCTTCTTAATAGCTCTGGCGGTACGGCGGCAAGTGGGCTTGAGCAGATTATTGAAGGCTTTTATCGGTCGACGATTCAGCCGCTTTGCACTGGCCTTGAACAAACGCTTACGAAAACGCTGTTTACGGTTCTCGAAAGCGAGACGCTTAATTGCGAGTTCAAGATGAGCGCGCTTCAGAGAGCGAATATCGCCAGTCGGTATGACAGCTACAGCAAAGCACTCCAGAACGGCTTCATGACACGGAATGAGGTGAGGCGGCTCGAGAACCTCCCGGTTGTGGATGGCGCGGACGCGCTGACTGCCCAGAACAATCTTGTCCCGCTTGACAAGCTTGGGGAGCAGAAAAACACCAGCCAGACCCCGCTGGGGGAACCAATTAAGCAGTGAGGCGCATATGACGCAGATTATTGAAAAGACGCTTTCGCTCGATGATGTGGAACTGAAGACAGAAGGAGACGCGGGAGTTTTCCGCGGTTACGCCTCAAAGTTCAACGGCATTGACAGCTATGGTGACACCATTCTCCCCGGAGCCTATCAAAAGGTCCTGGGAGAGAAAATGCCGCCGATCTTCCTGAACCACAACACGATGGATCTCCCGATTGGTCGGTATACGGCGATGAAGGAGAACGCCCAGGGACTTTATGTTGAAGGGAAGCTGACCCTTTCGATTCAAAAGGCCCGGGATGTCTATGAAGCGATGAGAGCGGGGACGATTGACGGGCTCTCCGTTGGGATCCTGCTTTCCAAACAGGACTATGACTGGAACGAGGACGGCGGACGGAACATCAAATCAGTTTCCGGGCTGCGGGAAATTTCGGTCTGCACATTCCCCGCTGATGACCGGGCGCGTATTGGCCTGGTGAAGTGTGAAGACATTCAGGGAGCAATTTCTATTCGGGAGCTTGAAGAGAACCTGCGGGACGCAGGCCTGTCCAAAGCTCAGGCTCAGGCCTTTATTTCGAAGGCCAAAGAGCTGATTCTCAGCGAAAGGGATCAGAGGGATTCTGAGTCTGAAGCTGAAAAACAGGTACTGGCGAAACTTAAGACTATCGCCGGAAGGTTCTAACTATCAGAGGAACTGATATATGGCAACAGAAGAAATCAATACCGCTCTTGAGGCTCTTTCCGAGATTGACGCCTCTATCGCGGGCATGCAGGAATCCGTTAAGAAGGGCGAAGCCGCGCAGGCGGATGTCCAGAAGAAGATTGACGAGCTGGGAGAGAAGCAGGTGCTTTTTTCCCGCCAGCTGCTGGATATCCAGCAGAAAGCCCAGAAGGCAGAGGGTGCCGCCGATCTGGTGGATAAATCGATTGGGGCGCAGTTTGTAAACTCTGATTCCTATAAGCGCTTCAAGGGCACTTCGGGCGCTCGTTCCGCGTCGGCTGAGGTTTCGAATAAGTCGGCAGAGAATCCCGTCACTTCGGCTCAGGCAAAACTGGTTCCGTATCGTGTCCCGGGTATTGTCCCGCTTGACACTCGTGAGCTTACGATTGAGGGGCTCTTCCCGAGGATTCCGACTGCGGCCCAGACGATTGAGTACATGCGTGAGAAGACTTTCACGAATGGAGCCGCTACGGTCGCGGAGGCGGCGAAGAAGCCCTCCTCCTCTTTCGAGTTCGAACTGAAGCAGACCCCTGTTCAGGTGATCGCGCATTGGACCAAGATTACCCGTCAGCTTGCTGATGATGCTCCGGCCCTTCAGGCTTTCATCAACGCGCGCATGGTCTACGGCGTGAATCTTGTGGCCGAGGATCAGCTGCTGACAGGGAATGGGACTTCTCCCAATCTGTCCGGCATTATGGCGGCGGGGAACTATACCGCTCAGAGCTTTAAGCTTGCCGACATTGGCGGCGCCGGCTCGACGATGCTTGACCTGCTCCGCGTGAGCTTCGCGACTATTAACGCCGCGGGCTTTCGCACAAGCGCGGTAGTGCTTAATCCGGTGGATTGGGCGGTTCTTCAGGGCCTGAAGGCGACGGATGGTGTGTATCTGCTTGGGTCTCCGGCTAACTCCTTCGCGTCGTCTTCGATCTGGGGAGTCCGCGTAGTTGAGTCTGCCGCTATGGCTAAGGGCAAGTTCCTTGCCGGCGACTTCGCCCGTGCCGCAACGGTCTATGACCGTATGTCTACGGTGGTCGACATTGCCGCGCAGAATGAGGATGACTTCATCAAGAACCTCTATACGATCCGCGCTGAACGTCGTCTTGCGCTTGCGGTCGAGCATTCCAACGCGGTTATCGGCGGCGCGCTCGCTGTTCCTTCGGCCTGATAAGCCATAACCGTTTGGTTTGACTGGGGCGGGAGAGGAAACTCTCCCGCTTTTTGTATGCGAATTGAATTTCTGAAAGACAGCCTTTCAATGATTGGGCGTCACAAGGCTGGAGATGTTGAAGAGATTTATGGCCCATATGCCATTGTTTTGGTTGAAGCCGGGCTGGCACGGGCGGCAAAAGCGCTCAAACCGGAGGGCAGACCGCGGAAGGCAGTGAAGAAGGGCGGGGAAAATGAGTGATGTTGTTGGCGCCGTAGATCTGGAGACAGCGAAGAAGCAGCTGCGTGTTGAGTACACCGAGGATGACGCCCTTATCACAGCATATATTGCCGCGGCTACCGCGCAGTGTGAGCAGATATGTGGGCGGGAGATCGTGAAGAGGACGGATAGCAACGCGCTGTGTGAGTCTGTGGATACCGTCCCCGCGGCAGTCAAAACATGGGTGCTTCTGACCGTAACGGATCTGTATGAGAAGCGGGGGGCGTCTGAGAGCCCAGTGGCTACCGGTCGGCGGTTTTATGACCATTTGCTGGATGGGTATAGAACTTTTTGAGGGGGCGATATGCAGCTTCCGACGGTAGGCGAAATGAGAAGGCGGGTTGCGATTTATAACGTTGCGTTCTCTTCTTCGGGGGCTTCGGCGCTTTCAGAAAAGCGAGTATTGATGCTGGAAGCGTGGGCGAAGCACGAAATAGTGGGCGGGCAGAATTACTGGGACTCGGTGAATGTTGAAGAAACCGTGACAGATCGATTCATTATCCGGTACTCAAAGTCACTGCAGACGACCCCTCCAAGTCTGAAACGGATGATTGAGCTTGATTGCGATGGGATTACGTATCGCGTCCGGCGCGTCACTGACATGAATGGGGTGGGGAGATTTACCGCACTTGAATGTGAGGCACTCCATGGATAAAGCATCTGCGCTTGAGTTTTCGGTTCGGTTCCGGAAGCCCTTCCGTTTTGTCGATTTTGACACCAAGGTACTGAAACGGTCATTCCGAAAGATAGGGCAGAAAGTCCAGGGGATGGCCAAGAAGAACGTCAGTACCAGAGGAGTTTCGAAGGCGAATGAATTCCCGGGGATGAGTACGGGGAAACTCAGAAGCTCGATTAAGTACCGGGTGTCCCATTCAGGGTTTTCGGTTGGTGTCGCCAACTATATGACCAACAGCATTCGGGAGCGGGGAGCTTATTACCCCGCTTTTGTGTATTGGGGGCACAGGGCGCCGGGAGCGGACAGGAACGCGCTTCGTAAGCCGGACAGACGGCAGCAGCACAAAAAGAGGCACGGGGAAAAGGTAGCGGCTCCTCGCAAAAACTGGATTGTTGAGGCGGCCAATCAATATGGGAATGAAGCGTATCAGAAAGATATGGCGGAAATTCTTGATGAGGCACTTAAGCCGGGGATCATATCGGGATGAAGCTTGCGACGATCATTTCAGCTCTTAGAGCCTACTGCTCGAGTTTTGAAGGGCGGGTTGGGGGCGCGGCGGAATACGCGGCCATTGATATTACCAATCTGCCGATGCCTTGTGCCTTTGTTTTGCCGGTATCTGAGATCGGGGAAGACATGGACAGCATGGGGACCGATTACCGACAGCGTGTCAAACAGGTCTTTTGTGTTGTTATTTTGGTATCTACGGCTGATCAGGAACGAGGGCAGGATGCTTTTGACGCGATTGAAGATCTGAAGGCTGAGATTTTCAAAGCGATTCTAGGATCCTCAACCGCCGAGACGGATGAGATTGTCTATGAAGGCTATTCAGATCCTGATCTTAATCGGGCCCGGCTGGCGCTTCAGCTGTCTTTCTCTGTTTCTTACGACGTTGTTGACGCAGATACGGGGCATGGGCGGGAGCTTGATGGCTTGCCTGATTTGAAAGGTATTGATTCGAAAATTGATCCAGCCCCGGCGGACTGGGTTGATGCAGTAAGTTTTAAGGTTAATTTAGACAAAAAAGCGGGGTCTTAAATGGCAATTTCGTTTTCAAATATTCCCAGCGGGGTCAGAGTCCCGCTTTTTTATGCTGAGGTTGATAATTCCCAGGCGAATATCGGGTCAAACAACCTGAAAGCGCTTCTGATTGGGCAGAAGGTATCCAGTGGCAAGGCAGAAGACGGAGTCCCGGTTCTGGTTACCGGTGACAGCCAGGGGAAAGAGCTTTTTGGCCATGGGTCGATGCTGGCGCGGATGAATTCAGCGTTCCGCGAGAATAACAGCGTTGGCGAAGTATGGGCTATTGCTGTCTCTGACCCGAAAGACGGGAAGAAAGCATCAGGAACCCTCACTTTTTCCGGGACGGTCACGGCGGCGGGAACGGTTTACGTTTACATTGGGGCGGATTGCGTAGCTATTAATATCCCGAACTCCTCAGACGCTGTCGCAGTTGCGAAGGCGGTCACTGCGGGGATTAACGCCAAAACCGATTTGCCGGTAACGGCTGAAGCGTCAGAAGGCGTTGTCACGATCCAGGCAAAGAATACCGGCGCATATGGGAATGACATTGCTCTGCAGTTGAACTTCCAAGGATATGCGGCGGGGGAGGAACTGCCTGAAGGCATTGCGTGCGAAGTTGCCGCTCTGTCAGGGGGATCGGGAGAGGTCGATCTGGAGGCAGTTATTACAGCCATGGGGGATGAATCGTATGATTTCATCGCCATGCCATACGCGGATGGAGCTCATATTGCGAGTTTCACCACGGAAATGAATGACAAAACCGGCAGGTGGAGCCCTACCCGGCAGATTTATGGGCATGTGTATACCGCGAAGCGTGATACCGTCAGTAACCTTCAGGCGGTTGGGAAAGGGCTTAATGACCAGCACTTAACGGTGATGGCCGTTGAGCCGAAATGCCCGAGTCTCGCGGTTGAGGTTCTTGGGGCGCTGGTCGGGAGCTGCCTCACGGCTATTCAGAATGATCCGGCGCGTCCGCTTCAAACGCTTGAACTGGTTGGGATTACGCCTTCTCCAATTGGGAAGAGATTTACCCTTACCGAGAAGCAGACACTGCTTACATCGGGGATCGCGACCAGTTATGTCGCGGGTGGGTATGTGAGAATTGAGCGCTGTATTACGACCTATCAGACAAATAGCCTGGGGGACGCTGATACCAGTTATCTTGACAGCAACACACTCCATTCTTTGGCTTACATCATTCGGCGCCTTAAGAGTGTTGTCACGTCTAAGTATCCGCGCTGCAAACTGGCGGATGACGGGACTCATTACGGCCCCGGCCAGGCGATTGTTACGCCTTCTGTAATCAAATCAGAAATTATCGCCATGTATTCCCGCCTGGAGACAGAGGGCATTGTCGAGAACGCGGAAGCATTTGCTGAAAACCTGATTGTTGAGAGAAACGCGTCAGACCCGAATCGGGTAGATGTACTCCTGCCGCCCGATCTTGTGAATCAGCTGCGGATTTTCGCGACACTGGTTCAGTTCCGTCTTCAGTACAACGAATGAGGATTTAGAAAATGGCTAAAGGCATTGCGGGTACGTGTTACCTGAAGGTTGACGGAGAGCAGCTTTCTGTCAGTTCCAATTCGATTTCCATTCAGCCCACGGAGGTGAAGCGGGAGGCTGTTATGGGGTCTACCGGGCTTGCCGGATATTCGGAGGAAGCGGTTGCCCCGACTATTTCGGGGACATTCAATGTTACGGCGGATTTCCCGCTGAAGAAACTGTTGAATGGGACGGAGTTCACTGTCACCGCGGAACTGGTGACAGGGAAGGTTTACACGCTTTCTGACGCTTTTGTTTCCGGTGATGTGAGCTACAAAACCGGAGAAGGCACAATTGAGCTGACTTTTACCGGCGTTAAAGGAGCGTGGTCCTGATGGGAGCGGCAGAATTCAAACTTACGGCGCCGATCAAGCGCGGCGAAGACACGATTGAAGTACTGGAGCTGCGCGAGCCGACCGCGAAGGACATCAAGGTGCTTGGCTTCCCGATTACCGGGGAGAAGCGTGTCGACGCGGCAGTTGTTTACGACTATATCGAGCGGCTGGCGGCTATTCCTCCGTCTACTGTGGATCAGATTTCGGCTTCTGATTTTATTGGGCTGATGGCGCTGGTCCTTGGTTTTTTCGGTGGTGCGCCGGAATAAGTGAGAAAGAGTTCAGGGGGCGGGTGTTCCAGCTGGCGCACTGGTGGGGCATCAACCCCTTTGAACTTGAAGAACGGCCTTTGTCTGACATCCAGGAACTGCTGTATCAGGCAAACGAGATTCACGAAGAGGAAGAACGATGGCGGCAACAAACAAAGTATTCTCGCTGAAAACTGTTCTTGCCTGCCAGGACGAAATATCCGAGAAACTGAAGAAAGTCAGGACGAATCTCAGGAGCCTTGATCGGGCTTTTGACAGAGTGAGCCGATCCGCTGGGGACGTTGCCTCAAAGGTTTTCGCGCCATTGATGGCAGTAGGCGGCGCGGGGCTGTTCTCTGTGGCTTCTTCTGTCCAGACGTTTATCGAGCTGGGAGACGCAATTGACAAGGCATCTCAGCGGGCAGGGGTAGGAACCGGAGCGCTGCAGAAGCTTCGGTTTGCCGCGAAACTTTCCGGGATGGAAGCCGAAGAAATGGATCGGGCGCTCTCCAAGCTCTCCGGGGAGATGGGGAAGGCCGCGAGTGGGGAAGATAAGAATCTTCCCCAACTGTTTTCTGATTTGGGCGTTTCATGGAAAGACGCAAAGGGCCACGTTAAAGATTCCGCAACGGTATTTCGGGAACTCTCTGAGGCGATCAAGGTTAATGAGAATCCCGCGACAAGGCTTCAGATTCTTACGGACGTTTTTGGCGACAAGCTGGCCGCCAGGCTGATCCCTCTGATGAAGGACGGGGCAGCCGGGCTTGACGAAATGTCAAAGAAAGCTGAAGAGCTGGGGATTGTTGTCAGTTCTGATGACGTCAAGGCGGCAGCTGAGCTTGGCGACACAATGGATATTTTCCATATGTCACTTTCAGCTTTGCAGACGACCATTGGCGCGCGGCTTGCCCCTGTCATCAAACGGGTGGTTGAACGTCTGGAAGATGTGATCGGGAGAAACAAAGAGCTGATCAGCCAGAAGATCGCGGAGGCTGTTCAGGCATTTTCTGACGCCTTGGAGCGCGTTCCCTGGGACACCGTCATTACAGTGATTTCATCGGTAATCGGTGCTTTTGGGTGGGTGTTTAACGCTATCGGCGGAGTGAACACGATTCTCGCTGTATTGGCGGGTGTGGGCATCGGACGGTTTATCATGAGCGTCGCCCGGCTTGTCAGCGCGCTGAATGGGGTGAGAGTCGTTTTTATGGCGTCTTTCGGGCTCCCGGGGCTTCTTATCGCGGGGGCTGTTGCCGCGGTTGTGTATCTGGCGACTGTGGTTTATCAGCACTGGGATGTCATTTCGGAGAAACTGCGCATACTCGCCGCAAAATTTTATGAGGTGGCGGGCCCGGTTATCCGTGTTTTGAAAACGGTATTTCTGGCCTTTGCAGGAGTGCTGGCTGTTTCCATAGGGACAACGATTGACGCCATTTCCGCGATCATACGTGGGCTTTCTCCGGTTATCAGAGTGATAGGCGGAGCGCTTGTGTTTTTGGCGGGGATGGTACGCGATGCTTTTGTCGCGCTTACGTTTCCTATTCGCGCGGCATGGGATGCCTTGAAACCTATCCTCCAGCCGATTTTTGACTGGATTATGTCGAAGCTTGACGCGCTGGCCAATCTGGCGCCGTCGTGGCTGAAAGATCTTGTCGGATGGAGCGGAGGAGGAACAGCACCTGCGCCCGCGGTCCCAGGAGTCCCTGCTACCGGTGGTTCTCCCTCATCTCCGGCCGCTGGAGTTGGCAGCATGACGATTCATGTGGTTGGGGAAAACGGGGCAAAGGCGAGAATCGATAATCTGGATGCCCGCAATATGAATATTTCGGCGGACGCGAGGAGCTATGACCCGGGAGATTCTTTCTAAATGACAGTATCATCGGCAGCAACAGAAGCGCAGAAAAATCTCATGGATGCGTCGTACCGCGGAGTTCCGTTCTATGTCACCAGTACAAAGCTGAAAGTGGGACGGCGAGTGGTGCTTTTTGAATACCCTCAGCAAGACAAACCTTTTGTAGAGGATCTAGGGCGGGCCGCCCGGATTGTAACGGTAGAGGCGTTCACGACCGGGAGGGATTATGTCGAGCGTATGAGCGCGCTGGTTAAGGCGCTCGAGACGCAGGGCGGGGGCGAACTGGCAGACCCGTGGGTAGGGAGGATGACAGCGACGCCTCAATCTGTCAGCCAGGTAACGTACACAACAAGGCTTCGGCTGGCGCAGATTTCAATTACGTTCGTGGAATCTGGTGAGCTGTCCTTCCCAACGGCCGCAATCAGTACGCACGATGATGTTTGTATTAAAGCGGATGGGATAGCTGAGGCGGCACAGAATTATGTGGGCACGGCAATTGACTTGTCAGGGGCTCAGGATTTTGTGGTCAGTAACATTGTGGGAAAGCTTGAGTCGGCCCTGAAAAATGAGGGGATACAATCGCTCGCCACGATGTTTAAGTTAGATAAGCTGGATGAACTGGCAAAGGTGGCCGCGACGGTTCTGACGACGGATCCGGGCTCTTTTGCGAGTACGCTTGTGAGTTCGCTTGGTCTTGGTTCTTTTGTAGAAACGGTGAGGGACTGGCGGCGGGTGGCTTATCTTGCCCAGGGGATTTCATATGGGGCGGATTTCAATGTAAGGGATTCGATCCTATACCCATCCGGGACGGCTGATTATGAAACCGCGAAGGCTGTTGAGGCTATTAACACGGGGATCCGGCTGATCAGTATCAGTAACGCCGTTGGGGCGGCAGGCAACATTGGGACGGGTCTTGATCGGGTAGATGAAACTCAGCCTTCCCAGGTGATGGCTTATGACGACATGATTGCGGTACGTGATAGCCTGCTTTCCGCGATTGATAATGAGATGCTGAAGGTGTCGGATGACAGCGTGTACTCAGCGCTTTCTTTGGCTTACTCGTCCGTGTGGAATGACATGACGGTCCGGGCAGAAAACAAAGCCCGGCTGATTGACTACACCCCCGAGGAGATCATGCCGGCGCTGGTGCTGGCTTATGATTACTACGGAGACGCCGCGCGGGATACTGAAATTGTTGAGCGTAACGGCATTCGAAGACCGGCGTTTGTCCCCGCGAAGCCCCTGAAACTTTTGAGTACTTAATTTTTCTTTTTAAGATCCCTCCCGGGCGGTAAGATGAAATGAGAAGCTTTTCTCTGCCTACGCAGAGGTGTTTCTGCTGATGGAGGGGAGCATGAGAAAGATTTTCGTATTGCTGTTAGGTTTGCTTGTGGCAATACCTGCCGTTTCGGCTGGTGGGAATTCTCCCGAGAGAAGGGCCTCCATTTCGTCGCCGGATAAGCCCCTGCATGGAGAAGCTACTGCTGCTTCCAGAAAAGGGAAGTTTGATAAAAACGGGGTTTATGTTTCCCCTAGCGGATATGTATTTAGGGCAGGGAAGGGGGGAACCGTCAGATTGAGGGAGCCTATCCAAAAGGAAACACCACCTTCATTCCTTGACATGAGAAGGGTCGGGCGGAATGGTCTTGGGGAGGTTTGGGAAGACACCAGGAATGGGCGCACCTACATATGCAATGAATCGGGGTGCCGATGAGACGGTAGTTAAGGAGGGGGATTAAGCGCTCTGGGAACAGGGCGCTTTTTTATTATGGAACAAACGGTCGTAAAACTTCTGATTGGTGGTAAAGAATACCGCGCGTGGCAGCTTGTCAGCATATCTTCAAAGCTGCTGAGCTACGCGAGAGTGTTCAGAGTGGGTTTTACCCGTGAGTCAGCGGGGACTGGGATAGGAATTAAGATCGGCGATCTGGTGCGGGTAAAGATTGATGACGACCTGGTTTTGACCGGATACGTAACCAAGACAAATTTCTCGTATTCAGAAAAAGGTATCGAACTGTCCATAGAAGGGGCGAGTAAAACCGTTGATCTTGCCGAAGGATATATGGCGGTTAAGAGCGTTAAGCAATTCACGAATCTGACAGTGTCGCAGACGCTCCAGCTATTGGCAAAACCGTATGGAGTGTCGGTAGTCCGTCAGAAGGCAGGGAAAGACCCAAAAGCGTCGGTGGCTATTGCCGCCACAGATTCCATAAAAAAGATTTTGGATGGCGTGGTGAAGAAGCATACCCTCGTCATCACGGATAATGAAAGCGGCGATTTGGTAATGGCGAGCCCCGGCGGTGGTGGGCGCACCGCTGACTCTCTGGAGTTAGGGAAAAACGTCTTATCCGGGGACCAGACATTTGATTCTTCAAAACTGTTCAGCCGTTACTATGTGGTGGGGCAGCGGGCCAATTCGGGGAGCAGCCATCCTGTTACGGCTAATGGAGCGTTCAGGTACACGGAGGACAGTAAGGTACGGCGCCCTCGGTATTACGTAGAGAAGCTAAGTGGGTCTCCCACGGCTGCGGATCTCCAGCAAAGATCGGTTCTTTTGGCCGAATACCGCCGCGGGCAGGCGCAGGCTTTGCACTATACCGTTCAGGGGTGGCGGCAAAGCGACGGCAGCCTGTGGAAGGTTAATCGGCTCTGCCGGGTTAAAGATTCTATTTTGGGGGTTGATGCTCAGTATTTGATTACAGAGGTCAGCTTTACGAAAGATTCCGGAGGATCCAAAACCCAGCTGACGCTGATGCCGCCTGAAGCTTTCGTCATGATGAATGAATCTCCTGATGAGGCGATGGCAAAGAAAGCCACGAAGAAAGCGGCGGCAAAAACTGGTAGCAGCAGGAATTATGTGAAGGCGACGGTAGCTGATGCCGCATGGACGGGAAAGTAATGCTTGATGATATTAAAGACGCTATTTGGAATTTGATAGTCAGAGGACGCCTGACAGGATCGGCCGGGAGGAAGAAGATGCGAACTATTCAGGCCGAGACAATGGCGGGAGACCTCCGGGATGATGTCGAGCATTTTGAGCCGTATGGGTTCACTTCTGAACCGAAGACCGGCGCTGAACCGCTTATTGTCGCTTTGGATGGGGACAGAGAGCATTCAATCGCGATTTGTGTCGCTGACCGCCGGTACAGGCTGACAGGCCTTACTTCCGGGGAGGTCGCTCTTTACGATGACCAGGGGCAGGAAGTCGTCCTGGCTCGGGAGGGGATAAGGATCCATACGGATAAAACTTTGGCTGTGGACGCCCCGGCGGCTGTATTTTCCGGGTCAGTCACAGTAGAGGGTGACATCGTGGGGAAGTCTCAGATTTATGACGCGAGGGGCAGGCTGCAATCGATCCGCGACACTTACACTAACCATACACATAACGGCGGCAGCTCCCCTGATCAAAAGATGTGAAGGGCACATCCGATCACTCTTGAGCTGATCAAGGTGGGATTAAAAGCTTTGGTCTAGCTACAACACAATTCAATAAACATAAACCCAGTCAGACGGGATTTCTGGCTGGGTTTTTTATGACCTCAGTAATGGTGAGGGCACATGGGAGTTATAGCCATGCTCATCTTAAAGATATTGGACCCGAATCAAAAAATAAGGCTATAGGGGCGTGCACTTCCTTGGGTTTTAATGGGGTGCGTGGTTCTGGTGGACGTAGCTTTTTCGTGGAGCTTAATCCAATGAAACGTAATATGCAGCTGATTCAGGTGATTCTCGCGCACATTGAATCTGGGACTATTGAGACCTTTCTTGAGAATTGCGAAGAAGAGGCGCAATGGGCAGAAGGGCAAAGCCTGGATGAACATTTGCTTGAAAGCCAGAAGAAGGAAGAAACGGCTCAGATCGTGCTTGAACATCTTTGGCTTTGTGAAGACGCAGGCCTTGTGGCAGATATTGGCGTCACGACTGGCAGCGGCTTAGGTTTCGTATGGAGCCACGGGGCACGTCCAAGGCTAACGAATGCAGGGCATGACCTTCTGGGGGCGCTGCGGTCTAAAGGTGTGATGGAGAAACTTAAACAAATCTCAGCGGATAAGCGGATTGATCTCACACTTCAGGCCTTAAAGCTTCTTATACCCGAAATAATTTGTCGCTTGGGAGGGGGATGAAATATGCAGTTTTTCTTAAACGGCAGGCATCAGGCGACACTTTCAGACTTTGATACTGAGCCACTGGTTCGTTCCATCATCATCAGCCTTTTTTCCTGGAAGCGGGCTGGGGAAGATGATGTGCTGCCGGGGAAAAGCAGGATGGGGTGGTGGGCAGATTCATATAACGATGATGAGCCGCCAATAGGATCAAAACTCTGGCTGCTATCCAGAGAGGTACTGACCGACAGCACGCTGAAGCTTGCGAGGGAGTATGCCGAGGATGCACTTCAGTGGCTGGTCGATGACCATGTAGCGGAATCAGTAAGCGTTTCCGCGGAACGAGGCGGGGTGGAGCAGCTGAATCTGAATGTAGTCATAAAAAGACCTGATCAGGCAACACTTAACCTGCAGTTTCAGAACGTTTGGGGAAGTTGAAAATGCCATTTGAAAGACCGAATTTACAAACGCTGATTGACCGCATTGACGCGGATCTTGAGTCACGGTTATCAACTTCTCAGCTTCGCAGATCCAACGCGAAAGTGTATGCGCGTGTGCTTGCAGGGGTGAGCCATGAGCTGCACGGCTTTATTGAGTTTTTAAGCCGACAGTTGTTTTTTGATACAGCAGAGGCGGAGTACCTTGACCGTTGGGCGTCTATTTACGGGCTTGTCCGCAAACAACCTTCTCTGGCCAGCGGCACGGTGGTTTTTACAGTCCTGGAAGAGGGAGCCACGGTACCGGAGGGAACCTTGTTGCAGGCTGATAATGAGGCGGTATATGAAACGACATCCGCGGTCTCGGAAGGGAAAGCGTCGGTCAGAGCTTTGACTGCGGGGACGGCAGGCAATGTATCGGCGGGCGACACGTTAGTTCTTGTTTCTCCTATTGAAGGAATTTCCAGCGAATGTAAGACGGCAGAGGGCATTTCCGGAGGGGCCGACGAGGAAACGGACGAATCTTTGCGCGCGCGTCTGCTTTCGCGGGTAAGGGAGCCACCGCATGCCGGGACTGCGGCCGATTACAAAGCGTGGGCACTTGAGATTGAGGGAGTAACCAGGGCTTGGGTGTACCCGCTTGAAGGAGGGCCGGGGACGGTGGTTATCCGTTTCGTATGCGATAACAGCAGCGACATTCTGCCCACTGCAGAAATGATTAAGAAAGTGCAGGCATACATTGACTCTGTTCGCCCGGTTACGGCTAATGTCACCGTATCTGCACCGACCATTCAGGCAATTCCATTCACGATATCAGGGCTCGACCCTAACAATGACACGGTGAAAGCCGCGGTAAAAGCCTCTCTGGAGACACTTTTCAGGCAGGAAGGCGGACCGGGCGCGGTGATTTATTTGTCCCATATCCGAGCCGCTATTTCCGCGGCTGTTGGTGAGACAGACCACACGCTCGTCACACCGGCCGGGAATATAGCGCTAGGGAACAAGATTCTTCCCACTGTTGGAGAAATTACATGGCAGTAACCGCAGCTGAATATGACGCCAATATCAAAGCGCTGCTGCCTCCCGGGCCAGCGTGGCCTCGGGATGATACCGGTTCCGTAATGGCGATGCTGATTGAATGTTGGGCGGTGGAGTTTTCCCGTGTAGATTCGCAGGCAATGGCGCTCATTAATGAGGCGGATCCGCGGTTTTGTTCTGAGACATTTGAAGATTGGATCACCCAATGGGGGGTTCCTGATTCCTGCCTTGAGGGCTGGGGGTCGCTGCTTGCGGATGGGTTGACTGAAACCATTCTCCGGCAGGCCTTGCTGCAGAAAATCACAACAATCGGGTCGCAGAGTCTTCAGTTTTTTGTTGATCTGGCAAAAACCTATGGATACAGCATCACGATTGACGAGTTGTTTAATCAAACGGTTTTAAGCACAGTTTTAACGCCGTTTGCGAGCGGGACGGGCTGGGCATCGCAGTGGAGAGTCCATGTTTACAAAAATGCCGGCGCTACCGTTTCGAGGCATACGGCGATAGGGACAGCGGAAGAGGCGCTGGCCTGGTGGGGGGATTCTGTCATTGAATGCGTAATCCGGCATTACGCCCCAGCGCATACCAATGTAATTTTTGGGTATTTTGAGGATTAACAAATATGAAATCAGTCTATCAGTCCCGCGCGGTTTCCTATCCCCCGGAGCTGCCGAATTCTGCCTCTTCAGAGGGATATCCGACAAACGGCAGTCCTACGGGGGGTGTTCTTGCGACGGTGATTGGCGATTATTGGTACAACGCCGTTACCCAGGAGATCGTTAACGCGATCAAAGGGGGAGGGGTTACTCCCGACGCGGCGGATCTGACTCAGCTTGACGCCGCGATTAAAGCGCAGATCAGGACCGTGAATCAGGCTTTGTCTGATGTGGCGGCACAGATTCAGGCGAAAGTCTCACAGGTTGAAGTGGTCCCTTCCGGGATGATTATGTTTTTCCCGAAATCCACTCCCCCCAATGGGAACTGGCTGATCTGTGATGGGAGAGCCGTGAGCCGGACGGGGTATCCGAATCTATTTGCGATGATTGGGACGCAGTATGGGGCGGGGAATGGCTCTACAACTTTCAATGTCCCTTATTTGATAGATCGTACAGTTTGGGGTGGGACTTCAAACGTTGGCGCTTATCTTCAGCCTGGTCTTCCGAATATTGCAGGTAACGTGACGCAGTACGGAGGTGATGGTCGGCAGCAGATGTATTGTGAGCCGGTCAGCACGGACGGAGCTTTTTGGCAGGAAACGAAGAACGCGAGAGCTGCCGGAGACGCATCAAATTGGATAGGGGACATGACCGCAGCCGTTCACTTTGATGCCAGTCGCAGTAACCCGATTTATGGGCGATCCGGAACGGTACAGCCTCCGGCTTTGGTTCTGCTCCCCTGCATTCATATTTAAACCTTCATAAAACAGGCAAACCCCGTTCAGACAGTTCAATCTGGTGGCGGGGTTTTTGTTATCGAGAAGAACCGTTTCCCGATAAAGGTATTTTCTTTTAGGTGGCACCATGAAATTTGAATTCTTAGCGGATGCTTCTGATACGCCGCCGAAGCGACCCAGTAATCCGTCTGTTGGCTATCCATCCAATGGGGATCCTGTAACGGGGAAGCCGCCGACAACGCCCGGGGCATGGTTTTACTACATGCTGATGGTTGAATTCACTACTCTTATCGAGCAAAACGGGTTAGAGCCAAGCGCGGAGAATCTTCATCAGCTTGCGGATGTTTTTGCTGATTTCAAAGCAAGGGCATCAGCGGCGGAAGGCTTCGCAACGCAAGCCAAGGCGAGCGCTGACGCGGCTGCGGAAAGCGCGTCCGGGGTAGTGACAGAGACCGCCAGCAAAATCAAAGAAATTCAAGATGAGGGAAGTAAGCAGGTTTCTGCTGTCACCGCGGCAGGGGGTTCTGTTTCTGGCGATGTCGAGGCAGGCATAGCGAGCTTGCAGAAAAAGCTTGAGGAGCTGGTTGCCCAGTTAGACGCAGAAGGCAGTACAGAAGCCGCTTACGTTAAACAGCAGGCACAGGACATTCTCGACCAAATCACGGCAAGTGAAGCGAACGCCAAAACGTCCGCGGATAAGGCCGCGGTTTCAGCCTCCTCTGCGACGACCACAATTTCTGAGGGGAAGCAAGCCATAACTGATCTTCAGGCGACGGCCGTAGCGGCGATTCAAACACAAAAAAATGAAGCGGTAGCGGCTGTGACAGCCACCCAATCCACAGCAACTGAGAGCGTAACGGCCGCGCAGGCTTCTTCTGTGTCCGCTGTGAAAGCTCAGGAAGCGGCGAGCATCCAGGCGATTGAGGCGGATTCTGTTCTTGCTGGTTACGCGAAAAAGGATGAGTTGAGCTCTCTGATCGCGGCGGCTGTCGCTGAGGCAAAGCTTGCGGCATATCCAGTAGGCTCTATTTATTGCTCCATTGATTCGACCGACCCAGGGGCACTCTTTGGTGGAACTTGGGCGGCAATTGGGGCTGGTCGTGCTTTAGTGGCAGCAGGTGACGGATTCGCTGTGGGGAGTGAGGGGGGTTCAGATACCCACACACTGACAGTAGAAGAGATGCCATCTCACGCACATAATGCGTGGACAGGGGAGGCGGGATGGCATGGACACTCCGCACGTTCGGACACAGCCAACCTTACGGGCTCTTTTAACCCGGGCGGCCTTGGCATCACTGGCAGTGGCATATGCAGCCTTGGAGCGGGCAGCCAACCGTCAAACAAAGGGGGGTATCACGATTCCACCATCGTGAATATTAATGCTAGTCACTCGCATAGCGTTGCAGTCGATGGCGCAGGGAACCACACGCACGCGGTGGGAGTTGGGGCAACGGGGGGTGGTCATGCGTTTAGCATCCGCAGCCCGTACATTGCGGTAAATATGTGGCGGCGTATGGCATAGAGCCACAAATATCAATCTTTATATTTCAATAGGAGCAAACCATGACCGTTTACAACCGGTATACCGTTCAAATTCTCATGAACTGTGATTCTGCGGATTCCGCTGAAACTCAGCGCAAACTTCGCGAGGCACTTGCCTCTGTGCCGAAGACTCACGTCCGGGCAATATCTTTTGATGTTTGGATGGACGCCACTAAGGGAGTTGAGAAAATATACGATGAGTCCGGGAAAGAAATCACGGATTCTGCTGCTGAAGGCTGAGTGATGCCTTTGATGGGGGCACAAGTGGATCTGATTCCTGATTTTTCATCCCGCGTTTTTCTGGCGGTTGGCGGGATTTTTGGGGCCTTGTGCTCCTTTCTTTTTGGCCCGATCGACGACGCGATTGAGTGGCTGTTTGTTTTTATCGCAGTCGACTATCTGAGCGGGACTTATGCCGCGATGAAGACCGGGCAGTGGAATTCCCGTACGGGGTTCCTGGGCATTACCAAAAAGATCGTCATGCTGAGCCTCGTGGCGCTTTGCCATGGGTTGGATATCACTTCGGTCATACCCTTCGTCAGTGTCAGGGATGCGGCGGTCTTCGCTTTCTGCCTCAATGACTTTGGCAGCATCTTGGAAAATATTGAGCGCATGGGGTATGGATCTCTGATTCCTTCACCCGTCCGGAAAATGCTGAAGGCTATGGAAGAGCGGTCTGAGGCGATGGTGTCGGGTGTAGGGAGCGGTGGGGAGGTTCACCGGCGATACCGAGACAAGTAGAAGAATAGGGATGCACAAAATAAAAACCCTCGAGAGAAGGAAACTCCCGAGGGCTTTTTTATTCCACTTTCCATAGAAGAACTTATGTACACCACCAGTATAACTGAAATTCAAAAATTAAAGCAAGAGGTTGTTGTGCTTATGGATATGCAGAAAGAGCAGGAAATCGAAAGGCGGATGCGAGCCGAACTCCTCCTTTGCTGACGAAATAAGGAGAGATCATGACAGAAAAGAAACAATTTTCGGCATGGGACCCGGCAATTGCGGTTCCCTTCATTAAGTCGCATGAAGGCTGCAGACTGACTTCGTATCGAGACCCCGTTGGGGTCTGGACCATTGGGTATGGGTCAACCCGTCTGCTGTCCGGGAATCCCGTCATCCGTAATATTGTTATCTCTCAAGAAGTGGCCGACCAACTGCTTGAGCATGAGCTTGAGCGTCTCAGGGACTCGCTCTCAGGTGCGATCCGGCGTCCCGTGACTCAGGGGCAGTTTATAGCGCTCCTTGACTTCGCCTATAACTGCGGCGAGGGAGCACTGCGTAGGTCGACGCTTCTCAAGCTCTTCAATGCAGGCAAGGTCGTCAATGCTGGGTACGAATTCAAGCGTTGGGTACGAGCTGGAGGAAATGAGCTTCCGGGATTGGTAAGGAGACGTGAGGCAGAGAAGGAGCTTTTTCTCAGTTAAAAGAAATCCCCGCAAGAGCTGCAACTCTTCCGGGGATTGGTAATTCGTACGCATAAGGTTTGTACATGAATGATTATAGCAAAGATCTAGAAAACAGAGTCCTTACTTTGGAGAGCCGAATGGATGCTTTTGATGAAGATCGAATCCGTGCCGATGAGCGCAAAAGGGTTCGGGCTCAGGTGTGGGAATTCATTAAAAGTGTAATTGTTCCATTCGGGGTAGCGCTTTTAACGCTTTTGGTTGGCAGTCGATTTCTATAAAAACCCCGGCAAGAGCTGGAACTCTTCCGGGGCATTAACCACTACACATAGATGGACTGCATCTACATGAAAAATTATATCAAGCGCAATGAAAATGTGGGGCAGCGTATGAGAGATATGGAACTTAAAGAGGCATTCTTCAGAGGCGTAGCCACTGGGGTTAAGTATTCAGCTCTTGCATTTGCTGGGGCTACAGGGCTTGTCTATACGATTGTTCAGATCGTGCTTACTTTGAAATAACCGGAAACAGAAACCCCCAGCTCTTGCCGGGGGATGACGAGAAGCGAGGATGCAGGGCAAAAAGGAGAAAGCTCTCGTCCCCGTCATTATAGTCATATTAATGCTCCGGTTTTTCCTGATGCTAAAAAAGCCCCGGGAAAGCGTGTGCTCTCCCGGGGAGACCAATTACCTGACTTTGTATAACCATGGTAGAAAGCGATTCCATGCAAAGCATTATACGAGTTTTTTTATTAGAGGCAAAGTATGGGGAAAAAGGACCTGGTCATTGTCGGCGTCATCATCGGCGCTCTGGTGGTGGCGGCTCTCTGGGGGTACTCAAGAGGGAGAACCTCAACGGCGCAGAAGTATGAAGCTCAGATCAGCGAGCTTAAATCTGATTGGCAAAAGCAGACCGAGGCGGTAGAAAAGGAGGCGCAGGAACGCTATGAGAAACAATCAAGACGGATGGCCGTCGCGCTGGCTGCGCGAGACAAGGTCTTATCTGACGCTCGCGCTGTGCGGGTTACTTCTGTTCGGGTGCGCGACGCCGCAGGCACCAGAGCCAAGAGTGATCTGCAAATCGCCCGAGATACCGGAGACCGTACTCAAGAGCGCCTCGCCCGATGCGAAAGCCTACTCGGAGAAGGCGCAGAACTGGCTGGGGAGGGTGCAGAGCTTCTTACAAGAGTAGCCGCGGATAAGGAAACAATGAGAGCTACATGCGTGGCGGGGGATATGGCAAATTTTGTTGGTGGTTCTGAGATAATTGGGAACTGAAGTGCAGAGCGGGGTCATTTGCCAGCTGATGGTATAGCTGTTTGCCTGCGACATGGATGTCTTCGTCGTTCGTTTTGCTCCAGAAATCAGGACTATTCTTCAGATTGATATTGCTGGCACTGATTCCCATCCATTCGGCCATTCCCTCCAGTAAACGGAATCCTGTTCTATACGCCGGATTGACATCGTGAGCTCTGCTGTCAGAAGAAATATTCAGAAAAGGTACTTCATAGTTCTGACGAAAAGCGGTCCCGTGCATGAGCTCTTTGCCCAAAGGGGTTCCCAGTTTCTCTTGCATGGAAAGCCCGTGATCAGAAAAATATAAGAGTGACCATGAATTACCGGCTTCAGTTTTCAGAAGATCAACAGTCCTTTTAATGAAGGCGTCGGAGGTGCGGTAAGTAGTCAGATAGCAATTCATCGCACTGTCTCCGACATTAAACGCAACAGGACGCCCGGACAGACGTTCACAGAAAGTTGGGTGCGACCCCATCAGGTGGACAAAGATCAATCTGGGCTTATCTTCTGACGGTTTGACCTTCAACACCTCCTGAATTTTGGGTAGCAGATTATCGTCATCTACATTTTCGTCTGCCCAATTGCCCTTCAGCCAGATTGTGTGGTGGCTTCGAATGCCGATCTGAGCAATAGGGTTGTCGAATGGCCCGCCACGCCCCTGATTGGAAATCCACCAAGTGTCAAAGCCAGCGGCATTGGCGAGAGTAACAATGTTGTCATCTTTGCTGTATTGCTCAGAGCCGGGAATGTTGTAAGAAAGCATCCTTGGCAGCGAGATAACAGTATTGCCACCAGCGGTAATAAAGTTTGAGAAGAAGATGCCGTTGGCGCTGTTTAAATACGGAGTCGTATTTAGTGGATAACCGTAAACAGATGCGTAATCGCGCCGTTGGCTTTCACCAATAATGACGACATAGGTTTTATATCGAGGCTTGACGGAAGCGATTTGCCACGAGGGAGTACCTAGCTTTTCTTCTTCCTTTAGGGCGGCATAGCCATCAATTACACTGGGTCTGAGGAGACGGAAAAAGTAAACCGTCTGGATTGCTTTCGAATTTACGGCGCTTCCGAAAGAAATCATTTCCCCGATGATGAAAGACGCCACGCCGATACCCAAAATGATTTTTGCTGAAACTCTGATCTTTGAGCTGTAGAAGACACCTATAAAACCGCTGGTCAAAAGCCCAATGACGCCCGCGAAAACCTGCCAAGGGATGTTCGTGAGAAATTCACCTGCTTCTGCGGGATTGGTCTGCAAAACGGCTATTGAAACGATGAGGCTGGGTTTCCCATAAAGCAAACCTGCCGGCATATAGAGCCCGAAAATCAGAATAAGAGGAAGAGCTACGAACCAGCGCGTGATTCTGTACTGACTGAGGGCAAAGAAAATCAGCACCACAAACAGGATATTTTTCCAGTCCCATGCCTCAACGATTGATGGTTTGCCGTGGGCGAATCCCATGGCTGCAGGAAGGAGCAGGGAGAAGACCAAAAGCCCAGTAACTGCAATCAAATAAACAAAAAGGGTGGGTGGGAGAGTGAACGAATTGGATAATGCGCAGAATTTGCTTTTGTGCAGTAACATCGTATATTTTTTACCGTCAGCCGCGGCTAACTTCAGTTGACTAAAAATTGTAGTCAACTGGGCGCCTTCCTTTTGATTTCATAAAAAGGCGCCCCCGAGTTTCCTCAAGGGGCGCGCACAGTTCTCTTGCATCTTGGCCTCTTATTAGGCCGTGCCAGTCTTACAAGGGGAGAGCTGGTGCCCACATGCGAACCACAGTGGCCTTCACAAGACCATATACATTATATGGTGACGAAAGGAGAAGGGGCAAGCCCCCTCTCCTTGAGCTTTGCTTACTTCATATTAAGTTTGGCTTCGATAGCGTGGATTCTTTCCATCAGAGAGTCAATCTTTGACGTAGCGGCTTCCAGCTTTGAGTTGGAAGAAGCCAATTTTGCTGACAGATCCCGGTTTTCAGCGGTGAGAGTGCTTACCTGCTGAGTAAGTTCCGTTTTGTTCACCCGCACGCTGTCGCCGCCAAAGCGATAATGCACGCCGAGATTCCCCATCAAATCACTGCCAGAGGCGATTGATCCTCCCAGGCTGACCATAAAGTTCTCCGTCGGGCGGACGAAGATACCAAGAGCGGCCGCCCCGCTGCTGTGGTATTGGCCAAGGCCGAGAGAGGCGGACACCCGATGATTTTCATCGAAGTCAAGCGGATGCAGTGCGGCAAGAGCAGCTGCATGCGCGCCGGCACGATGGATCTTGCGGTTAAGTTCCGCGCTGCGGTTATACAGTTTGGAAATGTCATCAGAGTTCTGCTGAACTGCCTGATTCGTCTGATACAGTTGGCTGCCATTCACAGCATCCGTAGAGCTTGCGGAAATGCTGCCAGCAGCAACGCCGGTGATCTTTTTGCCGTTGGCATCGATACCGTCCGGTCCAAGGTAGGTATTGGAATAGTCAATACCAGACTGAGCATAGGGAGACAGACCAACAGAGTAAATTGTGGCACCGGAATTTGTTGTGGGGTTTTCTCTGCTTGTCTGGATCTGCACGTATGTAGGCTGAGCGGTTTCAACCTTACTGCGAGAATCCTTAAGCTGTCGGACGTTGACGGCATCGGTGTCATTTGAGCCCGCATAGACGTTCGTGATCGTTTGCCCACCGTTATCAAGACCAGTGGCTTTAAGAGAAACTGTCGTGCTGTCCTTGGTGATCACAACGCCTGCTTGCGAGATTCTTGTCTGTTCAGTACCTGTAGCGTTAGTGAATTCGGCGCTTTGCATCCCAGTCAGATTCTTGTTAAGTCCAACCTGGTAGTTGTGGGAGCCTGAGGGGGTCTCTGCGACGGTGAGGTTGCTATCAGTCGTAGCAACAGTCGTAGTCGCGGCAGCTGTAGCCTTCTTGAGCTGTGCAACGTTGACCGCGTCGGTATCGGCAGCGCCAGCAGCAACGCCGGTGATCTGACGAGTAACATTATTTGCAGCATTGCCGACAGAGACGGCAGCAGCGGTTGCTTTCCAAGTGGCAGAAGTGTCGGTAGATGCTGTACCAGTAGAAAGGTCATAACCTGCGATACCAGCAGCAGTTGATGCGATAGAATCCGCGCCCAAAGCAACGCCGCCCTCTACTGTCACATTGCTTTCGGCGCCGATGGCAACGGCCTTCTTGACATTGGTACTTGTACCGCCGGCAGACGAACCGAGGATCACACTATTGTCAGCACTGTTTAATGTGCGCTTGTCACCTAAGACAATGGCGGTATTCGTATTTTCTATTTTATTCTTCGAACCAATAACAGACACATTCTTAACATTCTCTGCTTCGTTAGCGTATCCGTTGACCATGTTGTTGGTGCTCACATTGCCTGCTGTCCCCGTAATGGAGTTTTTCACACCAATCATCTGAGAACGTTGGGTATAGTCAGCTTTGTTGCCACCACCAATTGCGAGAGTAGCACCGCCACCATCAGAGTCTTTGACTGACTCGCGTAATGTATTGGCCAAGTCTTTTGCTGAAGATGGGGTTGAACTGAATAACCCTCCTGGCAGTCCAGAAATGGAGGCATAGGAATTTGTAATTTCGTTGCCAGCGCCAAAAATCAAAGAGCCATTAGAGTTCTGAGTTCTATTAGCAATGCCGATAAGACTGTTAGCTATACCAGAGTAATAATCAGAACCCGCAGAGCCCATAGATTCCACGCTATTTAAGGTCCCGGTAATAGTTGCACCAAAATTTTTCTGGCCATTGGCTGAACGACCGCCATTATATTCACCGGAAATAATATTGTAGACACCGGTAGTAGTTGTGAATGCTCCGTTACTAAAGCTATTCGCACCGATGGTTGTTGCATAAACATTTAAGTTCGATGCGCGAGTTTGGGAAGAATCAACAGTTGTGTCGCCTAAATCGCCGCTGTAATTATGTGAGCCAATCATAGTGCTGCCCGTTCGAGCAAAGGTATTGTCGCCAATGGCAATACTGCCGACTACTTTTGTTGGATCTGCAGGGATACGAGCACTGGAAAAGATGCTACCAGAGTAGGTAGTCTGACCCAAAGCAAATGATGCTTCACCACCACCGGCCATATTCTCAATTTTTGCATTCTTACCAATGGCAATACTGCCCCCCTGGCTTGCATAGTTGTTAATATTGGCTCCGTCCCCCACGACGATGTCACCAGTGGCGGCACTGCCCCCATTGGAATAACTGATGCTAGCGCCCTTACCAACAGCAACGTTTTCAGCCTTAGGAGCGTTACTACCGGTGCCATAAGCGACACCAGTACCGCTGCCGACAGCGGTATCAGCAGCCCAAGCCTGAGCCATGACGAAGGACGAGGCAACAGCGATAGCTATGGCGGTATTCTTGAAATGAGAAGATCCCATATATTTCTTCTGAGTACTCATGTATCTCTCCTAAGAGTAAAGAAATGTATGGATATAAGATAAATCATTTACCCCCCCCCTCAATTCAAGGGCTTACCCTTAATCAACAAGAGCCATAAAGATTTATTACCACAAACTAAGCCACAAACAGGTAATGATATCCGCTTAGCCCCTTTAAAAATAGGGGTATCCGAGTCCCACCACCGACCAATTCCAGGAAGGGAGGTAACGGAAGTTACCTCCCTTTTCCTTTGTCTGCGTGATGAAGGCACAAAAAATCCGCGGTCGCTGATGAGCGATACCGCGGATATTTTTTTTGCGGGAAAGCGGCCGCTCGGAATCAGAGCGTCACTTCCGTCTCTTCTTCCTTCGGTTCTGCGGCGGCAGCGGCCCGCTCGGCCGCGCGTTCAGACGCCCGTTCGGACGCCTTCAGCATATCGAGGTCGCCTTCGTGCAGCAGCGCGATCAGGGCCTTCGCTTTCGCGGCGGCTCCTTTCCGTCCGTAGATCTTCGCGCAGTACGTGTCGAGGAGTTCCTCAAGCGTCGTTTCGTCATCGTGCCCTGAGAACTGTTCATCAAGGGCGATGATGCGCCGTCCGTCAGACTGCAGCGCAAGGTCGAGGTAATCAAAGCCGGACGGGAGAATCCGATCCGGGGTTTCAACCACGATCGTTCGGATCTGGCGGTTCTTCAGGAGCTTCTGAAGACCGCGGCGGTTTTCGTTCGTCACGGTCGCGATTTCAGAAGCCTTATCAATGACGCTCCAGCCCATGCTGGCCGCATAGACTTCGAGCCGTCTCATCTGACGCTTCAGACGGTCCTTTTCGGCTGCCGAGGAGACACGGGCGTAGAGCCCCACGCCGCCGGCAGCCGGCACATCGTCAACAACGATGGTGCCGGACGGAAGCTGGCAGGCGGGAACCGGGAGTTTTCCGGTCTTCCACATTCTCCAGGCAGTCTGATAGCAAATGCCCCTTTGATGGGCCCAGGCGGATAGCTTCATGGATAGGGAGAGAAAAAATCTGAACAACTAATCAGTCAATGGCTGAAAGTATAGACTCAGACGCCATTCGGCGTGAGAAAGAACCCCGGAATAATTGTGCTTTTGCGTGACCGGCTGTTCCTATGCCATTATCATTAACCAATTACTGATTGAAAACGGCTTCTGCAGAAGAACGCTGAACGCAGGGGCTGCACGAGGGATTTGATGCACATTCTGATTTCAAACGACGACGGCTACTCCGCCCGCGGCATTCAGGCGCTTGCGAAAGCGATGGCGAAGTTCGGCCGCGTGACGGTCTGCGCGCCCGAGCATAACCAGTCGGGAGCGAGCAACTCCCTCACGCTTCAGCTGCCGCTCCGGGTGACCGAGGTGGCGCGGGATGTCTACGCGGTGAGCGGCACCCCGTCTGACTGCGTGCACCTCGCCTTCACCGGGATTCTGAACGACCGTCCGGACCTCGTGGTGTCCGGGATCAATTCCGGCGCCAACATGGGCGACGACACAATGTATTCGGGCACCGTCGCAGCGGCGATCGAAGGCTACCAGTTCGGCGTCGATTCGATCGCTTTTTCGCAGATTGACCGCGGCTGGATGGAACTTGAGTCTGCCGCGGAAGTCGCTCAGACTGTGGTAGAACAGTTTCTGAATAAGAAGCAGTCCTCCGATCCCGTGCTTCTCAATGTCAATATTCCGAACATGCCTTACAGCGTGCTCTCCGGCATCAGCGTGACGAGGCTTGGCCGCCGTCACAGCGCGGATCATGCTGTACCGGAGCTCGACCCGAGGGGAGAGCAGGTGTACTGGCTTGGACGGGCCGGCAAGCCCCGTAACCAGGGACCGGGAACTGATTTCTACGCAACGCAGCACGGCTTTGTCTCCGTGTCGCCGCTGCAGATTGATTTAACGCATTACGGCCGGCTGTCGGCGACTTCATCCTGGTTTGATGAGGCGCTTCCGGGGAAAGGCCATCCGTAACAGTCTTTAGGGGAGAGTTTCATGTCTTCAGCAGGTAAGCTTTTAATCGCCAGCGCGCTTGCCGCCGTTTTCGCCACGGCCTGTACGTCGACTCAGATTGCTCCGGTGTCGGATAACAGCACCACGGGCACGATCAAGTCCGGTCCCGCCTCCGTGCCGGCCGCGCCCGCGGCGTCCTCTTCCGGCGCTCAGGTGGTGCCGCTTTCAGGCGGCAGCGGCTTCTCCGGAGGTTCCGCTATGTCGTCCGCGGCTCCTGCCGCATCCGGGAACACCTACACCGTGAAGGCGGGCGATACGCTTTACCGCATCGCGAAGAACCACGGCGTGAACGTGAATGAGCTGATGCGCGTGAATGGCATTTCGGATCCGCGCCAGCTCGCGGTCGGCCGTACGCTGCAGATTCCGGGCGCTGGGCGCCCGGCGGTCCGCGTGGCGACAGCCCCGGTCGCCGCTCATCAGGCTCAGCCGACAACCGCTCCCGCCTCTCAGGCGGTAGGCGTGAAGCAGCCGGCGGCTCCCGCTGGTGCTGCGGCCCCTGCGGCGGTGCCGGCAGCCACGGCTCATGCACCGACCCCGATTCCCGGCACTCAGGAGACGCTCTCCTGGCCTGTGACGGGTGACGTTGTGAGCCATTTCACCTCCGCGACCCGCGGTATTGATATTTCGAGCCGCCGCGGCACGGCCGTGAAGGCCGCCGCGAACGGCGAAGTGCTCCTCACCTCAACCGCCTTCAAGGGATACGGCAATCTCGTGATTCTCCGCCACGGCAACGGTACGTTTGTGACGACCTACGGTCAGCTGCAGACGATCAACGTGAAGAAGGGTGAACACGTGAAGGCCGGCCAGAAGATCGGCACAGTGGGCGGATTCGATGCCTCGAAGCCTGTGCTTCACTTCGAAGTGCGTATTGGCGGCAAGCCCGTCGATCCTTCTCCCTATCTGCGGTAATTTCTGAAATCCGCTAATATGGCGCGCCCGGTACTTCCATTTTTATCAGGAAGTTCCGGGCTTCTGATTTTCTGGAAGCAGACCCCCGGATGTATGACGATTGAGGAAAAGCGATAATGGCGCGTTCTTTTCATAAAAACAAAAAACCACGCGACCGTTTTACGGTCGAGATTGAGAGCCTGGATCAGGACGGCCGCGGCGTAGCGCATCGCGAAGGTAAAGCGGTCTTCGTCGAAGGGGCTCTGCCTCACGAAGTAGTGACTTACGAGCGGATCCGCAATAAGACGTCGTTTGAGATCGGACGCCTTGTGGAACTGCATAACGAGGGGCCGCTGCGCGTGAAGCCCCGCTGCCCGCATTTCGGTCTGGAGCCGGGGTGCTGCGGCGGCTGCGCGATGCAGCATCTCGATCCCTTCGCTCAGGTAGCGATCAAGCAGCGGGTGCTGCTTGATGCCCTCTGGCATATCGGTAAAACGAAGCCTGAAAACATCCTTCCCCCGATCTACGGTCCCTTCTGGGGCTACCGCCACCGCGCCCGCTTTACGGTGCGCGACGTGACGAAGAAAGGCGGGGTGCTGGTCGGCTTCCATGAGCGGAGCTCGTCCTACGTTGCCGATATGCATAGCTGCGCGATCCTCCCGAAGCATGTTTCCGACATGATTGATCCGCTGCGCGAACTCGTGTCGACGCTCACGATCCGTCAGCGTCTGCCGCAGATTGAAGTGGCGGTGGACGGTCACGGCCGCACGGCGCTGGTTTTCCGTAACCTTGAGCCGCTCGGTGAAGGGGACGAGGAGAAGCTCCTCGCGTTCGGCGACCAGTACGGCGCGGATATCTGGCTTCAGGCGAAGGGGCCGGATTCGGCTGCCCCGATCCGTCCGGAGCTTGAAAACGCGCTCGGCCTTTATCTTTCCGAATTCGATGTCCGCATTGCCTTCAAGCCCACGGACTTCACGCAGGTGAACCACGCCCTTAACGAAACCATGGTGAGCCGCGCGGTGAGACTCCTCAGGCTTACGCCTGAATCCCGCGTGGTGGACTTCTTCTGCGGCCTCGGCAACTTCACGCTTCCGCTCGCCCGACGCAGCGCCCGCGTGATCGGTCTTGAGGGAAGCGAGGGACTCGTGTCGCGCGCGAAGGCCGGCGCCGCGGAAAACGGTCTCGCGGATAAAACGGATTTCGTTGCCCGTAACCTCTTCACCTGGTCTGAGCAGGACTGGGACGCGATCTGGAAAAAGATGGGCGGAATCGACCGCCTGCTTCTTGATCCGCCGCGCGAAGGCGCTCAGGCGGTCTGCCAGGTGCTTGCCGCGACCGATAAGCGTCCGGAACGCGTGGTGTATGTTTCCTGCAATCCGGCGACGCTTGCCCGTGACTGCGCGATTCTGCAGCATCAGGGCGGATGGCGGCTGCTTGAGGCCGGCGTGATGAATATGTTCCCGCACACGGGGCACGTCGAAAGCATGGCGGTGCTTGTGCCGGGACCCAAGCCGATTCCCTCTGAAAAGGCGGAAGATAAGGCGGAATCAGGGGATTCCCGTCCCGCGGAAGCTGCCTGAGTCTGCTCCTAACACATGCTAAAATAAGCACCTTTCATCCGGCAGCCCCTTCGGGATAACTGAGGGCTGGCTGCCTGTCGGAAGAATTCTTTTTTGCCTCCGGGCAGCCTCTCGTCAGGTGCCCCGGCGGTGTTTCTTTGTTTTTCAATTGGACTAAAAATGACTGTTCAGCGTACTCTTTCCATCGTGAAGCCCGATGCCGTCGCCAAGAATGTGATCGGCAAGATCTACACCCGTTTCGAAGACGCGGGCCTCAAGATCGTGGCTGCCCAGATGCGTCAGCTCTCCCAGGCTGAAGCCGAAGGCTTCTACGAAGTTCATAAGGATCGTCCCTTCTTCAAGGATCTCGTTTCCTTCATGATCTCCGGCCCCGTCATGATCCAGGTGCTCGAAGGCGAAGATGCGATTCTGAAGAACCGCGAACTGATGGGCGCCACCGACCCGAAGAAGGCTGCTCCCGGCACGATCCGTCACGACTTCGCTGAGTCGATCGACGCCAACGCCGTGCACGGCTCTGATGCTCCCGAGACCGCTGCCCGCGAGATCGCCTACTTCTTCCCGGCTCTCGCGATTCACTCCCGCTAATCCGGCGGCAGTCAGGCGCAGTTAGCTAGTACCCCCTCCCTTCGCCCGCGGGTGAAGGGAGGGGATTGCAGTTTTTTGAAGTTTCATTGATTCATGGGCCCGACGGGCCGTGGAGGCAGGTGTCTAATGGCGGCAGAGCGAGTGAATCTCCTTGATTTTGATCGGGAGCAACTCACCAGGTGGTGTGACAGCCTCGGGGAAAAACCTTTCCGGGCAGTCCAGCTCACACGATGGATCCACCGCAACCTTGAAAGTGACTTCAGCAAGATGACGAATCTCGCGAAGTCCTTCCGCGAGAAGCTGGAGGCGATGGCTGAAGTCCGTCCTCCGGAACCGATGCGTGAACAGATTTCCTCCGACGGCACCCGCAAGTGGGCCTTCGATGTCGGCAACGGCAACGCCGTTGAGGCGGTGTATATCCCTGAAGTGGACCGCGGTACGCTCTGCATTTCGACGCAGGCGGGCTGCGCGATGGGCTGCCTCTTCTGCTCGACCGGCAAACAGGGTTTTGCCCGCAACCTGAAGACCTCCGAAATCGTGGGCCAGCTCTTCTGGGCTGAACGCGAACTGAGGCGCGAAGCGGGAACCGATAATCCGAATGAGCGCGTGATCACGAACGTCGTGCTGATGGGCATGGGCGAACCCCTCCAGAATCTGGAAGCTGTGGTGCCCGCGATCCGTCTGTTCCTCGACGATCACGCCTATGGCATTTCGCGCCGCCGCGTCACGGTGTCGACGAGCGGCCTCACGAACCAGATGGATAAGCTCGCGGAGCTGGCTCCGGTGGCTCTCGCCGTGTCGCTTCACGCGCCGACGGACGAGCTGCGCGACAAGATCATGCCGGTGAACCGCAAGCATTCGCTTGAGGATCTGATGGCGGCCTGCCGCCGCTACCTCCGGTACGCGCCCCGCGATTACATTACTTTTGAATACCTGATGCTGGACGGCGTGAATGATTCGCTCGAGATGGCGGATAAGCTGATCCGCCTCGTGCGGAACGTCCCCTGCAAGGTGAATCTCATTCCGTTCAACCCGTTCCCGGGATCCGGTCTCTTCAAGTCAGACCGCGATACGGTGCTTGCCTTCGAGCGCCGGATGAATGACGCGGGCATCGTGACCACGATCCGCAAGACCCGGGGTGATGATATTGACGCGGCCTGCGGTCAGCTCGCAGGCCAGGTGAAGGACCGCACCCATCGTGCGATACGGCTGGTCCGCCAGAAGGAAGAGGCGGCCTCGATTCTCAATAAAGCCGAGGAGAAATGATGGAAGAACAGAAAGAACAGACGGCGAAGGAACCGGCGGCCGGCGCTCAGCCTGGATTCGGCAAGCTGCTGCGCAGCCTGCGCGAGAAGGCCGGACTGTCGCTTAACGATGTCGCCAACCGCACGAAGATCAGCCGCGGACAGCTCGAAGCGATGGAACGCGAAGAGATGCGGCTTCTTCCGGAACCTGTCTACGTCCGGGCCTTTA